>ENA-OQCP01000696-OQCP01000696.1-human-gut-metagenome-genome-assembly--contig:-NODE-696-length-14417-cov-2.056333_pt1 | contig 14417 bp, 24 predicted proteins | sample MGYA00242760_ERZ504583 | MGnify/ENA primary metagenome ERZ504583 (study PRJEB26092, sample SAMD00036308) | human gut metagenome | host: Homo sapiens | study: EMG produced TPA metagenomics assembly of...
AAACGACCCGACAGAAATCTCTGTCGGGTCGTTGTGGTGGAGAATACCGGGATCGAACCGGTGACCTCTTGCATGCCATGCAAGCGCTCTCCCAGCTGACGCTAATCCCCCATGCTGGCCGCCGTCAGTGCCGTTCGCTCCTGACAACGGTTGTTATTATAGCAAAGCTGTCATGGATTGTCAACAGGTTTTTGCAAAAAACTTTTTTAATTTGCCTTTAATTTTGCCCGCCAATTTTTCTGCTTCTATAAAAACAGAGCCGTACTCTATTCGGAGTACGGCTCTGTAAAGATTCGTCAGATGGAAATCGTGTTGGCGATCTCGATCATGTCACGGTCGATGGTTTTGTGCATGGACAGCGCAACATTGACATCATAGTCAACGATCTTATCACCGGAAACAGCAACCACACGGTTGTAGATGCCCTTGTCCAGCAGGTCGATGGCGTGATAGCCATCAGGGACGCATTCACACGGTCGCGGACCGTCGGAGAGCCGCCGCGCTGAATATGGCCCAGAACCGTAGCACGGGAGTCAACGCCGGTGGCCGCCTGAATCTGGTTTGCCAGCTCGTTGGCATCAATAACGCCCTCAGAGACAATGATGATGAAGTGCTTTTTGCCGGTGACCTGCGTCTGGCGCATGCGGTCAAGGATGTCGCGCTCAAAATCGAACGGAATCTCCGGCAGCAGAACCGCCACAGCGCCGGTCGCAATGCCGACATTCAGGGCGATATAACCCGCGTGATGGCCCATGACCTCGACCACACTGCAGCGGTCATGGCTCTGGGTGGTATCACGCAGCTTATCAATGGCCTCAACAGCGGTATTCATAGCCGTGTCGTAGCCGATGGTATACTCACTGCAGGCAATATCATTGTCAATGGTGCCGGGCAGGCCGATGCAGGGAATTCCCTGATTTGCCAGCGCACGGGCGCCCATGAAGGAGCCGTCACCGCCAATGACGACCAGTGCGTCAATGCCCAGCTCCTTGCAGCGGGCAAGACCCTTCGCCTGACCTTCCTTCGTTTTGAATTCAAGGCAGCGCGCCGTGTACAGGATCGTGCCGCCGCGGTGGATGATCTCAGACACGCTGCGCACATTCATCTCATACACTTCGCCGTTGATCAGGCCGTTATAACCACGCTGGATACCCATCATGCGGTATCCTTGCTGATGCCTGCACGGACAATCGCACGCACTGCAGCGTTCATGCCGGGTGCGTCACCGCCACTGGTGAGAACACCGATCGTTTTGATTTCCTTAGCCATAAAGCGAGCCCCTCCTATTCGGGAACTATGGACCCGCCTGAAACATCATGTTTTATTCAGGCGTGGTCATCACGTTATAATAATTTTTTAACAAACTCGTGACTACCCACATTATACCACACTTTGCCCCGGGTAATTATGGATAAATCGCGCAAAACACATGGATTTATTTTGCAGACTGTTCAATATCTTGAATTTTTACGCAGTCCTTGCCCAAAATACGCTCCAGTTCTGCGCGCAGCAGCGGATCATCCCGCACCGCCATGTGCCTTGCCAGCATTGCCTTGCCCGTATCCCGAAAGCGGAAATAAACTTTTACCGTGCCCCCGTCAAAAATGTTGCAGAGCAGATTTTCCACCTTATGCATCTGCGGGCAATCCCGCGCAGGCACCGTCAGGAAATAGCCGGCGGCCCCTCCCCCGCTCGTTTCGCGCTTAACGCGCTCCACACGGTTGCGGCCGAAGCTCTGTGCCGGGTCATAGGTCTCTATGGACTGAACGCCCTCCACAATAAGGCGGGCCGCCTCATCCTCCTTGACAGAGACACGGCCGTTCGCCACCACAACTGCATTTTCCTGCAGGGCGGCGCGGCATTCTGCCAAAATACGCGGGAATACAAGCAGTTCCATACTGCCGGTCAGATCCTCCACGGTCGTAAACGCCATCAGCGTGTTGGATTTCGTGGTCATGATCTTGTTCCTTACGATGGTGCAGACCAGTGTGACATTCTGGTTGTCGAACTGCTTTGCATCCTCCCCAGCAGCTGGGCGATCGTACAGGTGGACACCTGAGCGATCTGACTGCGGTAGGCGTCCAGCGGGTGGCCGGACAGGTACAGACCGGACACCTCTTTTCCATCTTCAGCAATTCGGAGGCGGCGTATTCCGGCAGTTCCGGCACCTTATAATCATCGGCAGGCTTTTCATTGCCGCCGCTCATCAGGCCGAACAGATCCATTTGCCCATCCAGATTCTGACGGGCATCTGTCTCCACACTTTTCAGGATGCCCTCCACGCTTTCCAGCATACCACGCCGGGTCGGCTCCAGTGCATCAAAGGCACCCGCCTTGATAAGATTTTCCAAGGCGCGGCGGTTCAACTCCGAGCCGTGCAGCCGCTTGCAGAAGTCGTACAGGCTGCGGTAGGGCCGCTGCGCGCGTTCTTTGATAACGGCATCGATCAGGCCGCGGCCCACGCTCTTGACTGCGTTCAGGCCAAAGCGGATCAGATCGCCGTCCGCCGTAAAGCCGCCGCGGGAGATATTGATATCCGGCTGCTGTACCTTGATGCCAAGGCGCTGACATTCGGTGGTATATTCAATGACCTTGGAGGTGTTATCCAGCACGCTGGTCAGCAGAGCCGCCATAAACTCATGGGGATAATGGCATTTCAGGTATGCCGTCTGGAACGCTACATAGGCATAGCAGGCAGCGTGGGATTTGTTGAAGGCGTAGGACGCAAAGCTGATCATATCATCATAGATCTGATTTGCTACATTTTCCGGCACACCGTTGGCAACGCAGCCTGCACATTCTTTGCCGGGCTCCTTGCAGCCGTGCACAAAATGCTCCCGCTCGGCTCCATGACCTTGAGCTTTTTCTTGCTCATGGCGCGGCGCACATTATCAGCCTGTCCGAAGCTGAAGCCGGCCAGCTCGCGGCAGATCTGCATGACCTGCTCCTGATAGATCACAACACCGTTGGTGACATCGACAATGTGGGCCATCCGGGGCGTCTTGTAAGACACCTTGGAGGGGTCCTTGCGGTTGCGCAGATAGGTCGGGATGGAATCCATCGGTCCCGGCCGATACAGCGAAATCAGGCGATGATATCCTCCAGATTTTTTGGCCGCATACCGGTCAGCACCTGCGTCATGCCGGTGGATTCAAGCTGGAAGATGCCCTCCGTCTCGCCCTTGGCAAGCATTGCGTAGGTGTCAGGGTCATCGTAGTCGATGCCTGCCACGCGGAAATCCGGGTGCTTGCGGCGCACAGCCGTCTCGGTATCGTGGATGACTGTCAGGGTGCGCAGCCCCAGAAAGTCCATCTTCAAAAGGCCCAGCCGCTCGATCTCCACCATATTGAACTGGGTGACAGGCAGACCGTCATTGGTCGAAAGCGGCACATATTCGGTGGCAGGGTCACGGGTAATGACAACACCGGCCGCATGGGTAGACGCATGGCGCGGCATTCCCTCCACCTTCAGCGAGGTGTCGATCAGATCATGGACTGCGTGTCAGCGTCATAGAGCGCCTTCAGATCCGGGCTGACCTCAAGCGCCTTTTTCAGCGTCATTTTCAGATCCGTCGGGATCAGCTTTGCCACCCGATCCACATCCTGATAGCCCATGCCCATAACACGGCCCACATCGCGCACCGCAGCGCGGGCGGCCATCGTGCCAAAGGTCACGATCTGGCTACATGGTCGCGGCCGTATTTCTCGTTTACATAGTCGATGACCTCCTGACGGCGCTCGTAGCAGAAGTCAACATCGAAGTCGGGCATCGAGACGCGCTCCGGATTCAGGAAGCGTTCAAAAATCAGGTTATAGCGGATGGGGTCAATGTCGGTAATGCCGACGCAGTAGGCCGCCAAGCTGCCCGCGCCGGAGCCGCGCCCCGGCCCCACGGGAATATCGTGGCTTTTGGCATAATTGATGAATCGTAGACGATGAGGTAATAGTTCGTGTATCCCATCTCTTGACGACATTGATCTCATAGGTCAGGCGTTCCTTCAGTGCATCGGTCACCTTCCGGGGTAACGGCGTTCCAGTCCCTCCCAGCAGAGCTTCTCAAAGTAAGCCTGATTCTCCATACCGTCAGGGGCCTTGAAATACGGCAGCTTTGTCTCGCCGAAGGTAAATGCAAAGTTGCACTGCTCTGCGATTTTATTTGTGTTTTCGCAGGCTTCCGGCACCATCGAGAACAGCTCGTACATCTCATCGGTGCTTTTCAGATAGAACTCATCGGTCTGAAATTCCATCCGATCCACATCGTTGATGGTCTTGCCGGTCTGGATGCAGAGCAGGATGCTCTGCATCTTGGCGTCCTCTTTCGTTATATAGTGGGCATCGTTGGTTGCCGCCATCGGGATACCGGTTTCCGCGCGAGGCGGATAAGCTGCGGCAAAAACGACCCGATCCTCCTCCAGACCGTGATCCTGCAATTCAATGTAGTAGTTGCCCTCGCCGAAAAGATCCCGATACCACAGCGCCGTCTGCTTGGCACGGTCGTAATCCCCCGCCAGAATCGCTCTGGGGATCTCGCCTGCAAGGCAGGCTGACAGACAGATAAGCCCCTCATGATGCTGCGCAAGCAGCTCCTTATCAATGCGCGGCTTGGAGTAAAAGCCCTCGGTAAAGCCTGCGGACACCATCTTGATCAGGTTTTTGTAGCCCGTCTCGTTTTTGCACAGCAGGATCAGGTGGCTGTTGCCGTCAATGCGGTTCACCTTATCAAAGCGAGTGCGGGTCGCAACATAAACCTCACAGCCGATGATCGGCTTGATGCCCGCCGCCTTGGCAGCGTCAAAAAACGCAACGCAGCCATACATAACACCGTGGTCAGTGATAGCACAGGCCGTCTGCCCCATCTCCTTGAGCCGGTCAAACATCCGGTCAATGCGGCAGGCGCCGTCCAGCAGGCTGTACTCGGTATGCACATGCAGGTGGGTAAATTGTCTCGGGGTGTTTTCAGACATGGGTCGTTTCCTTTTCATTGGGCGCTGCGGCAGCATCCAGTCGGGCAGCCGCCTCCTGGATCTTCTTCATCCGGTGGGAAAGCCCGGCCTTGCTGACGGGCGGGTCAAACTTCTGCGCCAGTTTAGCCAGCGGCAGGTCCGGGTACTGCATCCGCAGCTTGGCCGTCAGGCGCAGATTTTCCGGCAGGGTGTTCATAGCCCCCGCAGCCTGCAGCTTTTCAATAGCCAGCTGCACCTGCACGGCGGCCTGTACACTTTTACCGAGGTTCGCCGTTTCACAGTTGGACAGGCGGTTCGTCTTATTGCGCATCTCATTGTAAAGGCGCTGGTCCATGATGCGCATGGCCGCGCCGCCCCGCCCCCATGAAGGTGAGCAGATCCTCGATATGATCTGCCACTCTGATGTAGATGGTATTGGCGCCCTTGCGCAGTGCGCGGTGGGGGTGGAAATCATGCTCGGCCAGCATAGCCTCCAGCTGCTGGGACAGATAATGCCGGGTCGAGAGAAATTCCAGATTATAGCTTTTTTCCGGGTCGGTCATCGTGCCGCAGCAGAGGAATGCCGTGGCGATAAAAGCCTGCATACAGCTCTGGCATTTAAAATTCTCCGGCCGGATGCGCAGCGTAGCTCCTTGCCGGTATGGCCGAACAGCGCCAGCATCTTTGCCACCTCGCAGGCTCCTTGACGCTGAATTCATATACCGGGCCGGTCGGGCGCTCCTTGCTCAGCACAGTGCTCTGCACGCCGCAGCGGCGGTAGAGCTTTTGCGCAAAGGCGGCCACGCCCTCGTTTTCGGTCTGCAAGACCACACCGCGGTCATCAAAGTATTTGCCAAAACAGGCCACCGCATAGGCGGCGGCCATGTTACAGCAGGGCTTTGCAATTTTACGGCGCAGTATTTCGTTTTTCACTTCTTGAGAAAAGCTCAAGTCGGTGTACTCCTTATTATAGACTTCGTTTTACATCGCGGTGCTGCACACTGGGGGCGTAGCCCAGCTTTTCGCAAAACGCAGCGATCTTGCGTGCAAAGGTAATCGAGCGGTGCTTGCCGCCGGTGCAGCCCACCGCAATCATCAGCTGGCTTTTGCCCTCCTTGACATACAGCGGCAGTGCAAACTCCAGCATGTGCTCATAGCGGCGCAGAAGCTCCTGTGAGTCGGTCGATGCCATCACATAGTCAACGACCTCCTGATCAAGGCCTGTCTTATGCTTGAGCTCCGGCACATAGAAGGGATTGGGCAGGCAGCGCACATCAAGCACAAGGTCGGCCTCCTGCGGCAGACCGTACTTGAAACCGAACGACACCACGGTCAAGGCCATCGGCTTTCCCCTTTATCCAGAAACAGTCCGCAGATGCGCTCACGGTTCTGCGCTGCCGAGAGCAGCGAGGTATCGATCACATACTTTGCCTTGTCCCGCAGCGGCTGCAGCAGCTTGCGCTCCCGGGCGATTGCTCGGTGATGGGGACCTTTTCGCTGATGGTGATGGGGTGCTGGCGGCGGGTCTCTTTATAGCGGCGCTGGATCACGGCGTCATTTGCATCCAAGAACAAGATATCATAGTCGATCTTTTTCTCGTCCAGATCTGCCAGAGCCTCCTTGAGCTGCTCAATGCTGCGCACGCCGCGCACATCCATGACAACTGCCACACGGCTGAGCTGGTTTTCGCCCTGCAGGGCGAAGTCCACGATACGCGGCAGCAGCGCCACCGGGATGTTGTCAATGCAGAAAAAGCCGATGTCCTCCAGTGCGTTGACAGCCATAGACTTGCCCGCGCCGGAAAGCCCCGTCACGATCAGAAAATTCATCTTCCCCACCGCTCTCTTATTTTACCACGCGGATCTCGCGTTCCAGCACGAAGCCGGTCTTTTCCTTAACGATACGGCTGACCTGCTCGGTCAGCTCCACCACATCGGCGCAGGTCGCACCGCCGCGGTTGATGACAAACCCGCAGTGCTTTTCGCTGATCTGCGCACCGCCCACAGTGAAGCCACAGAGACCGCAGTCCTCGATCAGCTTGCCTGCAAAGGCCCCCGCCGGGCGCTTGAAGGTGCTGCCGGCGCTGGGCCACTCAAGGGGCTGCTTTTCCCTGCGCTTGCCGAGAAGCTCCTTCATCCGGGCCAGAACCTCCGCACCGTTGCCGCGGTGCAGCACGACCGTAGCCGACAGGATGCACCAGTCGGGGTGCTGTTCAAACACGCTGGTGCGGTAGCCCATGGCTAGATCCTTTGCCGACAGCACACGCAGCTCAAGCGTGTCGTCCAGAAAGGTCACGCTCTCCAGCACATCCTTCATTTCCCCGCCGTAGCACCGGCGTTCATATAGACGGCACCGCCCACCGTGCCGGGGATGCCGCAGGCAAACTCCAGCCCGGTCAGGTCAAGCGACTGTGCCTTGCTGCACAGGCGGCCCAGGGTCTGGCCGGCCCCGGCGGTAATGCGCACCACATCGGTGCCTGCATCGGAATATTCCATCTGGGAAAGTCCGCGCATATCCACTACTGCGCCGTCAAAGCCCGCATCATCAAACAGTGTGTTGGAGCCATTGCCCAGCAGGTAGACCCGCACACCGTTTTCACGGCAGAGGCGCAGCGTTTCACGCAGCTGCTCTGCATTCTGCGGCGCGCACCAGAACACCGCCGGGCCGCCGATCCGAAAGGTCGTATGAGCCGCGAGCGGCTCCCCCTGCACAAAGGGCAGCTGCTGCCTTGTCAGTGCATCGCACAGTGCTGTGATCGTCTTTTCCTGCATGGATGTCCTCCGTCAGAATCGCTTGCATCAAATAGAATTTTCCAGAGCCGCCGCACCGATCACGCCGCATCGTTGCGCAGCGTGCAGGCACAGATAGCCGGGAACTTGCCGGTGGTGATGTTGCGGGTCTCATTCTCAGCATATGCGCGGACAGGTGCCAGCAGGACCTCGCCCTGATTGGAAACGCCGCCGCCGATGCAGATGACCTCCGGCTCAAAGGTGTTGATGACATTGGCAATGCCAACGCCCACATACTCGATCCAGCTGTCCACGACCTTTTGTGCGGTCTCGTCCCCCTTGGCGGCGGCGTCAAAGGCCAGCTTGGCATTGACATGGTCGATGTCCTGCGTCATCTGCCACATGATGGTGTTCTTGTTTTCCTGCATGGCCTTCTTGGTCTCGCGGGTCAGGGCGCTGGCGGAGGCATAGCGCTCCCAGCAGCCTTGCGGCCGCAGGTACACTGGATGCCGTCCTTGACGATGACATTGTGGCCCATCTCACCGGCGGCAAAATTGAAGCCGCGCAGGATCTTGCCGTTCAGGATAATGCCGCTGCCGATGCCGGTGCCGAGCGTGATGATGACGGCATCACGATAGCCCTTGGCGCCGCCCGCAATGTACTCACCGAACGCGGCGGCGTTGGCATCGTTTTCCACATAGACCTTGCAGCCCAGCAGCTTTTCCATATCCGGGCCAAGGTTCCAGTCATAGTAGCCGAAGTTCGTATTGAAGCCGACAAAGCCGGTGGTAAAGTTCACGCTGCCCGGGGTGCCGATGCCGACATAGCGGATGTCCGCAAAGTCCACCTTATTCTCGCGCGCCACAGTGCGGCACAGGTCTGCCAGAGCCTTCTCAAGATCCTGCGCCGGGCGGGCAGACGGGTGGCCCAGGTCACCTTGCCGACAACCTCAAATTTTTCGTTGACCAGACCGGCGGTCATCGTGGTGCCGCCCAGATCAATACCAATCGTATACTTGCTCATAACAAAATTCCTCCTACTTCTTCTGCACAGGGCTTGCCGTGCAGTTGTAATTCGCGTACCAGATTTTCCCGCGTTGCGTTCACGATCAGCTCCTGCGGGAATTGCATTTCCTCCAGCATGGCATACAGGGCACACAGGCCGTGCTGCAGCTGGTATGTGCTGTGGGCATCGCTGTCCACCGCAATGCGGCAGCCGTTGGCAAGGCATGCGGCCAGCAGCGCCCGCATATTGGGGATGCCGTCCTTGCGGACATTGAATGAGTTGCCGTTTAGTTCCACGACCTTGTGGTTTTTAGCAAACGCTCTGGTGACAAGGTCGTAGTCATAGCGGTAGTTTTCCTGCTCGGAATGGCCGATACAGTCCACATAAGGGTTTTCGGCCACAGCCAGCCAGAGACGATCTGCCTCCCTGCGGGTCAGAAGCCCCGGCACACAGGCACTGTGGATGGACGCCACGACCCAGTCCTGCGCTTTGAGCTGGCTCTGCGAAAGATCCAGCCCGCCCTTGGTATCCATGACATTGGCCTCGGCTCCGTAGAGGATCGCCACACCGTCTATGGTGCGGGGCATGGCGCTCCAGTTTCCGAAATGCCAGGCATGCGGTGCATCGGGCATCGCGGGGGCGTGATCTGTCACGGCAAGGGCGCAATAGCCAGCGCCTTGGCGGCAGCGGCCATCTCCGTAAAGGTGTTGTAGGCGTGGGTGGCGCACAGCGTGTGGGTGTGCAGGTCTGCGATCATCTGCATGGAATGAAAAACCTCTTTTTACTTTGTAATATCGTCCTGCAGGCCCAACTGGGTCAGCAGCTCCTTGGCAGCGTTGTAGCCCATCTCCTTCTGGCGGTTGTTGATGGCTGCCGTTTCCAGAATGACCGCCAGATTACGGCCCGGCATAACGGGGATCAGCATACTGGGCACCTTAACGCCGAGAATGTCATAATACTCTGTCTCAAGGCCCGTGCGGTCGTAGTTCTTCGTGCGATCCCACGGCTCAAGCTGGACGACCATCTCAACCTCCACACTGGAGCGCACCGAGCCGATGCCGAACACGCGGGCAACATTGATGATGCCGATGCCGCGCAGCTCAATAAAGTGGCGGATGTTGCGGGCGCCGTGCCGAGGATCTTGCGGTAGGAGACCCTGCGCAGTTCAACAGCATCGTCGGCAATCAGACGGTGGCCGCGCTTGACCAGCTCAATGGCGGTCTCACTCTTGCCGACGCCGGAATCACCGAGGATCAGGATGCCCTCGCCGTAGACCTCCACCAGTACACCGTGGCGGGTGATGCGGGGTGCCAGCTCGGTGTTCAGCGTCGTGATGAGCTGGCCCATCAGGCGGAGGTCATCTCAGTAGACATCAGAATCGGCACACCGTACTTTTTGCCGTACTGCATCATCTCAGACAGCGGCTGCATGCCGCGGCTCAGCACCACGGCGGGCGGCTGGAAGGAGAAAAGCTTTTCCAGATGAGTGTTGCGCAGGGTGGTGGTCAATTCATCCAGATAGGACATCTCGGTCAGGCCGATGATCTGGATGCGCTTGCTGTCGAAATTTTCATAGTAACCGGCCAGCAGGATGCCCGGGCGGTACACCTCCGTTGCCGTGACCTGGATCTTTTCCAGCTCACAGGGGGTGTAGGCGATCGTCAGGTTGGCTTCCTCAGCCAGCTTTGCCAGGGAAACAGAGAACTCAGACACAGTGGAACGCCTCTTTTCTTTTAGCATTATGTTTTATTATACCGTAATTGCCCGTTTTTGTACAGAGGCCGCGTGCGAACACAAGCAAAAAATACCCGCTGTTTTTTACAAAACAGCGGGCAGACACAGTATCAAGCAGGACGCAGGGCGGCAAACGCTCTGCGCAGGGTCTTCTGCAGCCAGAGCAGAGCCTCCGCCGCCGCAAACGCAGCGGCCAGATAGATCACATACAAAAACGCCGTGTTCCGGCGGGACAGCGCTGCCAGATCAAAATGGGCGGCCATATCCTGAATCAGGACATGATGCACAAGAAACACCGCGTAGGAGATCTTTGCCAGCCGTGCGCCCAGCACACGCGGCCATGGGCGGTCCAGCAGCGGGGCCGCCAGCGCCAGCAGGATAAAAACAGCGGCACCGGCGAGCGCGCAGGTGATCTTGCCGTCAAGGCTGCGGGCGGCGGCAGCACCTGCCAGCAGCGCCGCAGGCAGGATGTACTGCGCACGCTTCGGCATGGTCAGAAAGGTCATGCCGAAAAGAAATTCCGGGATATGCACCGCGACCAGACGCGCATCCCAGCCCAGCAGATGGATCGGAATACACACCGCAAGGGTGATGACCCAAGTCAGCCAGATATTTCTGCGCAGCGCCCGCTGCAGCAGCGGGAACAGCAGATACAAAAACAGGATGCTGCCGAGGAACCACTCCCCCACGCAGGCAAAATCCATGCCGACCCAGCCCGCTGCCACGGCAAAGTTATCCAGCCCAAGGAAGGTCAGCACCAGCGTGATCGTCTTTGCCCCGGCAAAGCTGCCCGGCCTTGTCACAAACCTCCAGCTGAACACAACGAACCATGCCAGCCAAAAGAGCGGGTAGACCGCCCCGGCACGCTTTTTGTAGAACTGCGCAGGGCTTTGATTTTCCGGGACTGTCAGCGCCAGCGAAGCGCCCGACACGATAAAGAACAGCGTGGAGCCGAAATCCCCCAGATAGATGCCCAGCGGCAGCGTGCTGGTAAACAGCTTATGCGGCAGGGTGAAATACCCCGTGACCGTGGCGTTGAAATGCACGGTCAGGATGCAGCCCAGCGCCACGGCACGGACCAGATCCAGATAAAAAAGGCGTTGCTTTTTGATGGGTGTTCTCCCCTTTTACTTTGTTTGCAGCCGATGCTTGATCAGACGCCCAAGCTGCTTTGCCACAGCGGCCGGCTGTGCAGCCGCTGTTTCATACGCATTGAGAATGTCAGCACGCGCCACAGCCTGAGCCGCTGTTTCAAAGCTGGCGGCGTATGCGCCGTTTGCTTGTGCGATCAGGGCCAGCCGCCAGGCGTCATGCTGGTTTTTGCAGTCCGGAATGCCCTGCGGGAAAGCAGACTCCCGCACCAGCATCCAGCCGCAGTTGGGTGCCGGCAGAGGCTCCTCGCCGACAGGGACCTTCGCCTGACTTTGCAGGCTTTCTTTCTCAGCCAGCCATTGGCGGCGCTGCGCCGCAGCACAGCCCGCGTACAACGGCACGGAGGGGCTGAGGATGCCGAGCAGCGGCTGCTTTTCAAACCAGATGGCAGCCTGCTCCATCAGCGCATCCGCCTGTGCGGCTGCCTGCCGGGTATACCAGTCGGTTACCGGGTCTGTCTTTGGCAGCGCATAGCGGATCAGCCGCAGCCCCAGCACAGCCGGGTCAGCATGCGTTTGGGTGGGCATCCCAACAACATAGCGCCAGTGCAGGTTTTTGGACAGCGCCGCCAACGGCTGGGTCTTAAGCAGCGACACGAGCAGAAGATCCAGCGGGAAACTGGTTTCCTCATGGAGATAGGCGCACAGCTCCCGCGCCGCCATGCCGTCTGTGCGGCGCAACTCATCCCCGTAGGGCGTGAACAGACTGCGCCGCTTGAAGAACGGACAGCCGCGCTTTTCCAGCAGCTCCCGTGGGCAGGCCATGATCGGGTTGACAAAGACGCCCCTCATATCCTCCGTCTGCACATAGGTATCCCATGTATACCCCTTAGCGGCAAAATAAGGCGTGAACCGCGTTTCATGGCGGATGACGGACTCCTCGTAGCTTTTTGGCAGGGGCATTTCCTGCCAGTAGCGCCAGAAATCATCACTAGTGAAAAGCCGGGGCCGCAGCGCGAGGAAATGGGACTGGATATGCTCCGGCACATTCCCACCGAACCGCGGGCTTTTCATTGCATAGTGACGGGTCAGGCCCCAGAAGTCCAGCGCCGGGCGTGCCTGCATTGCCTCAAACATCGGCTGCAGCTCACAGACCGGGCCTGCCAGCGTGTAGTTCATGAGGATGATCTCCTCATATTCCGCCAGTGCCTCCCGGCCGATGGTGAGCAGTGCCTCCCGGTAAGCCCCCACATCAAAGCCGGTGTTTTCCCGCTCTATGCAGCCCGCGCCGGACTGGCGCACCCACACCCGGTCCGCCGGGGCCAGCGCACCGTTTGTGACAAAGATGACCTTGCCGTATTTCTGCACTGCCTGCACGGCAATGCGGCAGGCAGTGTCAATACAGCCCGCCGGGTCATAATGGAAGTAGATGACCAGTCGTTTCATGGCAGATCAATCCTCATAGGGGCCTCATGCGGGCCGAAAATCGCGCGCTTTGTATTGATGATGACCCGGTAGGAGCCGCCGGGCAGATTGTCCCGCAGCCAGTTCCGGGCATGGCGGCGCTTGCTGTCAGAATACGGGCCGTAGTGGCTGAACAAATGGTGGCGCTTGTAGGCAAACCCTACCGCCGAGCTGGACGCCCCATAGAAGGTCGTGCAGTCAAAGACGCGGGCCAGCGGGCGGATCATGGCGGATGCGTAGGCCTGCATCGTATCGTTGTGGGTGACGGCATAGCTTTTGCTCATGACAACGGCCGGGTAGTAGCCTGCGCTCTGGGCACAAACGGGTAGATGCGCTCGATGGCATGGCTGATCGTACCCGTCCTGCGGCAGCGGCTCCGGCGGGAAGTCCGTATGCTTCCAGCCGTGGTCGAACAGCGGTGCGAGCGCACGCGGGCGGAACCAGAACACACTGCCGTAGGGCGCAATGGGCGATTTTTCACCCGAGATGGCACATCCAGCCCAGATCCTTCATCAGCTTCTTCGTATTTTCAAAGTTCGGGCCCCAGCCGCCGGAGCACATATTCATAAAATACAGTCCGTGGGTCGGGTACGGCGGGCAAAGGATACCGAGGTAAGGGTCCTTCTCAAACTCGCACAGAACATTCAGCACATGCGCCGAATTTTTGCAGACATTCTCATTGCAGACATAGCCGAAGCCTGCACCCACGCTGCCGGGCTTTGTCTGGACGGCTTTTTTATCATGCATAAAGCAGGCGTAGTCATATTCCCGCAGCTGCGGGGCCAGATCACAGAGGAAGGCCGCCACATCGCGGCCCTGATTCTCCACCACAGTCACGGTAACGCTGTGTACCGGCAGGCCGGCAAAGGCTGCCTCGATCTGCGGCTTTTTATCGGCGCTGCTCGTTGTGATAAAGACATCGGTCTGTGGCGGGAATTTGGCGGCAAAGGCCCTGCTCTGGCCGAGCATATCCATAAAATACAGATGCATGGCCAGCGCGATGCGGCGGTTTGGCAAAGGCTCTGTGCCGCAGCGGCATCCTGCACGGTCGGTTCAATGATGCGGGTCAGCGCCAGATTCCGTGTGAAGTCGTGGGGGTGCATCGTCCGGATCATATTCTTCCAGATCAGCTCCAGCGGGTAGTCCGTCTCATCGCGCAGATAGTCATACAGCTCCTGCACCGGCTCGCCCGCGGTATCGTTGAGGTAGGCCTCCAGCTCATGCATAAAGCTGCGGCGCTTGAAAAGCGGGCATTTTTTTTTCGCGCAGCAGCAGTGTCGGGCAGACCAGCAGCGGGTAGTCGGTAAACTCCTTCAGTCATCGGTCTTGACATAGACATCCCACTTAAAGCCCTTGTCCCCGAACTGCTTCGTGAACACAGCCTCATACCGCTGCACCGAGTCGGTGTAGCTTTCGATCATCGGCATCGTATCCAATAGCCTGCAGCTCCGGG
>ENA-OQCP01000697-OQCP01000697.1-human-gut-metagenome-genome-assembly--contig:-NODE-697-length-14388-cov-1.452353_pt1 | contig 14388 bp, 23 predicted proteins | sample MGYA00242760_ERZ504583 | MGnify/ENA primary metagenome ERZ504583 (study PRJEB26092, sample SAMD00036308) | human gut metagenome | host: Homo sapiens | study: EMG produced TPA metagenomics assembly of...
ATTAAATTATATAAGTAGAAAAGTAAAATTAAATAATAAATTAGTTATTTTATTTTTACCTTATTTTTGTTTATATAGTTTATTTTATGTAATCATACCTGGGAAAAATCTCACAGAATGTTTGACTTTTACAAGGCTTATAGCACCTGTAGAGCAAGCTATAGAGGATGCGATAGCTTTTCGTGAAATTTATACAAATATGCAAAATAATGTGCAGATAGTGGATAAGGGCAGAGATATACCCAATATTGTATTTATTTTAGGTGAGTCAACATCAAAAGGTCATATGAGTTTATATGGTTATCCATTAGAAACAACGCCAAAGATGGATAAGATGGCTAAAAATAATGAACTCTATGTTTTTAAAGATGTAATCAGTCCCCATGCTTATACTATCGGTTCACTTCGCGAAGTATTTACTTTTCACAATTATGAAGCCACAAATAAATGGTATGAATGTAATAATTTATTTGATATTATAAAAAAAAGCAGGTTATAAAACGTATTGGCTATCTAATCAAGAAACTTCAGGTCAATGGGCAAATGTGGCACTGGCTTATGCTAATCGTTGTGATTATAAGAAATTTACAGGAATTAGACAATCATATGAGAAATCTTATCGTGCTGATGGTGAGTTATTGCCTTTATTATATGAAGCTATGAATAATGATAGTGATAAAAATTTTTATGTATTGCATTTAATGGGTTGTCATGGTGAATATGAAAATAGATATACACCTGATTTTGCTAAGTTTGCTAATGTAGATGAAACAAAAGGCATAATAAAAACGCAGGAAGCAAAAACGAAAAGAGCACAATATGATAATGCTATTTTATATAATGATACGATTGTAACTCAAGTTATGGAAGCTTTTAAGGATAAAGATGCTATAGTTATCTATATGCCAGACCATGGTGAAGAAGTCTATGATTTGAAAAATTTCAATGGTCATAGTGATGATAATCCTACTAAATCCATGTTAGAAATACCATTTGTTATTTATACTACAGAGAAATTTAAGCAGAAATATCCTCTAGTAGATGCACAGATTAGAGCTTCTGTAGATAAAAAATATATGACAGATGATTTAATTCATACTATTTTAGATATTACAGGGATAAAAACACCAGAATTTCAGGAAACGCGAAGTATTATAAATCCATATTATAATCAAGAGCGAAAGAGAATTTTCTTAGACAAAGATTATGATAATTGGCAATGATTTCGAGGCGATTATGTATATAAGAAATTATCAAAAGAGTGATTTAAAAGTATTATTTTTTATTTAGAGAAACTGTGCATAGTGTAAACAGTAAGATTATACACAAGAGCAGTTAAAAATATGGGCACCTGAAAATATTGATGAAAAAAGTTGGCATTTGAGTCTATTAAGCATTATACATTGGTGGCTATAGATAAAGAAAAGATAGTGGGCTTTGTCGATTTAGATGAAAATTATGTAGATAGATTATATGTAGCAAAAGATTATCAGCGACAAAAAATAGCAACTAGATTAATGGATAAAATAGAAAATCATGCTAAAAAACAAGGTCAAATATCTTTGTATAGTCATGTATCTATAACTGCTAAAAAATTTTTTCTAGATAGAGGTTATATCGTAAATAAAGAGCAATATGTAAAAAACAAAATATTTTATTTAAAAACTATATAATGGAGAAATTTTTATAAAAATAAAACGCTTATTATTACTAATTATTTGTAGTAATATAAGCGTTTTTAACGTTTAAAGAAATGAAAGATAAGCCAAGCTACGACTCCGACGCCAAGTAAGGTTAAAAGTGCAGGTAGTGCGACAAAAAAGAAAAAGCCAATGATAGCAATACCGCCGATAGCCATTAAACCTCGAGTGAGCCAGCTAGAAGAGGATTTTCCTCCAAGATTAATATAACGGACTTTTATGCCACTAGAACGTGGTGAACGATAATATCTATTATTATAAGATTGTTGATATTGTTGCTGATTTTCTTGAGTTGTTTCTTTGCGATAATTATTTTCGTCTTCAATTGTAATACCATCAAAATTATTGATTTCTCGATTACTCATAGTTTGCACATCGTGGATATGATAGCAATTCGGACAGATACCATGTTCATCTAATTCGTGATTACATTTTGTGCAACGCATAATTTTTCTCCTTATATTGTTAAAACTAAAATACATTCATATTTTAAGTATATTAGTCAAAAAGTCAATTGTCAAGGATTTGTCAAAAACTGGAAAATAATTTTATTTATCTTTGTTAAATTTAAAATCTATTTGTAAAAAATTTTACATTTTCTTCACATTGTAAGAGAATTATAAATTAATTCTGTCATATTTATTTTAAATTTTACAGAAAAGTCATTGTAACTTTACATTGAGTGAGTATACTAAGTACAACAAATTAATTGCAAAGGTATTTTTAGGAGGATTAAGGTATTATGAATTGGAAAAAATTAGCATCTCTTGGCGTTGTCGCAATGATGTCTCTTAGTATTTTAGGTTGTGGTAGTGATACTGCTTCTAATGATAAAGCTGCATCTTCTAGCAGTCTTTCTGGTAGTATTACAGGATCAGGTTCTTCTGCGTTATTACCTTTAGCTAAAGACGCTGCTGATAAATTTAAAGAATTACATCCAGAAGTTTCTATCACATTAAATGGTGGCGGATCTGGTACAGGTCTTAAACAAGTTGCTGATGGTTCTGTAGATATCGGTAACTCTGATGTAGCTGCTGATACAAAACTTGATAAAGCTGTAGCTGATGGTTTAGTTGACCATAAAGTTTGCGTTGTAACAATGGCTCCAGTAGTAAATAAAGATATTGCAGCAACTGTAAAATCTTTAACAAAACAACAATTAACAGATATTTTCACTGCTAAAATCACAAACTGGAAAGAAGTTGGCGGCCCTGATGAAGAAATCGTATTAATCACTCGTCCTTCTACATCTGGTACTCGTGCATTATTTAAAGAATTTGCTTTAGGTGGAGCTGAAGAAGCTTCTAATAAATCCTTAGAAACAGATGACTCTGGTACTTTACTTCAGAGCATTAAAGATAATAAAGGTGCAATTGGTTATGTAGCATTATCTTATCTTGTAAACAATCAAGATGTTGCAACTGTTTCTGTTGATGGTGTAGCTCCTACTTTAGAAAACACATACAATGGTACTTATCCTGTATGGGGTTATGAACATATGTATACTAAAGGCGAACCTAATGCTACTGTAAAGCATATTTAGATTTCATTATGTCTGATGAATATGGTAAATCCATGGAAGCTCAAGGTTACGGTGTAACTAGCAAAATGCAAGTTCAGAGATAATTAGAATAGAAAATTGGGCGAATGAATTTTCGCCCATTTTTTTGCCAAAATAAATGCTAATTTTTATCAAAGGAGTGTCAAAATGGAATCATCACATACAGCTGTATATCGTCAAAATAATATTTGGCGAGGGATTATCACAGCTTGCGGTTTATTAATGATAATTATAACCTTGGCCATTGGGGCATTTTTATGCTACAAAGGTGTTAGGTACATTCACTATATATGGTCATAGCGTGGGTGAATTTTTATTTTCTTCACAATGGGCACCAGCCGATAATGCTCAAGGTGGCGGTAAAGTCGGTGCAGCAATATTCATTTTGGTTCAATTATCACTTGTGCTTTAGCACTTTTGATTCAACACCATTTAGTATTGCAAGTGCGATTTTCATGACAGAAATTTCTCCAGGATTGGTAGAAAAATTCTTCAACCAGCTGTAGAAATTTTCGTAGGTATTCCTTCTGTTGTATATGGTTGGATTGGTCTTACAATTTTAGTTCCATTTATCAAAGATTTATTTGATTTAAAATTTGGTTTTTCTGTATTAGCAGCAGGTATTGTTTTAGCAGTAATGATTTATCCAACAATTACTAGTTTATCTGCTGATGCGATTAGAAGTATTCCCAAATCTTTCCGTCAAGCATCTTATGGTTTAGGTGCTACTCGTTGGCAGACAATCAGTCAAGTTGTAATACCAGCATCTAAATCCGGTTTGATGACTGCTATTGTTTTAGGTCTTGCTCGTGCATTCGGTGAAGCTTTGGCAGTAGCAATGGTTATCGGTAAGATGAAAGCTTTTCCAGAAAGTCTTTTATCCCCAACTACAAACTTAACAGCAGCTATTGCTTCTGATATGGGTGGGGCTATGGAAGGCAGTGAATACAATATAGCTTTATGGTCTATGGCTTTATTGTTATTCATCATTTCCTTAGTATTTATCTTCATTATTCATTATATTTCAGCTAAAGGAGGCCATAAGGCATGAGCGTAATTCAAAGAGCCAAATTTATGGATAAATTTATGACTGGCTTCTTTTATGTTGTCGCTGGTTTTTTCTTATTGTTATTGTTGGCTTTTACTTTATATGTAATTATTAAAGGCTTTGCAAACTTTACTCCGAATATGTTTTCCTTTACTTAGAAATGGTATAGGTAATCTTATTTTTTAACACTATTTATTTTAGTATTTTTATCTTTGCTTGTGAGTGTGCCTCTTGGGATTGCAGCTGGCATTTATATGGCAGAATATGCAAAACCTGGCAAAAATCACAAAATTTTTTAAGAATTTGTATTGAGACATTGTCTTCTTTACCTTCAATTGTTGTTGGTTTGTTCGGTTATTTAGTATTTATTGTAATGACAGGTTCTCAATGGAATTTATTTGCAGGTGCGTTGGCTGTATCTATTTTGAGTTTACCTTTGATTACAACAGTAACAGAAGATGCTTTCCGCTCATTACCTCCTGGATATAAAAAAGGTAGTATGGGTATGGGTGCTACACTTTGGCAGACTATCCGTTATGTAATGCTTCCTGCTTGTATGCCTCGCATTATGACAGGTGTAATCTTAGCTGCTGGTCGTGGCTTTGGTGAAGCGGCTGCACTTTTTATATACTGCTGGTATGAGTACAGATATCGTTTGGTCAAATTGGAATATTTTTTCCCCAACATGTCCTCTCAATCCATTTAGACCTGGGGAAACTTTAGCACTTAATATCTGGGCATCAAGAACAGAAGCTTTAGCTCCTAATGCTGCAGATATTGCAAATTTATCTTCAGCAATTTTGATGATAATGGTATTTTCATTTAGTATAGGTGCTCGTTTTTTAAGTAGTTATCTTGATAAGAAAAATGGAGGAAAATAAACGTGGCTAATAACGCTGATATAAAATTTAATGTTGATAATTTGGAATTATTCTATGGTAATTTAAGCCTTAAAAGGCATTGATATGGAAATCAAAAAAATGAAATTACTGCTCTTATTGGGCCATCTGGTTGTGGTAAATCTACATTCTTAAAAACTTTAAATCGCATGAATGATTTAGAAGATGGTGTAAAAGTAACAGGCAGAATTCATTTAGATGGTGTAGATATTTATAAAGAAATGGATTCTATTACACTTCGTCATCGTGTAGGTATGGTATTCCAACAGCCAAATCCATTCCCAAAAAGCATCTATTGATAATGTAGCTTATGGACCAAGAATTCATGGTATTCGCAAAAAAAAGCCAATTAGATGAAATCGTAGAAAGAAGTCTTCGTCAAGCTGCTATTTGGGATGAATTAAAAGACCGCTTAAATAAATCTGCACTTGGTTTATCTGGTGGTCAACAACAGCGTTTATGTATTGCAAGAACTTTAGCAGTTCAGCCAGATGTTATCTTGATGGACGAACCTACTTCTGCTCTTGACCCGATTTCCACAATGAAGATTGAAGACTTAGCACTTGAATTGAAAAAGGATTATACAATTGTAATCGTTACACATAATATGCAACAAGCAAGCCGTATATCCGATAAAACAGCATTCTTCTTATTAGGTGAGTTAATCGAATACGGAGAAACTACAGAGTTATTTGCAAATCCTAAAAATCCAAAAACAGAAGAATATATTACTGGTAGATTTGGTTGATTTGTATAGTGCGTTTATTTAAAGGAGATAAAAATGGCTAATAGAATAAAATATATAAATGAATTAGATTGTTTGATTAGAGATGTAGAATTAGTAGGAGCACAACTTCAAGAAACTTTAGATGAAGTTATAAACAATTTAGATAAAGAAAAATGAGATTTTAGCAAAAAAAATCATAAAAAATGATGTATGGTTTAATAAAGCTGAACATGATATCAATGAAAAATGTTTGCGTTTAGTATTGACTCAAGCACCTGTAGCTACAGACTGGCGTGAAATTGCTTCCATCATGAAAATGATTGGTGATATTGAACGTATGGCTGACCATTGTGCAGATATCTCTAAATACACTATGAGCTTAGCAAAAGAAGAACTGTAACATTGCCAGATTATTTTGGTGATATGGTAAATGTTATGCGTGAAATGGTTTTTGATAGCGTAAAATGTTTCAGAGATTCTGATGTTGATTTAGCTAAAAAGATTATTGAAACAGATAATGTAGTAGATAATTACTTTAAAAGATTTCGTGAAGATATAGCTGGATTGATTAAAGAAAATCCACAAAATGTAGAGGCATATCTCAATTATTTGATGATTGGTAAATATGTAGAACGTATAGCTGACCATTCTACAAATGTAGCTGAATGGATTATCTATATTGTTAAAAATGAATTAAAATAAAAAGCAAAACTCATAATAGATAGTTATATTAGAAAAATTTTCATATAAAAACTATTTATTATGAGTTTTTTATTGTCTTTTAAAATATATATGATTAAACTTAAATATGAGGTGATAAAAATGAAACTGAAATATTTAAGTTTATTGTTGAGTTCAATTTGTATTATGCAATTTATGACAGTACCTTCTTTGGCAAATGCACAAGCTATGGAAATAAAATCTAATTTAGCAATTGATCTGGAAGATATAAAAGATACAGCAGAGTATAAAGGTTATCTTTGGCGCATAGATGCAAAAGATGATGATAATTTGCCTAGAAATTTTCGTACATCAAAGGATAAATTCAAAAAAGCAAGTGATAAATATGGAATTGATGTTAATTATGTGCCTATAAGAGAAGGTTTAGATGAACTACAAGCTTCAGGTAGTGCGCAATTTTCTTTAAATCAATTTTCTGCTTTAACTAAAGCTTTGCAGGAAAATGGCGCTAAAGATATTTATATAGTGGATTTAAGACAGGAAAATCATGGATTTTTTAATAATGATGCTGTTAGCTGGTATGGTAAACGAGATTGGGCGAATATAGGAAAATCAAGAAAAGAAATTATTCGTCAGGAAATGAATTTATTGAAAGCTAATCTAAATAAAAACACAAAAAGAGCTACTTTAGATGATGATAAAAATGCTGATGAAGTAGATACTTCTTTGATAAAAACAGTAACAACTGAAAAAAATCTAGTGAAGAAAAATAATTTACATTATGTGAGAATAACAGCAACTGACCATGTTTGGCCAAGTCCTGAAAATATAGATGAATTTATCAAACTATATAAATCTTTGCCTAAAGATGCATGGCTACATTTTCATTGCGAAGCTGGTAAAGGAAGAACAACAACATTTTTAGCAATGTATGATATGATGAAAAATCCACAGGTGCCATTAAAAGATATATTATATCGTCAATTATTATTAGGTGGAAATTATGTGGCATATACAGAAGATATTTCTGCTAGCAGTAATTGGAAGGCGCCTTATTATAATCAAAAAGCAAAAATGATAGAAGTTTTCTATCAATATGTACAGGAAAATCATCAGAATAATTTCCAAGTTTTATGGTCAGATTGGCTTAAAAATCATAGTTTATAAATAGGTTAATATTAATTTAGATATATATCTATAAAAACTTTTAATTGATAAAAATAGATAATAAATTCCTATAATATGCTTTAAAATAAGAAAAACATCATGAGAGTTGATAAGTGTAGTATTTTATATTTTAGAATTAAAACCTATTAAATTAATATGTAAATACTATCTATTAATAATTTTTTATTGTGATATAATGTTGATGTTAAAAAGATTTAAAGCTTGTAGGAAAGAAGGCGATAAAATGAGTACAGAATATGTATATAAGTCCACAAAAAAAATAGAAGAAATTTTAAAATGCGATTACCCATGGAGTGGGAACGCTACTAGCAGTTATTGGTTTGGTTGCAATGTTGTATTATGGCTATGATAAAGGAATTTTGCATTTAACAAGTATCATAGTATATGGTGTTTCCATGATATTATTATATTTAGCTTCAACACTGTATCATAGTTTTAGTTTTTGCAGTCAAAAGTGCAATCTGTGTTTAAATGTATAGACCATTCAGCAATATATTTACTCATTGCAGGTAATTATACGCCATTTGCTTTGATAGCTCTATATGGTACTTTAGGCTGGGCTGTATTTGGCGTAGTTTGGGGATTGGCTTTAGCGGGAATAGTTATTTCAAATTTTCTTTTATAATCGTTTCCGTGTCATTGGTACTATTTGTTATTTAGTCATGGGCTGGCTTGCTGTTACCATCGTAAATCCATTACTTGATACTTTGTCTGTAGAAGCTATTTGGTGGCTTGTAGCTGGTGGTGTTTTATATAGTATTGGTGCGATTTTTTATTTAATCCGCAAGATACCATATAATCATGTTATTTGGCATATTTTTGTGATTTTAGGCAGTGCAGCTCATTTTATTACAATTTATTGTTATGTATTGCCACTTAGTATAGGTTAATTATTTTGATAAAATAAAAGCTCAATTATCTAAAATAAAGGTAGATAGTTGAGCTTTTTCTTATTTTCTGTTTTAATTAGAAATAAGAGGATTGACGAGAAAAAAAGCTAATTATATAAAGAGAAAATATATAGTCTAGGATATAAATTTTATAAAAGGAGAGTGTTTTTGATGAATGAAGATTTGATGAAGGTAATAAAATCGGAAGAGGAAATAGAGCAAGAAGTAGAATCTTTATGTCGCTGGGCTGCTGCTAGAGCTGGCGTAATTGTCGTAGCACCTATACTTGGTCAAATTGCTCTAGTTGCTAATGAAATCTATCTGATAAAACGCATAGCAAATGTATATGATAAAAAATTCGATGAAACGGCTAGCTGTGCTTTTGTAGGAGCTTTAGGTGGTACATTTGTAGGTCAAAGTTTAGCGACTTTGATACCATTTCCACCATTACAAATTCCAATCGGTATGGCTGTAACTTATGCTGTAGGTAAGGCTGCTAATGCATGGATAAAAGATGACATGCCGGATATTAGCGAATATGCTGATAAATATAAAGATATTTTTAATAAAGCAAAAGAAGATGTAAAAAATATCATACCTAGTTTAAAAAATAATCCTGATAAAGATAAACCATTGGGAGATGAAGATAAAAAATTTAAATTTTAATATTAAGGAGGAGAAATAATGCGAAGTGCATTTGATATTATCGGACCAATAATGATAGGGCCATCAAGTTCACATACAGCAGGTGCTGTGAGATTGGGATTGATGGCTAGAGCTATCTTAGGTGAAGAAGTAAAAATTATAAATATAAAATTATATGGTTCATTGCGCAAACATATAAAGGTCATGGTACAGATAGAGCTTTGATTGCAGGTATAATGGGTTTTAAACCAGATGATGAAAGAATACGTAATTCTTTAGAAATAGCCAAAGAGAAAAATATTGAATTTAATTTCTCTAAAGTAGATTTAGAAGATGCACATCCTAATACAGCTATTATAGAATTGATAGGTGTAACAGATAGAAAAATAGAAGTTACAGGTGCGTCCATTGGCGGAGGCAATATAATTATTTCTGCTGTTAATAATTATGAAGTACAATTAAGTGGGAAATATCCATCAATAATTATCGTACATCAAGATATGCCAGGTGTAGTAAATGGTGTTACTGCAGCTTTAGCACGCTATAATATTAATATTGCCTATATGAAAGTTTCTCGAAGCGAAAGAGGAGCAGAAGCTTTGATGAATATTGAAGTTGATGATACAATTTCTGATGAGGCAGTAAAAGCTTGCAGTAGAGTTATTGGTGTAAAAAAAGTATTGCGAATTGATGCTATTTAATGAGGTGATTTTGTGATAAATTTTTCTTGCATACAAGATTTGATAGATATAGCAAATGCTCAAGAGCGAACTATTGATGATATCGTTGTAGAATATGAAGCAACACATAGTTTTAAATCTGTGATTTATATTAAAGAAAATATGCAAACTATTTGGCAAGTAATGAAAGAGTCAGCAGAAAAAAGTATAAATAATACGCAAAAATCTGTCAGTGGCATGGTGGGCGGAGATGCTCAAAAATTATTCACATTTAAAGATAGTTTTGCTGGAGATTTTGTCAAAGAAGCAGCTTCTTATGCAGTAGCTGTAGCAGAAACAAATGCTGCTATGGGAAAAATAGCTGCTTGCCCAACAGCTGGTTCTTGTGGTATTGTTCCAGGGGCTTTGATTGCTGCTCAAAATCATTATAATTATGATGATGAGCAGATTTGTAATGCATTATTTACAGCGACAGGTATTGGCATGGTGATTGAAAATAATGCTATGATTGCAGGTGCTCAAGGTGGTTGTCAGGCTGAATGTGGTTCAGCAGCTGGCATGGCAGCGGGAGCGTTAGTTCATCTTGCAGGGGGCTCTCCAGAACAGATTGGCAATGCAGTAGCCTTAGCGATTAAAAATTTATTAGGTTTAGCTTGCGACCCTGTGGCAGGGCTTGTAGAAGTTCCTTGTGTAAAACGCAATGGATTTGCAACGACAGTAGCGATTTTAGCAGCAGATATGTCCCTTGCTGGTATAAAATCAGTGATACCAGTAGATGAAGTAATTGATGCTATGTATCGCATTGGCAAATCTATGCCAAAAAGTATACGTGAAACAGCTACTGGCGGTTTAGCTACTACACCTACAGGTATAGCTTTAAAAGAAAAAATCTATAGCAAATAATGATTGATATAAGGAGAAGGGAAGAGCAGTTGCATTTATGTAAAAAATTATCTATATGACTTTGGGAATATATATGATGATGATATCAATATGTTTAGCAGGTCAAAATGATAATTTAATCTAAAGAAACATCAGAAAAAATAAATTTAGTATGGCAACCAGATTATTGATGAAGAAAATGATTTATCAAAAATTGATAAGATACCAGGAGTAAATGTCATATCACCATCATGGTTTGTAATTGATAGTGAACAAGGGCATATTCAAAATAAGATAGATATAAATTATTTAAAAAATGCAAGAGAAAAAGGTTATAAAATATGGCCATTAATTCATAATGATTTTAATGCCGAAATGGCACATAAATGGTTAAATGATAAAAAGGCAAAGGATTATATCATTCGTCAATTAATATTTTATGCACATCGTTATAATATTGAAGGCTATAATTTTGACTTAGAAAATATCTATGATGAAGATAGAGATAAATTGACTGAATTTATGAAAGAAGTAACTGAGGCACTACATCAAGATGAAGTTATAATCTCTATGGATATAACGGTGGCTTCAGATATGGAAAATTGGTCTAAATGTTATGATAGAAAAGCATTGGGTGAATATGTAGATTATCTTGTTTTGATGGCATATGATGAGCATGGTAGATTATCTAAAACAGCAGGGTCAGTAGCATCATTAAATTGGGTGGAAAATGGAGTAAAAGATTTAACAGAGCAAGTCCCTTCAGAAAAAATCATCTTAGGAATTCCTTTGTATATGCGTTTATGGGAAGAAGATTATGAAGGTAATGTATCGGCTAAAACCTTAAATATGGAAGATGCCAATAAATTAATGAAAGAAAAAGATAAATATCCTATTTGGCTAAAAAATGAAGGTCAAATATATTTTGCTTATCATGAAGATGGAAAATATATCGTGTATGGAAAGAAGATGTAAATTCTTTGCGCTTAAAAGTAGATTTAGTCAAAAAATATAAACTTGCAGGAGTAGCCTCATGGAGAAAAGGTTTTGAGACTAAAGATATTTGGCCAATGATAAACAAGCGTTTACAAAAATAAAAAAACTATTTGTTTATGATGAATTTCATAAGCAAATAGATACATAGAAAAATAGAAGTAGAGGGAGTTAAAAATGCCAAATAGAGTATTAGGCGGAATTTTTTTAACCATAGCAGCTAGTATTTGGGGCGGTATGTTTGTAGCTGTAAAATTAGTAGTGGATATAATACCGCCAATACCGTTAGTATGGTTTCGTTATTTAGTAGCCTTTGTGGTATTATCAATGGTTGTAATCTATGAAGGCATTAATTTAAAAATAGATAAAAAAGATATATTATTATTAATCAGTATAGGGATAATAGGACATACTATTTCTATTGTTACTCAAGAATATGGAACAATGTATTCTTCAGCACAGATGGGTTCAGTTGTTACTTCAGCGACACCAGCATTTATGTTGATTTTTGCTGTATGGCTTTTAAAAGAAAAAATCACTTTGCGTAAAATATTATCCGTTATTTTAGCCACTGTCGGTGTAATCATGATTGCTGGCGTTGATAATATGGATTTTGATAAACAATTAGGTGTACTTTTTTCTACCATAGCAGCATTGACATGGGCATTGATGTCTGTAATGCTAAAATTGATACCTAGTAAATATCCGCCATTATTAATAAATTTTTATGCTGTAATAACAGGAATTATATGTTTAGCACCACTTAATATGCCGACATTAGATTTATTGCCATGGGATGAATCTTAAATCCTGTAGCGATTGGTTCGGTAGTATATTTAGGGGCAGTATCTACAGCAGGAGCGTTTTTGCTTTGGAATAAAGGTCTTTTATTGATGGAAGCAGGTGCTAGTGGATTATTTTTCTTTTTTCAACCTATAGTAGGGACTTTTTTAGGCTGGTTAATTTTAGATGAACAAATCACTTTGAATTTCTGGATAGGAAGTATATTGATTTTTATAGGTGTATTTTTAGTTACAGTTAGAAATGAATAATAAAAAAGAAGTTATATCTATGTTTAGGTATAACTTCTTTTTTGTAGGTCTATTTATTTTTTTTCATGAGAAACAGAAAGAAAACTACTGAGCATAATACTTATACAGCTTATACTTGTAAATACAATAAGGATAGCGATTGCTTTAGTATAATAGCAAGTAGGATAAATATCACCATAACCTATTGTGCCAAAAGCAATGACTACATAATAAAATAAATCAAAGATATTTGGATTATTTATAGAGTAGGCATCAACATAATAAATACTGCCAATATAGCAAAATAATGTTAAGATACTGAGAAAATAAAAAATGATAAGTAGGGCTACTTTCCATAAATTGCTATGATTGAAGATATTTGTATAAGCTAAGATATTTTGCAAAATAAATTTTAATGTATTAGCTAAAAGTAAATAGCAGAGAATTAGATTGATAAAAGATAAGTAAAAAGCAATATTGTGAATTAAAAGATTAGAACTCAAGGGATAAGCAAAATAGATTAGACATAGATTTATGTAGATTAAGGCAAAAATGAAATTTAGACTAAAAGAACCAACATTGATGATTTTTATTAATATAATAGAAAGTAAAGAAATCAAATAATAAAAGATGTAAATAATAAACAAAGATAGAGGTATTACTAATATTGTAGAGAAAATAAAAGAAAAATTTTTAGTGAGATAGAAAAATAGACATAGACAAAGACCACATATTAAAATGAGCGATAATAAACGAAACAAGATAGAGCTTTTGCAAATTGTAGTATATAAAAATTTAATGGGCTGTTTGGCTATGATATGAGCCTTGATAAATAATGTTGTACTATCTATAGTGAAATAAATTCTTATGATAAATATTAATCAATAAGAAAAATAACATGAAAATAGTGCTTAAGCATAAAATAGAGAGTTCTTGAAGAATTTGTATCAAAGTAAATACTCCTTAAAATAAATAAAACCAGTATTACTGTTTAGTATACTGGTTTTTTATGTTAAAAAATTATTGTTGATTTTGGTGGAGATGAGGAGAATCGAACTCCTGTCCGAAAGTATTGTTTCACAGCTTTCTTCGAGTGCAGTCTATTATTTTAATTTTATAAAATCATCGCCTATAGACAGGCTACAATTTTACTATCTCGATAAAATTCCCTAAAAATCTCCGAGAATTGATTTTTAAGTATCCCACTGTTGGCCTCTTTTCTATTCACGTGGGAAAAGAATAGAAAGAGGTTAGCATTAAGCTGCTAAAGCGTATTCTTTGTTAGCTTTTATATTTAAATAAAAGTTTCACCTTACTAACGGGTTGATGACCTCCCGACTCGCTTACCATGCACCAACTACCCCCGTCGAAACCATTACATCCCCGAGAGTTAATATATTATATCATAAATAATGATTAAAAGCAATAAAATAAGGCATATATAGATATAAAATGAAATTTTG
>ENA-OQCP01000702-OQCP01000702.1-human-gut-metagenome-genome-assembly--contig:-NODE-702-length-14351-cov-2.497328_pt1 | contig 14351 bp, 17 predicted proteins | sample MGYA00242760_ERZ504583 | MGnify/ENA primary metagenome ERZ504583 (study PRJEB26092, sample SAMD00036308) | human gut metagenome | host: Homo sapiens | study: EMG produced TPA metagenomics assembly of...
CTCAGGAGTTTGAACGTCTTGTGACAAGATCGATTGAAAAGATGTGCGAGGATGAAAGATCAGAGTAGGAGAAAACGGATGAGGACGAGAATATACAATGCAAGAATTTTGACAATGGAAGAAAAACGACCTGTTTTTTAAAAGGTGAGATCTATATTGACGGCGGAAAGATTTCCGCATAAAAGAAGCCAAAACGGAAAAAAGTGAGCGGACAGAAAAACCGGCTTTAAATGAAGAAGAAAAATGGGACGAAGAAATCGACGCAGAGGGAAATCTGATTATGCCCGGGTTTAAAAATGCGCATACTCATTCTGCTATGACATTTCTGCGTTCTTATGCAGATGATATGAAACTTCAGGAATGGCTTTTTGATAAGGTATTTCCGGCAGAAGCAAAGCTGACATCCGATGACGTATATCATTTGACAAAACTTGCGATTTTGGAATATTTGACAAGCGGGATTACGGCGGCTTTTGATATGTATAAATTAAAACAAGACAGTGCAAAAGCGGCAGAAGAACTGGGCTTTAGAATGGTTTTTTGCGGAGATATCAATGATTTCGGCGGTACTTTAGAAGAGATGGAGCAAGACTATTTTCGGTATCAATGTGAAGAAACTCCGCTTTTGTCCTATCAGTTCGGATTTCATGCAGAATATACGACAAGCCGCAATTTGATGGAAGGGATCGCGCAGCTTGCCGGAAAATATAAAAAGCCTGTTTATGTCCATTGTTCGGAGACAAAAAGAGAAGTGGAGGAATGTCGGGAAAAAACAGGTATGACACCGATCGCATATATGGATTCTCTCGGCCTTTTTGAAAACGGAGGAGGATTATTCCACGGCGTTCATTTAGATGAAGCAGATTTTGACATTATGAAAAAGAAAAAAATATGTGTCGTTACAAATCCGGCTTCTAATTTAAAACTGGCAAGCGGAATTGCCCCGGTCAAAACGTATCTTGAAAAAGAAATTCCGGTTGCTATAGGAACAGACGGACCGGCAAGTAATAATTGCCTTGATATGTTTAAAGAAATGTTTCTTGTGACAGGGCTTCAAAAAGTAGTTCATAATGATCCGGAGGCTGTTCCGGCAGCAGACGTACTGAAAATGGCGACTGTCAACGGAGCTTACGCGATGGGACTTGACAACTGTGATATACTTGCAGAAGGAAAATACGCAGATTTGATTATGATAGATCTGATGCAGCCGAATATGCAGCCGATACAAAATATTGAAAAAAATGTTGTGTACAGCGCCAGTAAGCTGAATGTAAAAATGACGATGATAAACGGGAGAGCTGTTTATCAAAACGGGAAGTTTAAAATCGGGGAAAGCGTGGAAGACATTTATGAAAATGCAAACCGGATCGCAGAGAGGATACTAGATGGCAAAGAATAAATGCTCACAGACGTATCGGAGATTTATTATTTGTGCAGAAGGGGAAACAAATGATTAAAACAGATAGAGAGAAACAAATGAAAGGGGTTACAAAGCAATGAGAACAGCAATATTTACGATCGATACAGAAAGTTATGAAGCAAAGAAAAAAAAGTGCGGCAGGAGAGGCTTTGAAGCGTATGCTTGAACAAAACAGGCTGGAAGTGAAAGCTGCGAAAGTTTTGCCAAGAGATAAAGAAGTTGTGGCGACAGTTTTTCGCCAGCTGCAGACTCGGGCTCTGTCGAACTGATCATAACGACAGGGGCGACGGGATATTTAGAGCAGGACTGTGCTCCGAAGGCGGTAGAAGAAGTCGCAGAGCAGCTTATTCCGGGAATCCCGGAAGCGCTTAGGGCATATAATCTCAGGTATTCCAAGAAAGCAATGCTCGACTGTATGGCGGCAGGCATTCGGAAAAATACACTTATTGTGAATCTGCCGGAAAGTGCAAAAACAGCGAAAGAAGATATGGAATACATTTTATCGGAAGTAGTACAAGTAGTGGAGAGTATTAACTTATGATGAAGATCACATATATCGGACACAGCGGATTTTTTGTGGAAATGGAAGATGCCTGCTTTTTATTTGATTATTACAAAGGAACGATTCCGGAAACAGACGGAAACAAAAAAATGTATGTTTTCGTAAGTCACAGGCATCATGATCATTATAACGAGGAAATTTTCAGGCTGCAGGAAAAATTCCGGGATATACAATATATTATTTCTTCAGATGTATATGAACTGGCTTCTCATCCTGAGAAAAACGATAAAATCATTTATATGAAAGCAGGAGAAGAGGCGGACATAAAAGGATGTTATGTGCGAACGCTCCGGTCAAATGATGAGGGAACGGCATTTTTCATTCGCTATAAAGACCAGACGATCTATCACGCAGGGGATTTGAATTGGTGGCACTGGGAAGGGGAGCCGGACGAGTATAATAAAAATATGCGTCGTTCTTATCAGTCGGAGATCAACAAGCTTTGCGGAGAAAAGATTGATGCGGCGTTGTTCCGGTCGATCCAAGACTGGGGGAACAGTATTGTCTCGGAATCGACTGTTTCATGAAACGAACGGAAACAAAAAGAGTATTTCCGATGCATTTTTGGGGAAATTATGATGTGTGCAGCCGTTTGATGCTCGAAGAATGCACAAAAGATTATCAGGACAAGATTGTGAAGATCGAGAGGGAAGGACAGACATTTCTATGCAGGTAAAAATATATACAGACGGGGCGGCACGGGGAAATCCGGACGGACCGGGAGGATATGGAGCGATTCTTGAATATGTAGATACGAAAGGGACGCTTCATACAAAAGAACTATCCCGGGGATATGTCAGAACAACAAACAACAGAATGGAACTGATGGCAGTGATCGCAGGATTGGAAGCGTTGAACAGACCTTGTGAGGTAGAAGTTTATTCTGATTCACAGTATGTTGTAAATGCGTTTAATAAACAGTGGGTAGACGGATGGATTAAGAAAGGATGGAAGCGTGGGAAAAACGAACCGGTTAAAAATCCGGATCTTTGGAAGCGTCTTCTCAAAGCAAAAGAAAAGCATAAAGTGTCGTTTCACTGGGTGAAAGGACATGACGGACATCCTCAAAATGAGAGGTGTGATCTGCTTGCCACTTCGGCAGCGGATGGAGATACACTTTTTGTTGACGAAGGAGTAGGAAAATAGTATAATCAGATACTGTGTTAAGTAAGACAGACAATCGCGGATGTAAGTGCCGAAAGGCAGCAGACGAGGAAAGTCCGGGCTTCATAGGGCAGGATGCCGGATAACGTCCGGTGGAGGTGACTCCCAGGCCAGTGCAACAGAAATAAACCGCGTCGGATTCCATATCGGCGTAAGGGTGGAAAGGCAGTGTAAGAGACTACCGCCTCTGCGGTAACGGAGAGGGCACATGTAAACCCCATTCGAAGCAAGACCGGATAGAAGCAATGTGGCGGCCCGTCACGCTTCAGGTAGGTCGCTTGAGCACGGCGGCAACGTCGTGCTAGATAGATGATTGTCCACGACATAACCCGGCTTATCGTTTTGCTTAACACATTTTGTTACCCCGAATGCTTTAGCAATATAAAGCTGTGATTCGCTAAAATACATGTCGGATCTGTCAAGAGGATACTAATTTAAAAAGAAACAGGAGAAAAAACTATGGGTATGAAAATAAATGCACACCTTCCGATTCCTGCTGATTTGAAAGCAGAATATCCGCTTTCTTCTCAAATTCTTAAACTGAAAGAAAAAAGGGATCGGGAAATCAGAGAGATTTTTGAAGGGAAATCAGACAAGTTTCTTGTAATTGTAGGACCATGCTCGGCGGACAATGAAGATTCCGTATGTGAGTATGTATCGAAATTGGCGACAATCAACGAAAAAGTATCAGATCGCTTGATGATCATCCCAAGAATTTATACGAATAAGCCGAGAACAACAGGAGAAGGATATAAAGGAATGCTTCATCAGCCAAAGCCGGACGAAGCTCCGGATCTGTTAGCCGGAATCATAGCGATCCGAAAGATGCATATAAGAGCGATTGAGGAGAGCGGACTTACCGGGGCAGATGAGATGCTCTATCCCGAAAATAGAAGTTATCTTGACGATATTTTGTCTTATGAGGCAATCGGAGCAAGATCTGTGGAAAATCAGCAGCATCGTCTGACGGCAAGTGCGATGGATATACCTGTAGGAATGAAAAATCCGACAAGCGGAGATTTTTCTGTAATGCTCAATTCTGTAGTGGCAGCACAGAGTTCTCATTCTTTTATATACAGGGGAATGGATGTGACGACAGAGGGAAATGATCTGGCACATGTCATATTGCGCGGAGGCGTAGATAAATACGGGACATGTATCCCAAACTATCATTATGAAGATCTTATCCGTCTTTTGGATATGTACAGGCAAAGGGAATTGAAAAATCCGGCGGCGATCATTGACGCAAACCATTCAAATTCAAATAAACAGTTTAAAGAACAAATCCGAATTGTCAGTGAAGTGCTTCACAGCAGAAATTATAACAGTGAATTAAAAAAACTGATCAAAGGGGTAATGATCGAAAGCTATTTGGAAGAAGGATGCCAGAAGATCGAGGAAAACCGCATTTACGGAAAGTCGATCACAGATCCGTGCCTTGGCTGGGACGATACGGAAAGACTGATCTATAAGATCGCAGAAGAATGCTGATAAAAAGCAAGCCGATTCAGTTTGGCATACAGCAGAAAAAACAAGTGTAAAATAAGAGTGATTATAAAAAGGAAATGGATGCAGTGTAAAAAATTGTTCTTACAGCTCACCATTTCCTTTTGTATATTACGACTTATAAAGCCGGATTTTATTATCGTTGTCTTCGATGTTTTTCTTCGCAATATTTACAGCGGTAGATCTGATTTTCTTCATCTGTCAGAACAAAGACATGATCCAGTTCCTGTTCGATCGAAGTGATGCAGCGTGGGTTTTTGCACCGGATCACATTTCGGATCTCTTTTGGAAGCGTGAGCTGCTTTTTAGCGACAATTTGTTTGTTTTCTATAATATTGACGGTGATATTGTGATCGATAAAACCTAAAATATCAAGATCCATGAAATCAATCGGACATTCGATTTTCATAATATCTTTCTTTCCCATTTTATTACTGCGGGCATTTTTGATAATGGCTACACAGCAGTCCAGTTTATCAAGGTGGAGATATTTATAAATTTCCATACTTTTTCCGGCCTCGATATGATCAAGGACGAAGCCTTCTGTAATGCTTCCGACATTCAATGTGTTTTTTACCATGATCTGTTCCTTTTACCTTTCTTAATCAACATGAATTTCAAGCAGTGTAAGAATTAATGCCATGCGCACGTATACGCCGTACTGAACCTGACGAAAATAAGCGGCGCGCGGATCATTGTCAACTTCGGTTGAAATCTCATTTACTCGCGGAAGCGGATGGAGAACATACATATCTTCCGGCGCAAGCTTCATTTTTGCTTTGTCAAGTATGTAGAAATCTTTCATGCGGACATAATCTTCTTCATTGAAAAAGCGTTCTTTTTGAACTCTTGTCATATAGAGAATGTCCAGAGAGGGCATTGCATCTTCCAGACGGACAACTTCTTCATATGGGATGTTGTTCCGGTCAAGTACTTCGTGGCGGATATAATCGGGAAGCCTTAATTCTTCGGGGGAAATCAAGATAAACCGGATTCCTTCATATCTGACGAGAGCATTGATCAAAGAGTGAACGGTACGTCCGAATTTTAAGTCGCCGCATAAACCGATCGTCATATTTTTAAGACGTCCTTTTACGTTGCGGATTGTGAGCAGGTCGGTCAGCGTCTGTGTCGGATGCTGATGCCCGCCGTCTCCTGCGTTGATAACAGGAATTGAAGAGTGCTGACAGGCGACCATAGGAGCGCCTTCCTTCGGGTGTCTCATAGCACAGATGTCTGCATAGCAGGAAATCGTGCGGATCGTATCAGATACACTTTCTCCTTTTGCTGCGGAACTGGAATCGGCAGAAGAAAATCCCATGATACTTCCGCCCAGATTTAACATGGCTGCCTCATGACTTAACCGTGTGCGTGTACTCGGTTCATAAAAAAGTGTTGCAAGTTTTTTTCCTGCACAGGCATGTGCATATTTTGCCGGATGTGCTTCAATATCCTGAGCAAGATCCAGCAGTTTGTCAAGTTCTTCCACTGAGAAATCCAGCGGACTCATTAAATGTCTCATACAAAACCTCCTAAAAATCTTTAATTATAATATAATAAAACCCTTTTCTTTTCAACCGTATAGAGAAAACAAACAGTCGGAAATTTTATAAACAGATAAATGTATATTTGCTAAAATAGAGAGATACGGCAAAGAAGAATGAACAAAAAGAAAAGTTTAAAGCCGGAAAAACAGAAACAAAATATGAAAAAGAAGGCGGCGTATCGTATCATAAAACGAAGACGCCACTCTTTTACTCATAAGCGGACACCTGTATGGATGAACTGTTATCTTAGTTTGTCATTAATTTTGTAAACATGTAGATTTTGAAAGAAAAATATACTATACTGTTGTGAAAAGAAAAATTTGGGGGCATCGGAGGAGAAAAAATGACATCGCTTGGAGAATTGAGAGAAGCACTTGATAAAATTGATAATGAAATAGCAGAGCTTTATGAAAACGGATGGAAGTCTGCAGAAAAGTCGGAGAATATAAAGTGAAATCAGGAAAAAAGGTGTTTGACAGGCAAAGAGAAAAAGAAAAACTTGCAGATGTAATGTCAAAAGTAGAGGGGGATTTCAATAAGAAAGGAATCCAGGAGCTGTATCAGCAGCTCATGTCTATGAGCAGGAAGCTTCAGTACAGTCAGCTTGTGGAAGCGGGAGCGCTGGGACGCTTCCGTTTATCAGAATCGAAAATCTGGATCGTGAAAATGCCCGTGTTGTATTTCAGGGAACAGAAGGAGCTTATTCACAGGCTGCAATGTATCAGTTTTTCGGAAGAGATGTAAATAATTTTCATGTGAGGACATTTCGGGAAGCGATGGAAGCGATAGAGGAAGGTTCGGCTGACTATGCGGTGCTTCCGATCGAGAATTCCACTGCCGGTACGGTGAACGAGATGTATGACCTGCTTGATGAATTTGAAAACTATATTGTAGCAGAGACGATCCTTCCGGTTGTGCATACATTGTCGGGACTTCCGGGCGCGAAGCTTTCGGATATAAAAAGTATATTCAAAAACAGAAGCTCTTATGCAGACGTCTGAGTTTTAGACGACCATGAGTGATTGGCAGAAAATCAGTGTTGTCAATACTGCGGTGGCGGCAAAGAAAGTGATTGAAGAACAGGATATTTCACAAGCTGCAGTATGCAGTGCTTATGCGGCAAAAGTCCACGGACTGGAAGTTTTAGTCGATGAAATTAATGATGATGAGGACAATTCCACACGTTTTATCGTTGTAACGAATCAAAAAATATTTTTGAAAAATGCTTCCAAGATAAGCATCCGTTTTGATTCGCCGCATCAGAGCGGTTCTTTGTATGGAATTTTATCACATTTTATTTATAATGATCTGAATATGACGAAGATTGCATCTCGTCCGATCAAAGGGAGACCTTGGGAATATTGTTTTTTTGTTGATTTTGAAGGAAACCTTGAAGACCCTGCTGTGAAAAATGCAATTCGCGGACTTCGTGAAGAGGCAACAAACTTAAAAATACTCGGCAATTATTGAGACGGCAGATGCCGTAATCCAGTAGTTTCTGGGAGAAAAGACAGGATGTTTAACATAAAACGGTAAAGCAGGAAAAAACGGAAGGAGAGAGAACAATGCGTACAAATGAACTGATGCTGTATAAAAATATGGAGCATGGCAGAATATTAAAAAACATGACGTTTCTCATGGAAAATTGTGGAAATGATTACTATAACAGGGAAGATTTGAGAAGTCTTCTTTTTGAATGTATGAATGAGATATTAGAGATTTCTGCCAGTCATGGATTCGAGGGGAATCTTTGGCATACATATCTGACGTTTCTTCTTGTAAATGATGAAAATGCTTACAGCACGTCATGTGAGATTGTAGGAGAGATTGACGGAAGCATTAACAGGATTGCCCTTCATGACTTTCAGATATTTAAAGAATTGTTTGATTATGATTTTCAGGAGATGGAGCGTGAATTTTCGGCAGAATGTATGCAGATTCTTTTTGAATATAAAAATACGAGCAATGCGGGGAAGGTTTTTAACCGGCGTATTCGGGATCGTATCTGTAATCTGGCAGAAGGACTTGCAGATTCGTCGGACGCAATAGACTTCAAGAGGAAGATGACACAGTTTTACAAAGAATTCGGAGTCGGTAAATTCGGCCTTCATAAAGCGTTTCGTATCGATCATCCGGAAGGAAAGACGATGTCGGTAGAACCGATCACAAATATTGCGCATGTACATCTTGATGATCTTGTAGGTTATGAGATTGCGAAGAAGAAGCTGATCGATAACACTGAGGCTTTTGTGAAAGGGAAAAAAGCAAATAACTGTCTCTTATTCGGCGATGCCGGAACAGGAAAATCTACGTCGATCAAAGCTGTTTTAAATCAGTATTACGATCAGGGGCTTCGGATGATCGAAGTATACAAGCATCAGTTTCAAGATTTAAATGATGTGATCGCGCAGATTAAAAATCGGAATTATAAGTTTATTATATACATGGATGATCTTTCATTTGAAGAGTTTGAGATTGAATACAAGTATTTGAAAGCGGTAATAGAAGGAGGTCTTGAGAGAAAGCCGGATAATGTTTTGATTTATGCGACTTCTAACAGACGTCACCTGATCCGTGAGACGTTTCGGGATAAAGCAGACAGAGATGAAGAGCTTCATACAAATGATACGGTTCAGGAAAAGTTATCGCTTGTCGCAAGGTTTGGCGTGACGATTTACTTTGCTCGCCCGATAAGAAAGAATTTCGTCAGATTGTTCGTACGCTTGCGCAGAAAAATAAAATAGAAATGCCGGAAGAAGATCTGCTTCTGGAAGCAAATAAATGGGAATTGTCTCATGGAGGTTTGTCGGGAAGGACGGCACAGCAGTTTATTGATTATCTTATGGGACAGAATTAAGAACGATAAAAGGCGTCAGACATGTATCGGTGTTTTTCGGCATGTTTGACGCCTTGTGATGTTTTAACAGTGAAAAGCCGGGCAGAGAGAATAGAGACTCCTTTGCTAATTCTAACTGCCGGATATTTTTTGGATGCCTCTTATATCGCTGTCGATGACGAGAGAGTAATTTGTATAATAGACAACAAAACCGGGTTTTGCGCCTTTTGGTTTTTTAATATGTTTTTTCTCTATATAATCGATTTCGACTTTTTCGCTGCCTCGCATACTTGAATAATAAGCGGCAAGTTTGCCCGCTTCTTCAAATGTACGGTCGGAAGTTCTTCCCCGTTTGTTTTTACGATCACATGTGATCCGGGAGCTTGTTTTGCATGAAACCACCAGTCGCATCCGGCGGCAAAATCAAATGTAAGGGCGTCGTTTTGAAGATTATTTTTCCCTACATACATATGAAAACCATCGCTTGAAATATAGTGCAGCGGTTCGTTTTTAAGTTTTATTTTCTTTCGTACGGTTTTGCGGCGCACATATCCTGTTTCAGACAGCTCTTCTTTGATGGCGGCAAGATCGTCCTCTGTCATTGCAATATCGAGAGAGGTCTGTATGGATTCGAGATAGGAAATTTCATCTTTTGTTTCCCGGATCAACTGGGTGAGCGCTTCAAAAGTACGTTTTTGTTTGTTGTATTTGGCAAAAAAACGCTGTGCGTTTTCCTGCGGAGTGCTTGTTGGATCTAACGGGATCGTAACCGTTTCGTTTGTGTAATAGTTCAGCGCCTCCATCTGTTTGGCGCCTTCGGGAACATTGTAACCATAAGCGTTGATCAGTTCGCCGTAAACTTTGTATTTGTCTCTGTTTTCGGTATCTTTTAACTGCCGCATCTGCAGATCATATTTTTCCGATTCCTTTCAAGAGCAGTTTGTACAATGTGTCTAAGATCGACGGATTTCTGGCGAATCCTCGTAATCAGGCTCCGCTCAGAGTAGTAAGTACGAAGAATTTCGCAAACAGAAGGAAAGAGACGTTTTTCATATGCTGAAAGATACGTCAGTTCAAGAGCGGAAAATTCCTTCGGTTCTTGTTTGTCATAGTAGATAGCGGGCTCAAATCTGCCTTCTTTTATTGCTGACAGATAGATCGTAAACTGGGTATACAGATGGAAAAGAACATCCTGACTGTATTCTTTTGCCGGAAGAGTTGAGTCGATACCGGCAAGATAACAGATTTCCTCTGCGGTAACAGGACTGATCCCTGTAAAGCTTGTATAAAGAGCTTTTGCCACAGACATCGGTTTATCATTAACGGAAAGGGAAAATTCTTTCCATTCTGTTGTGAGCGGATCTTTTTTATGCATTGTATCAGGAATAAAATATTTCCGTCCGGGAAGAACTTCTCTGACAGAACTCATCTGTGCAGATACATGCTTGATACTGTCAATGATCGTTCCGTCTTCGGAACAGAAAATGATGTTGCTGTGTTTCCCCATGATTTCAACAATGAGCTTCTTTTGGCAAAGGTCGCCCAACTCATCAAAATGTTCGATTGTAAAACAGATGATACGCTCCAGTTTTGGCTGTGAAATATCCGTGATCCGGCTGTTACTGATATGTTTTCTAAGAAGCATACAAAAATTAGGAGCCGTGATCGGGCTTGGTTTATTTGTGTCTGTAAGATAAATAAGCGGAAGAGAAGCGTTTGCTGAGATTAAAAGCCGATGTTGTCCACAGGGGGATTTGATCGTAAGAAGCAGTTCATCTGCTTCCGGCTGCGCGATTTTCGCAATTCGTCCGTCTGTTAGTTTTTGTTTCAGTTCGTGGACAAGACCTGCCACGACAATTCCGTCAAAAGCCATAATAAATTCTCCATATTTTGAATTGTTCAGAAGGGAAATGATAAAACATTTTTCTTTTGAACATGAATATATAAGAAAGTATATCATAAAGAGGAGAATGAAAAAGACCTGTTGACCATTTACGCGCATTAGAGGTATAATAACTAAAATTGCAGTAATCGGCAGTTCTAAAAAACAGATAAATTTGATATATAGACTGCCAAGGAGAAGAACACGAGGAAAGACAAGATGATAAAAAGTATGACAGGGTTCGGAAGATGTGAAGTTCTGAAGGACTCAAGAAAATTTACGGTAGAATTAAAAAGTGTGAATCACAGATATCTCGATGTAAACATTCGGATGCCGAAGAAATTGAATTTTTTCGAGACGTCCATCAGGACGCTCCTTAAATCATATGCAGACCGGGGAAAGGTTGACATTTTTATCACGTATGAAGATCTGTCTCAATCGCAGGTGTCGGTAAAGTATAACGCGGCTCTTGCGGCAGAATATTTAAAATATCTGAATCAGATGGCAGAAGAATTTTCGTTAGATAATGATGTTCGCGTCAGTACATTGTCCAGATATCCCGAAGTCTTTACGATGGAAGAATGCAGCGAGGATGAAGACGAGCTTTGGAATGGATTAAAAGAAGCGTTGGAAGGCGCGTTTTCACAGTTTGTAGAGATGAGGACAAAAGAAGGAGAACGTTTGAAAGAAGATATTCTTTTGAAATTGGATCTGCTCAGTGAACAGATTCGGTTTATAGAAGAGCGTTCGCCGCAGATTATTGCAGAATACAGGACAAAATTAGAAGAAAAGATGCGGGAATTATTAGAGGATACGCAGATTGACGATAATCGGATTGCGGCAGAAGTGATTCTCTTTGCGGATAAGATCTGTACAGATGAGGAAGTTGTAAGACTAAAAAGTCATATTCAGCATATGAAGGAGACATTGGAAGAGTCTAACGGAATCGGAAGAAAACTTGATTTTATCGCACAGGAGATGAATCGTGAGGCGAACACGATCTTGTCTAAGGCGAATGATCTGGATATATCAAACCGCGCGATCAGTCTGAAAACAGAGATTGAGAAGATCAGAGAACAGATACAGAATATCGAATAGGAGGAAACAAAGTGAACAGAAAAGGAATTTTGATCGTTGTATCGGGATTTTCGGGTTCGGGAAAAGGAACGCTGATGAAAGAACTTCTGTCAAGATATCCTGATACGTATGCACTTTCTGTCTCGGCGACTACGAGGCAGCCAAGAGATGGGGAACAGGATGGAAGAGAATATTTTTCATATCAAAAGATGAATTTGAAAAAATGATTGCCAAAGATGAATTGATAGAGTATGCTAGATATGTGAAAAATTATTACGGTACTCCAAAAGAGTATGTGCGAAAGCAGTTGGATGCGGGAAAAGATGTGATCCTTGAAATAGAGATTCAAGGCGCATTAAAAGTGAAAGAGGAATTTCCCGATACTTTGCTTTTGTTTGTGACACCTCCGAGCGCCGGTGAACTGAAAAAAAGGCTCGTAGGCAGAGGCACAGAGACGATGGATGTGATCGAGTCCAGAATGAACCGTGCATGTGAGGAAGCGGAGGGAATGGATTATTACGATTACCTTGTCGTTAATGACGACCTGAATATGTGCGTTGAAGAAATGCATATGATCATTCAGGGAGAGCACCGAAGAAGTTTTCGGAATGAAGCATTCATGAAGACAATAAAAGAAGATTTGGAAAGATTGAAAGGAGAAAATTAAATATGCTGCATCCGTCTTATACAGATTTGATGAAAGTTGTAAACAAAGATGTCAAAGAAGGGGAAACAAAGATCGTCAACAGTCGTTATTCGATCGTTATGGCAACATCGAAACGTGCCAGACAACTGATTGCCGGAGACCTTCCGCTTGTCGATGTGAAAGAGGGAGAGAAACCATTGTCGATCGCAATCGAAGAATTGAACAAAGGCGATGATTGAAGAATCAAGCGAGAGTGCGGCAGAAGAAGAGTAAAAACAATGAGGCAGAACCAAACGGTATCTGCCTTTTTCATGTTAGCGGATGAATCTTGCCACATTAAAGTACAAAAGTGAAAAGTATAATAAAAAGGAAGAGGAGGTATGGAACAGATATGAAAATATTGTTTATCTCTCTTGGATGTGACAAAAATCTCGTAGATACAGAAGTGATGCTCGGACTTTTGGCATCTAGAGGATATGAGATGACAGATGATGAAAGACAGGCAGATATTATTGTAATTAATACATGCTGCTTTATCCATGACGCAAAAGAAGAGAGCATTCAAAATATTCTTGAGATGGCAGAATATAAAAAGTCGGGACAGGTAAAAGCGTTGATCGTGACAGGATGTCTGGCACAGAGATACAGACAGGAAATATTAGATGAAATTCCGGAAGTAGATGAAGTTCTCGGAACGACGGCATATGATAAGATTTTAGATGTGGTAGACCGAGCATTGGAAGGAGAGCAGGGCATTATACTTTCGGATCTTAATGCGCTTCCGGTTTCAGGAGCAAAGCGTCTTGTGACGACGGGAGGACATTTTGCATATTTAAAGATTGCGGAAGGGTGCGATAAGCATTGTACATATTGCATTATTCCGAAAATACGTGGAAATTTCAGAAGTGTTCCCATGGAACGACTGATCAAAGAAGCGAAAGAGCTGGCAGAGCAAGGTGTCAAAGAACTGATCCTTGTGGCACAGGAAACGACACTTTATGGAAAAGATCTGTATGGAGAAAAATGTCTTCACAGGCTTGTGGAAGAGTTATGCAAGATTGCGGGAATCCGCTGGATCCGAATTTTGTATTGCTATCCGGAGGAAATTACAGATGAATTGATAGAAGTGATAAAAAAAGAACCGAAAGTGTGTCATTATCTTGATCTTCCGATCCAACATGCAAGCGACAGTATTTTGAAAAGGATGGGCAGAAGAACGTCAAAACAGGAACTGACAGATATTGTAAAAAAATTGAGAAAAGAAATTCCTGATATTTGCCTTCGTACGACGTTGATCACCGGCTTTCCCGGCGAAACAGAAGATCAGCATGAAGAATTGATGCAGTTTGTCGACGAAATGGAGTTTGATCGTTTAGGAGTCTTTACCTACTCACCGGAAGAAGACACCCCGGCGGCTGTTATGCCAGATCAGATCGCAGAAGAAGTAAAAGAAGAACGACAGGCGGATCTGATGGAACTTCAGCAGGAAATTGCATTTGACAATGCAGAAAATATGATCGGCAGAGAAATGCTTGTTATGATTGAAGGCAAAGTTGCGGATGAAAATGCTTATGTCGGCAGGACATACCGCGATGCGCCGAATGTGGACGGATTGATCTTTATTAACACAGAAGAAGAACTGATATCCGGCGATTTCGCAAAAGTGAAAATAACCGGAGCTTTAGAATATGATCTGATAGGAGAATTGTTA
>ENA-OQCP01000703-OQCP01000703.1-human-gut-metagenome-genome-assembly--contig:-NODE-703-length-14344-cov-2.734121_pt1 | contig 14344 bp, 12 predicted proteins | sample MGYA00242760_ERZ504583 | MGnify/ENA primary metagenome ERZ504583 (study PRJEB26092, sample SAMD00036308) | human gut metagenome | host: Homo sapiens | study: EMG produced TPA metagenomics assembly of...
TACGGAGTTGGAGGCTGTCGCAAAGGTGCAGTCCATCAAAAGCTCCAACGCCATTGAGGGCATTGTAACCAGCGATGAGCGTATCGCCGCCATTGTCAATCAGAACAGCGCCCCGCTGAACCACAACGAGGCGGAGATCGCCGGTTACAGAGATGCGCTGAATGAGATCCACTTGGGCTATGAACACATCGACTTCCGGCAGCGTGACATTCTGCGTCTGCACGAATGATGATGAGCTTTGCGGGCTATGAGTACGGCGGGCAGTACAAGACGGACGACAATGTAATTTTGGAGATCGATGCGGACGGAAACCGCCGTGTCCGTTTTCGTCCAACACCTGCAAGCGAAACACCGAAAGCAATGGAGCAGTTGGAGCTTGCCTATCTGGATGCCCGAAACGATGCGAATATCAATCAGCTTCTTTTGATCCCCTGCGTGATTCTGGACTTTCTCTGCATCCATCCGTTCCGGGACGGCAACGGCAGAATGTCCCGCCTGCTCTCGCTGCTGCTGCTATACAAAAACGGCTTTGACGCAGGAAAATATGTGTCCTTTGAGGAGCAGATCAACAACTGCAAGGCGTATTATTACGAAGCCCTGCGGCAGTCCTCGGCAGGATGGGAAACGAATGAAAACTCCTATTTCCCCTTTATCGAGAATTTCCTGTCCACCTTTATATGTGCTATAAGGAACTGGACAAGCGGTTTGCAGTGGTACACGGCAAGAAGATCACGAAAAAAGCCCGTGTGGAAGCGACTGTCCTGAATAGCTTGACACCACTTTCCAAAGCAGAGATTTGCAAGATTCTCCCCGATGTCAGCCCCACAACCGTGGAGGCTGTCCTCGGTGCCATGGTCAAGACTGGTTCGGTAAAACGAATCGGATCAGGCCGGACAACGAGATATATCAAGGTGTGAGGTTGAGCACCATGAATAAACAAATGACTAAGAAAAAGGCTAAGACTAGAGTGCAATATTGAAGACATTAATGGAGATTTTTAAAGAATAGGTTACGTTTGTATACGATGATAATCAACGATTCGTCGTTATGGAGGTAGTCAAATAGGAAAGGAGTTTTTTGAAATGAGCATTCAAAATCCTCCAAAGATGGGTGACACGCTATTTTTGATGCATAGAGAGGTAATAGTAATAAAGGTGTACACATTATTTAGACTTGCTATGGTACGCTATTTGGACGAAATGAAGGAATTTTGTGTGGATGTTTGTGCCTTATCTCAAGAACCAGACTTTACAAATTCAATTTCGTTAAAAATATTAGGGGGGAAATGCTGTGAGTAGCATCAAAAGCTTTATTGAAGGATATATGACTGGCAATGCATGGGAAGACTTGTGCGTTCGATGTTATCGTATTCGCTATCAAAAAGATAACTACACCGCAATTCCTGCTACCCAAGGGGGTGATGCTGGTATAGAAGGTTTTACATATAAAGGTGTTGTCCACCAGTGTTACTGCCCAGAACGAGATTATTCTGATAATGAACTATATGAGCATCAACGCAACAAGCTTACTGCAGATATAGAAAAGCTAAAGAAAAACGCTGATAGACTTAAGGCTCTCGGAGTCCCGCCTGTTGTTGAGTGGCATTTTAATATTCCAGAATATAAGGACACTCGCATTCTTGCACACGCTGAAAGCAAACGTCAAGAAGTAATTAAAGCCAAAAAAGATAAACCTTCTGACTATACACACATCGCAGATGATTTTCAAATTGTCATTAAAACTGCAGAAGATTTCGCACCGGAAATAAGTTGCGTTATTCGTACATCTTTATCAGATATGCGACTTAATCTAGCTATTGAACATTCGAGTAAGCCTGATTGGTCAAAATGTGATTCTGAAAAAGTTGCAAATATACGCAGAAAGATCAAGGCTATCATGCTTGTTGACGACGCTGATGAAGCTTTAAATGAAGTCGTCGGAATTTATGTCGACTGCTACATAAGCGGTTTGGAAATTCTGAATGATTTGCGGGTGCACTTTCCAGAGATATATGAGGAAATTTACCGACTTGAGCAAAGCTATAAGCGTGAAGTGTCAATTAGGACTCTCATGAATACAGACAAAACTATGAATCGCACTTTATTTGATGCAATTCTCAATGAGTTTCATTCCAAACTTGAACGAGATTTTTCTTCTAGATTCACTGAAGCATCCATTGGCGAACTAAAACAAGATTTAATTGCAAGTTGGCTTGCAGACTGTTCAATGGAATTTAGGGGGTAAGTAAATGAGAGAAACTCCATTAGAATATACCGACATTGTTTTCAACGCAAAACCGGATGCGGTTCCGTATAATTACCGTATCAGCTATAAGGTCACGCAATTATGCTTAATTATGCGAATTTGCGGTCGAGGAGATGTTTGCTCGCTTATAAAGCTTCACATGATTTCGTTTGCCTTAATTTCTCAGGAGAACATGAGAAAGCTTGTTGATTTTGCGAACGGGATCGGTAGTGCGCCAATTGTTCGTTTTGATCCATCGGTTAACCGTGCTCTAACATATGCAATAGGATATGGGCTAATAAAACGACAGCAGAATGCAAAATACAAACTAACTGACCGTGGTAAGCAACTTGCAGAACAGATAAAGGTTGTTGGAGATCTTATGGTAATCGAAATAGGTGATTTAAATTTGCTAGCGAAAAAAGTTGACTGAAAGAAAAGTCGAAGAAATAGTAGATAGGTGGAGAATAAAAGATGCTGAGAATCAATAGATTACGGGTTGAAATTAACACCGTTAAAGGTGTGTATGGGATCGATAAAGCATTTGAAGATGGGTTAAACTTTATAGCAAGCCTTGAAAACACGTGCGGAAAGAGTTCAATCCTTGCGGCTATTTATTATTGCCTTGGCTTCGAGCAAATCCTTGGTGGTGCCGGTGGAATCGGAAGCAAAGTTCTCACATCTGCATTTAAAACCGCCATTGAGGATAAGGGTGAGCCTTTAACGGTAACCGAGTCTGGAGCTTATCTCGAAATCAGCAATGGAATTGAAATTCGAACAATTTACAGAAATATTAAATCAGAAAGTAAAGACAATCACCTCGTAACAGTTTATTATGGAAATTATGATTCAATAAGCAACAATGAAACATTATCTGAAGATTACTATGTCAATATCCAAAATTCTGCAACAAGCGAAAAGGGGTTCCATACATTTCTTGAAGAGTTCCTTCACATGGAACTTCCTTTAGTTCGTACATCGGATGGTAATGAGCGAAAATTGTATCTTCAGATGATTTTTGCCTCTATGTTTATTGAGCAAAAACATGGCTGGTCAGATATTCTTTCTGGTATGCCAGTATTCGGAATCCGTGAATCGAAGAAGCGAATTGTAGAGTATATATTAGGATTGGATACATTAAAAAACGAAAAGGAACGAGACCGCCTTAACGCAGTAAGAAGTCAGCTTGAATACAAATGGGGGCAATTGATTTCTGATTTTGAAAAAGCTGTTCATTCAGAATCATGTGATATTTCAAATCTCCCAATCCATCCGCGAGTTTTATCGGACATTGATTATTCAAGAATAGTCGTTTCGGTTTTGGGCGCTTCCTCTATTGAAGAGGAAATACAATCTCTAAATAATGAGTATGATGGATTGCGCCAATTGAAGCCCCTTGTACGTGATAATTTTGATGCTCTTAACACCGAACTGTCAGAAACACAAACACAAATACTTGTTTTTGAAAGTCGATCACATAAAATAAATAGAGACTTAGCAAGTTACGACGAAGCAATTAAGCGGCTAAATGCAGATTTGGCACTGGTAAACTCAGACATCCGTAATAATAATGATGCTGCACGTCTTCAAAAATTTGGCTCTGAAGCAACAGGCGGAAATATTTCAGCAGATATTTGTCCCGTTTGCAAACAGCATATCCAAGACAATTTGCTTGATGCGGAAGCTGCAAGCGGCTTTATGAGTATCGAAGATAATATAAGGCATCTTAAAGAGCAAAAAAAGATGTTAGAATTCACGCTAGGATGTCGCAAAGAATCTCGAGAAAAACTCAGCAGAGAAAAAGACGATCTCGAAGTACGGCTTCAAATGCTACGACGATTAGCACATACACTTCGTTCGGATTTGTTTACAACCACAGATACAGAAGCCTCTGAGGCAATTATGCTTAAGCGGATAGAGATTAGTAACCGCATCGAACGATTGTCAAAATTGCAAAATACCATTGTCGCTTTTACTGAACAATTAAAGGAATTATCTAAAGAGTGGAATATATATCTTGACCAAAAGAACAAACTTCCGAAAAAAGATATCTCAGAGTCAGATGTTGAAAAAATTGTTCTCTTGAAGAAGCAATTTATTGATAATCTAAAACGATATCACTACAGTAGTTTGTCGAGCTTTGACGGAATTGATATTTCCATTAATTCATCACTTCTACCCACTATTGATGGTTTTGACATGAAATTTGATTCATCTGCTAGCGATGGTATTCGTGTAATCTGGGCTTTCACAATGGCACTGTTACAGGTTTCTATTGAGAAAGGAGGTAATCATCCTGGCATTATCATTTTCGATGAACCTGCACAGCAAAGCATTGTCCCGGAAGATATGAAAAGCTTTATTGAGACGGTTGTGGAGATCAAAAAGCCATTCCAAATCATTACTGCTATTACATTAAACAGCCAAGAACTGATTAATATTATTAATAGCCTAGATGCATCAAGTCACCATACAATTCAGATTGAGGGAAAGGCATTTAAGGCATTATAGGCAGAGGTATCAAACTTTTGAAGTTAAGGAGTTTGATGAAACTCTGTACCATTCCTTTGAAAGCATAAATGATATATAGTCGTGCACCGTTGCGTACATAGCCGAGAGGTTTTCTTTACGAAAGCCCCTCGCTATTTTTATGTCAGAACGGAGGTGAAACATATGCCATATATCCCGCCAGAGGTGGTGGCGAGAGCCCGTGAGATGGATCTGCTGGCCTATCTGCGGACTTATGAGCCGCAGGAGCTGGTGCATTTCGGCGGCAGCACCTACTGCACCCGTGAGCACGACAGCCTGAAAATCTCCAACGGCAAGTGGTGCTGGTTTTCCCGTGGGATCGGCGGCTATTCTGCGCTGAACTATCTCATTAAGGTCAAAAAATGCCATTTACGCAGGTGGTCGAAACCATTATGAGAAATCTGTCAGCGGCACCGCCCCCTTTGCCCCGGCTCCGAAAGTGTCAAAAGAAAAGGTGCTGCTTCTGCCGCAGACCAACCACAGCGCCACCCACGCCGTCAAATATCTGTGCCGCAGAGAAATCGACGACGAGCTGATCGATTTCTGCATCAAGACCGGTCGGCTCTATGAGAACTCCACTTATCACAACAAAGATAAACATATGCTAACATTGCGACATATTGGATATGGTATACCAAATGTTGATAAAACGATACATAATAACGAATATCATATAACAATAGTTACACATATTATATAAGAATGGGAAATCACAGTAAACAACAATTGACAAATAAACTAACCCTCAAAAAGCTAAATGCTTTTTGAGGGTTAGTTATAGATGTTTCAGCCTAACAACAAATTATTACCACTAACACTTCAAAATAAATCCGGTTATCTGTTTCGTATAGTTCTACTTACCGTAAATATCTCTAAATCTATCATTTGGACATTATCTGCTTGGATAAAGAGGACATTAGTCTATACGATAATGCTGCTTTTTAGTATCAAAATCTGAAATTATCACAAAACTACATTAAGAATCTATATAGTTCAAAATCATTCAGATATATAAAGCAATTATTCACTCATCGTAGAAATGACAAAACAAATTGCCGTGAACACAAAAATTACCGCCGCAACAACGGATATTATCTTTTTATATTTCGCTGCTGCCTCCATGTTACCCGCATCCCGGTTTTTGCCAACCAAGCCAAAGCGCAGCAAAAGTGACATGACAAAAAACATCGCTCCGACAAAATATCTGGTTCTCATACCAGAGTCATACGCCATGCTATGCGCCGGGTTAATTAGGCTCTCGATTTTTTCCAGACCAAAAGGTAGAATTCCGACCATGGCAAATCCGAATAGTGCTTTCAAGCCGATATTGTTGGTCAACTTGGTATATCCGCCTATTGCAGATTTGTGTGTGCCTTCCTCGATATTCTTGAGCACCCTTGTTACCTGCGCGACGCTGTAAAGCTTGCCGTCGATAAGATAGCCGTTGCCGAGCTTATCGTTTATGATAAAGTAGTTTCTGGAATCCTGAAACCACACAGGCAGAACAAACGGCACCAAATCTCCGTCTACATTCGCCAACGCAGACAGGCGGTTATTATCATCGCGTCCGTTGCGTCGCAACTGCTTGCTCTCAAACGAGCCGAACTTTTCAATGTCATCATAGTAGACCGACACTTTGTGCGCCGACATCGGCTTATAGAATGTCTTTGCATGATCCATAAATGCATCGAAATACACTACCTCAAAATGGTCTTCATAGAAAGTGAACTTCGACATGAAGATAATTTTGAGCGCGCTGACGCTTATAAAATATGTAAGCGCAGCCGCTACTGCAATGACGACGATGCGCTCCGGCGCCGGTCCTTTGAGAATGATGGACACGGCTTCGTAAATCAGCATCGCGGGAAACGCAAAGCCCACAAGGGCAAGCAATAAACTCCCCGCTTCAAAGGGTCGGACACTTGTTTTTTTCATAAAATCACCTTTTTTATTTAACTCAATAAGCTCATAACACTCTTATATACTCCATAGACAAAGTATATTGTATTTACGAGGCTCTCTGGTACTACTGTGCTCACAGCATTTGCAGACAAATCGTTTAAAATATAACGATAAAATGCATCGCGCTTTTGCGAAAAGCCTTTTCCCTTGTGTATTTGATTTAACCATTTCGAACTGTTTGAAGCATACTGGTTATATGAATTTCCTATAAAATCAAAGGTGCAAAGGCTATCAAATAATTTACCGAATAAATAACCTTTTCCAGCATCCACAAAAGCATCAAATAAAATATAATCGAAGCCTCTTTCATTTTTTCCTGACAGATCTTCCAAAACACCGGTAACAAGCGTTGAAACTCCACTTGATATTGCTCCGGAATATGCTGGGCAATATAAAGCAAACCACCCTCCTAATGCTCCACCAACTGCAGTACCAAAATATTTCTCACCACTACTTTTTGAGCCGGTGCACAGGTCTTCCAGCGCCAAAGAACCAGTTGCAAAAGCCGCACCAGCAACAGCAGCAAAAAAGTCATCCCAACCAACACAACAACCAGATTGGTCATCATATCCTGTAAAATTATTTAGACAATATGCGAATATGTTGCTTGATATCAGACAATCATCGTCTATAGCAATTACAACATCTCCATTTATAAATCTTCCAATCTCAGGATCATAATATCTGCTACGCAGATAATACAGACCACTCTCGAAATCGTAATAATACCCACGATAGCGAAGCGGATTGACATTAGCAATGTGTGTCGAATCTGTAATCGCCGCACCATTGGCATCGGTAACAGAAATCACATTGCCCCAAGCGTCATAGTTGTAGTTGCAACAACCGTACCTGCACCGTCGTAAATGCGAATAACATCTCCGCGCCAGTTGCAGACAAAGTAGTAGTCGGTTGTAGTGCCACCATTCTTATAACGGACACCAGCGGGATCCCCATAGGAATCGTAAAAGAAACGCAACTCATTTGTACCAAACTTTTCATACTGCAAACGGCTACCAACATAGTAATACTCGTGCTTAACACCGTTGACAGTCTTGGATGTCCTCAGCCCGTCCACATCGTAGGTGTAGTTTGCAGTTACTCCGTTTCCGTTGAGCGTCGCCAGTTGTCTGCCGTTCTGCCAAGTAAGAGTATAACCTCTGTAAGACAACGGATTGCCTATCTCATCATAGGTAATAGCCTGACCGTCATAGGAGGTCAGCTTGTCCCTCCAGTTGGTGTCGTCATAACCGTAATTTACAGTCTTAGTAGCCGTGACACCGTCAAGGCTGCCCCATGTCAGAGGATAAGTTGTGACAGACAGAATGTTTCCGCCGTTGTCATAAGTATACACTTCCGTGCAGTTTTTGACAAGGTCATCTGCACGAACCAGCTGATTCAATTCGTCATAAGCGAACTGCTGCTGTTTGGTGTATGCCGTCTCTGCGGTCTTGTGACGGCGCGAGATCTCAGTAATATTTCCGTTGGCGTCATAGGTGTAACCATAGATATATTCGCTGATATGTTCCCAGCCAATCTTCGTGGTGCGCGAATTGTTTCCACGGTCTGACATCCAATAAACATACTGATGGTCTATCGGCGTAGTGGTATTGATAACTGTTCTGTTACGGCGAAGGATGGAATCATAAGAATATGTCGCAGTCTTGCCCGAGGGATACGTATACTTCGATGCAAGATTGTCCTTGCCATAATCAAATTTCTCGGTCGTACTCACCCCACCCGTTGACAACACAAGTTTAGATATATTGTTGTTCAAATCATACCCATACTCGGACTCATAGATACTTTTCTTACTATTATTAAGCACATTCTGGCGGACAAGTCTACCTGTCGAATCATAAGTATACAGGAAACGCTGATTGTTTACAAGTCTTCATGTGAATACATGTTGCCCGTCGAATCATAATTCCATGTAAAGTTCTTCGTGCCGTTCTGCGATATCGAAGTCGTATTGCCATATTCATCATATGTGTAGTCAGTGTAATCGCCATTACCATATGACATTCTATTAAGTCGCCCATTATTATTTGCTCCGTAAGTGTTCGTGCAGAGCACCTGTGAGCCGACTTTCGTCTGTGTAACATTGCCGAAGTTGTCATAGACAAACGAGTAATTGAAACTGTTATGGGATATGGTATTCAGGCGATACTTGTTGTAGGTATAGTTGTTCTGTATAGTCTGACCGTTTGAAAGTGTCTGAGAAACAGATGTCACGGTGTCGGTATTGGCATCGTAAGTATAGTTGGTTACATTGCCCTTTTTGTCCGTGTAAGAAGTGAGCGTACCTTTAGAATTATCATAAACATACGATTCGGTCCGCCCGTCCTGATCGGTAGTAGCTGACACAAACGCTCCATTGGATGTATACGACGCGCCTGTTTCAATATGCATTGTCTCGCTGCCCTTAACACTAAATGCGGTGGGATTGCCGTTGTTATCATAAGTATAGCAGTACTTCGTTCCGGACTGGCTCGTCGCTTGAGTCATATTATGCCTTGAATCATAAGTATATGTATAGCTATATCCTTTGGCATCAACCGACTTTGTAAGGTTGTTATTTGTATACTCCATCGAGGATTTCTGCTGAGCGTTTGCCTTGACGGAGATCATATTGCCATCCTTGTCATATGTATATGACGGTGCTTCATCGCGTACAAGCTGAATATTATCGAACCAAGTATTGTTCGACTGCCTGTAGTTAATGAGATAGATTTTCATCGATGTCGGAATTTTTGAAGCCGTCGGATTCGCATCATCCCTTAGGGTAAAGGCACCCATGATATACTGCCAACCCATAACGGAGCTGTTATATTTAAACCACTTCAGGCAACTCGTTCCATCACTATACACAATCTTTGCGGCAAGACTGACCTTGTTGTTCTCATTGCTTCCGCCAACCGGATTTGCATAGACCCAGCCGCTAAGAATATATGTATCGTCAAGATTTTGTGCGGTAGCTCCGTCAAAATACAGAACCTGATTCATCTCCTTAGGAACGTTGCAATGCTGCCGAATCGGAATGCATGTCCGGAATCCTTCGAATGGGCATTATCAACGGAATCGGTAGCATCGGTAAGATATCCGTTCCAATCTTCAGGAAGATACGCACCGCTCGACGCCTTTGAATAGCGTTCAAACGAAGAGTTATTTATCATATTGAACGGACCTGCGCTTGCACCTTCTTCAAGCTGCATTCCGTCAAACCAAGCCTTACCGGTAGCGTCACGGACCATTATATTACAGTTAACCTTTGTAGCATTAGACGGAACAAAGAATGAAACGGTAAGCCTCTGCCAGCCATTATTAATATTGGGATCGGTTGTTCCTATCAATGCTTCGGAAACATTGTCGACCGTACTACCGTCAGGAAGCCAATATGTTGCAAGTAGCTGCGCGCCATACGGAACAGCCGCGTCTCGCGGGACGATATTCTCCGTCTTGACCCAAGCTGAGAATGTATATGTTATTCCCGCTTTGAATTGTCCCGATGCAAGTGATTGGCAAGCCCTTGCTGCAGCTCTGTCGGAAAATGTCTTGCTGTCAATATAGTAGCTCCATCGGCCATATAGCTTCTGACGTCCTGTAACAAATCCGTCATAATTTGCAGTGCCATTCCACTGGAGTTTTGTCCATGAACTTCCAGTATCCGCACTACCGTCACGAAGATAGTTCCTGACATATTGACCACCAGACATCGACTTACTCAAGCGGTTAAGCTGTTTTATGTTGCTTGCATTGCTGTTAGGATTCGAAGCAGTGTATTCTGCGGCAGAAGCTGCAAGTGTTTTGCCATAGCAAGTGGCTTCTGAGCATACCGTTCTGCCGGCTTTGTCGAACTTTACCGTCGTATAGATATCATCGTTGTTGCCAAACACGCCATCCTTACCAGAAGAGCGTATAACGGTCTGTCCATATTGTGAGTAATCGAAAGTAATTGTCTGACCAGTCGAACCATTGGCGCTCTCAACAACTTTCGAAACTCGTTTACCGTTCTTCAAAGGTGTATATGTGAACTGAAGCTTATACATCGGGAGATGTGACAGAAGTCATTGCCCTGTCGCTGTCATATGTAAAGGTCGTTGTTTCACCGTCGGGATATGTTATGCTGAGCAGCAAACCTGAGCTCCAGTTGTATCTTGTCACTCTTCCTGCGCTATCGGTTATGCTCTGAACTGCGAGATTATCAGGGGTCGGAGAAATAGTTAAAGCATGATCCGCCCCATCAGTCACTTTCCAGATTTTGGGATCAGTCGATGATGCATAGTAGTTCGCTATCTGATTGCTGTTGCTGTCAAGAGAACGTGCAAATGCTCCCGCAACATTGAACCACATCACATTTCCCTTATCATCGGATATTTTGTAATAATTATTGTTGTTTGTCTTCGGAACAGTAAGGGTCAACCCCATACCATCCTCATCTATCATTGTACCGTCACTCTTTTGTAGAAGTAGTGCTCCGTTCCATCACCATCAATATATACATATGGATATGTCGCCTGTGCAGATGTTGACAGACCGAATTTTGATGACGGAAGAAGCTGCTGCTGACAGCTAAGCATCCAACCGTGGCCTCTGTATGGCATAACGGTACCAAAGCCTTCCCCTGCCATGTAGTTATTAAAAACATGACATATGGATGCCGAAGCGCGACTTCCCGGTGTTGTTGTATCACCGTGAGTGAAGACAAGGTTGCCGGAGAATTCACAGATAGAAGCAGTACCGGCTCTTCCAGCACTGATGTCTGTATAGCTCCAATACGACTCAAGACCCTTGTTTGATCTGAATGTTATGGAAAGTATCGGATATCCATCCGTGCTCTGCGAGTATTTCTCTCCATAAAGCCAAAGATAATTACATGACAAATTGTATGTTGAACCGTTTTCTATTGATGATCTAAACAAGAATCCGTAATTGGGGAACGAGGTGTTTTCATACCACCGTTTTACAATAGAGGTGACATTCCATTTACGAGTCTCCCACTGATCCCCGCCGGCTTTGAGAATTTCAAAATCTGCTGTTGTTTGATTCAAAGCTCGGTTTTGTGTTCCATGTTACAGTTTTCTTATTCCAACTACTTGTTACCGCATGTACTTCTATTGCGGCATCTGGAGTTGTATTTGAATATGCGTCGCACTTTATCTGTGCAGCATAAAGCTGTGCATCGATAACAACATCTCCACGGTTTAAAGACGGCAAATCAAAGCGAAGCAGTCCCTGACACTTTCCTATGCCGGAGGACTCTTTACCAACCATTATCATCGGGCCCTGCCAGTAATTTGTAGTCGGCTTTCCGGAAGCAACATAAACCGAATCCATTGCTGTGTTTGACTGCTCTGTCTGTATTGCGGGGTCAATAGTAACAGGGAATGTCCTGTCGCTGCTATTTATCCATTCGGCATCCGCAGTTACAGTAATCTCATACTTCTTTTTATTTTTTGAACTAATACTGTAGTTCACATTGTCTGAATACTCGTAGTTTGCATCGAGCATAAACGGCTTAGGAAGGACAAACACAGTTTTTCCCGTGTTGACATCTTTCGCGTATATACAGCCGTCATCTTCCAATGTGAGCGCAAGATCTTTTACATCGATTTCAAAGCTATACTGATAGTTGCTCTGCGCAGACTTTATTACAATATTTTCCTTGACTCCCGATCCATTAACTATGTACTCTATATTTGTATCGGGAAGAATGTTTTCATAATATATCTTTTGACTGGCCTTGCTAGCTGCGGTTAAGTCCTCGATTTTAGCTTTCTTCTCCTGCTTCATTGACGAGTTGTTCTTCTTCGTTTTGTTAAGCAAAGAAAGGCTGACCGAGTAATCGCCCATTTTTATGCTGACAAGTTTTTTCTGGTTTGAATTCTTTGCAAACTTCACCCTAAACTTATTGCTTTTGGTTGCATATCCATTAAAGTTTGAAAGCTCATCATTCTCATTGTCTGATGTTTCAAGTGTATTATCTATCTCCTGCCACTTACCAGCGCTATCCTGATAAAGAACAGGATCTTTGTACACAGCAGCCTTTATTGTTCCATCGCTCATCTTAAAATACTTGGTGTTGCTGCTGTCGCGACGGTCTACATCTTCTCCTATTACTATTGGGTCTTCCTCTTCCTGAGATACTTCAGTAGAATACCCGCTTTCCTCAAACTTTTCACTTTCTGTTTCAATTGTTTCGGCAAAAGTTGACATTGGGGCAACTTGAACAACCACAAGTATTGACAAAATTATGGCTATCAGTTTTGTTACGACTTTTGTCTTTTTCATTACCAAATCTCCTCTCTTTTTACAGCATTCACTACATCACACTTACTATTAACCTACGCTCTCACCTCATTTCCAAATGGTTTATATCGTCTCTCCCAACTGATAAAATCTATCAGTTCAATACATTTTTATAGTGTATTAAAACCGTCTTTGGTTACAAAAAAATATGCACAAACTATCATTCGACAAGTTGTGCACATTTCACATTTTATTTTTGTTCCCTATGTCATAAATCGATACGGCAATTTTGGCAATATATTTAAGTACAATTATGCATTTTCACCAGTCCTTTTTGAACACCTTCGCAACATTATTTTGGTACACTTATTGCTCATTTTCCTAGTTTATAGTATAATAAATCCATACGATTGTCTTAGCCTTCAATACCGGCAAATTATCGCGTCAAGGCTGGACATTCATTTCCGGCATCGATGTTTAACCGAAATATCGTTGTACCTGAATAATTACGTAGGGGATGATTTTAATTGGTTATCGGAGAGAAAGATGAAATTACAGAAGAATGCAAGCGGCTTTGGCATCTTTATAGAGAGTACATAATAAGCTTTTGCAAATTCAAACTAAAAGACACACCTGACTATGTTGAAGACTGTGTTCAAGATGTATTTATGGCATCACTTGAGCCAAGCGATCTGGAACAGAAATAAAGAGTCCCAAGGCGTGGCTGACTACTGTTGCAAACAATAAAATAAAAAGGGAATACAAAAAACAGGAAAAGAGAATCTGAACATATAATAAAATAATAAATTATAAAACCAATGTGGAATTTTCTACTCTTGATATGCACGATTTCGAAGAAGTTTCCGATGAACTTATTTCTGAGATGAAAGACAGTATATTAAATCAACTCAAATTCGATGAACAGTCCATAATTATTGACTTCTATGTAAAGCATATGAAAGTAAAAAATATCGCGATTAAATACAATCTTTCTGAAGCAAATGTCAAGCAAAAACTTTTCAGAGCGCGAAAAAAGATAATACATTTGTCAAGTAAAGAAATTAAAAAACATAAATTTTAAAATTTTTTGTAACCTTTTTGAAATTCGTACACTATATAAACAAGGAGGAAATCAATATGACAAATAGTGAATTCATAAATATTTTGAATGATGAGTCGCTCGAACTCACAGTAGAAGAGCTTGAGAACATAATTGATGAAGAACTGCAAAAAGATGAATCAGAAATGGATCCAGATCTAATTGAATACTGTCTATACTATATCGAATAAAGCAGAGACTAATAATAGCAAGGGAGAAAAATACGAATCCGGAATAAAAGCCAAACCGAAAACAACTACA
>ENA-OQCP01000704-OQCP01000704.1-human-gut-metagenome-genome-assembly--contig:-NODE-704-length-14341-cov-2.009638_pt1 | contig 14341 bp, 17 predicted proteins | sample MGYA00242760_ERZ504583 | MGnify/ENA primary metagenome ERZ504583 (study PRJEB26092, sample SAMD00036308) | human gut metagenome | host: Homo sapiens | study: EMG produced TPA metagenomics assembly of...
CTACGTTAATTTATTAAATTATTAATTATATTTTTAATATTTCCTTAAATCTACAAAGGAATAATTTCCCATTTTATGTTACAAAAATATTTCTAGGAGATGATTAGTATGCATTTTTATTGTGAAAAATGTAAAAAAGAATATCCATTAAATTCAATTTCTTACCATTGTTCTTGTGGTGGTTTATTTAGATTATATAAAAATAACACTGATCCTATAACACCAGAAGTTTCTATTGGAGAAATTGAAACACCGCTTATACCTATAAAATTTGGTAAACAAGAGTTTTTCTTTAAAATGGAAAACTTAAATCCAACAGGTTCTTTCAAAGCCCGTGGTGCCAAGACAATGATTAGCATACTAAAAAATCTAGGCATAAAACACATAATTGAAGATTCTTCAGGAAATGCAGCTTCTGCTATAGCAGCTTACGCAGCTGCGGCAAATATGAAATGTACTGCTTATGTACCTGAAAATATAGCTGAAGGCAAATTAAAACAAATTGAAACTTTTGGTGCTCAAATTCGCCTTGTTATTGGTAATCGTGATACCGCAGCCAAAACAGCTCAAAAAGAAGCTACAAAATCTAAAACATATTATGCTTCTCATGTCTATAATCCTTTATTCTTTGAAGGAATAAAATCTCTAGCTTATGAAATTTACCATCAATTAAATGACCATGTACCTGAATATATTTTCCTTCCTGTTGGTAATGGTACAATGCTTCTCGGTCTTTATTATGGATTTGAAGAAATTGGTCGTTTACCAAAATTCATCGCTGTTCAAAGCGAAAATTGCTGTCCTTTATATAATGCATTCAAGAAAAAACGTAAAGGTTCCAAAGTTGGTTATACTATAGCTGATTCCATACGTGTAGAAAAACCAATGCGTTTAAAAGAAATGCTCATGGCAATTACTCGTAGCAATGGTGAAGTCCTCACTGTAGATGATGAAGAAATTATCGAAGCTCAACATCAAGTAGGTAGAAAAGGCATCTATATTGAACCAACTGCTGCTGCTTCCGTTGCTGGTGCTTTAAAATATTTCAAAAAAGGAAAACCAGATAATTACCGTGTTATCATTCCAATAACTGGTGCTGGTATCAATACTTCTAGTAACAAAGATTAAAATAAAAGTCAGTTTTAGTAAAAGCTAAAACTGACTTTTTTTATCAACATATCCATCATCATCAAAAATAACTTACTATATATCTTTTATCCCTAAAAATTTATGATAAAATATATTATTAATTAACTCAAATTAAATTTATTTTTAGAAAGGATGTTTTGATGGAAGATATTAATATCTATATGTGTTTATTTCTAATTGTTACTGGATTTATCGCAGCTTTTATCGATACTGTAGTTGGCGGTGGTGGTCTTATTTCTTTACCTGCACTTTTATTTACTGGCATGCTCCCGTTACAGCTATAGCTACGAATAAAGTGTCTGCTTCTATGGGTGCTACAATCGGTTTTGCCTCTTTTGTTCGCTCTGGTAGATAGATTTTTCTACTATAAAATATTTACTACCACTTTCTTTTATTGGCTCAATCTGTGGTGCTAGTATTTTAAAATTAATTCCTTCTGACTTTCTTCGTCCCTTGATTATCATTTTACTTGTAGCTGTAACTATCTATACTTTGACTAAAAAAGAATTTGGTCAAATAGCTACATTTAATGGTATGAGTCAAAAAAATGTGGATACTAAGTGCCATTGCTGCATTTATTTTTGGCTTTTATGACGGATTTTTCGGCCCTGGTACTGGCACATTTTTATTATTTGCATTCCTTTGGATAGGTTTCGATTTTATCGGTGCTGCTGCTAATGCTCGTGGCTTAAACTTTGCTAGTAATATTGCTGGTGCATTATTTTTCATCAGCTCTGGCATTGTTGATTTTGCCTATGCCATTCCTATGGGACTTGCCATGATGGTTGGAGCCTTCTGCGGAGCTCGCATGGCCATTGCCAAAGGTGCTACATACGTAAAAACCTTATTTATCATCATGTCCATCGTATTAATCGGAAAACAAGTAATTGATTTATTCAAATAATACAATGTTCGTTTTTCTTTTATGTAAAAGAAAAATGAATACTAACTTTTGGGAGGGTATATTTTATGTTATATGCAGTTATTGACATTGGTTCTACTACTATTCGTATGGCTATTTATGAAATCTTGGATAATAAGTTAAATCTTATTCATAAGCGCAAATATACTGTAGGTTTAGCAAGTTATGTCAAGGATAATGTCATGGAACAAGCTGGTATTGATAAAGCTTGCGAGATTTTAAATAGCTTTAAATCCTTCTTGACTTCTTTTAATATCGAAAATGTAAGTGCTTTCACTACTGCTGCACTTCGCAATGCTCAAAATAGTAAAGAAGCTGTCGCTGAAATCATTGCTCGTACTGGTATTGATTTGCATATCATCTCTGGTGATGAAGAAGCAACTTATGATTTTATCGCTGCTACACATGAACTTGATTATCATGATGGTTTTATCATTGATATTGGTGGTGCTAGTACAGAACTCATTCGTTTTGCTGACAATAAAATTATCCAAAAGACTAGCTTGCCTATCGGCTCTTTAGCTCTCCATACAAAATATGCGACTGACTTTTTACCTAGCGAAGAAGAAATCGCACAAATGATAAAAGAAGTTCATGCTATTATTGATACAGCACCTGAATTTAAAGATATTTCCCATGCTGAAATCTGTGGCATTGGCGGTACATGTAAAGGAGCTAGAGCTTTATATAACGAAATGTACGCTCAAGATGATGCAAATGAAACTATACCTGCTGACAAAATTCCTGAAATGATTTCTCATTTCACTCGTGGGCATAAATTAACAGATAAAGATATCACAACTTTATTAAAAACCGTACCTGACCGTTTGCATACTATCATTCCTGGCATGGTCATAGCTAATGAAATCGCTAAATTAATCCATGCTACAGCAATAACTTATAAAGACGCTGGTATGCGTGAAGGATTTTTATATACTCATGTAATTGAAGGTTAGTTTTTTATGCAAAAAAAATAACGATATTTTACAAATATTATTCTCCTATCAAGATAAAAATTATGCTCAATTTGTACAAAAATTATTGCCTAAAAATATTAATAGAGAAAATATAAAAATTATCGGTACTCGTTTACCACAATTGCGAAAAATTGCTAAAGACCTAGTAAAAAATAATTGGCAAGAATTTTTAAATCAAAATACAAATGAATATTTTGAGCAAATCATGCTTGAAGGCTTTGTCATTGCTTATGCTCCTATTGATGTAAATGCAAAACAAAATTAATTCAAAATTTCTTACCTAAGATAAATAATTGGTCTATTTGCGATAGTTTTTGCGCCAGTTTCCAATTAAAAACTAAAGATAAAGATTTATATCTATCTTTTTATAAAAAAATTATTTAAACAGCCCTAACGAATATGAATTGCGTTTTGCCATCGTGATGTTATTAGACTATTATTTAACAGAAGATTTGCTGACAATACACTTCAATTAGTCTATAACACAAAAGATATTTCCTATAGTGTAAATATGACTAAAGCATGGGCTTTTAGTAAATATTTTTCGTATTATCCAGACAAAGGCTTAAAATTTTTGCAAACACAGTCATTATCTAAAGATGTTTTTAAAATGACTTGTCAAAAAATAAGAGACTCTCACAGAGTTTCTTCTCGTTATAAAGAGGCATTAAAAAATTTATAAAAATTTTTATCAGTTGTTATCTAACATTCATTATTTAACAACTGATTTTTTTATCTAATATAGCTCTAAAGCCTTATATCATAGACTTTTTTCGCTAAAAATGATAAAATATATTAGTTAAGATGATTGTCGTAATTTGTTATTTCGGTCATATTTTGACCGTAGATTAAAATTGAGGTGAGAATGTGACAGAAACTATAAATACAGGAAAAATTCTCCCTGTAAATCTTGAAGATGAAATGAAAAACTCATATATTGATTATGCTATGAGTGTAATTGTTATGCGTGCGTTACCTGATGTACGTGATGGTTTAAAACCAGTTCATCGCCGTATTTTGTATGCTATGCAAGAAGCTGGTATGGGCTCTAATAAACCATATAAAAATCTGCTCGTATCGTCGGGGAAGTACTAGGTAAATATCATCCACATGGTGATACTTCCGTTTATGATGCTATTGTTCGTATGGCTCAAGATTTCTCTTGCCGTTATGTATTAGCTGATGGTCATGGAAACTTTGGTTCTATTGATGGCGATTCTGCTGCTGCTATGCGTTATACAGAAGTTCGCATGTCAAAAATTGCAGAATTAATGCTCCAAGACATCGATAAAAAAACAGTGGATTTCACGCCAAACTATGATGAATCCCTACAAGAACCATCTGTATTACCATCTAAAATACCAAATCTTTTAGTAAATGGTTCTTCTGGTATTGCCGTTGGTATGGCAACTAATATACCACCACATAATTTAAACGAAGTAATTGATGGCGTTTTACAGATGATTGATAACCCTGAAATTACTATTGAAGAATTAATGCAAACTATCAAAGGTCCAGATTTCCCTACTGGAGCAATGATTATGGGTCGTGATGGCATTATTTCTGCTTATAAAACAGGTCGTGGTGCAGTAAAAATGCGTGCTTGCACAGAAATTACTACTTTGCCAAATGGTAAACCACGTATCACTGTAACTGAATTACCATATCAAGTAAATAAAGCTCGTCTTGTAGAACGCATTGCTGAACTTGTTCGTGATAAAACAATTGATGGTATTACCGATTTAAATGACGAATCAGACCGCAATGGTATGAGTATTGTAATTGATTTACGTCGCGATGCAAATCCAGAAGTTATTTTAAATCAATTATATCAACATACTCAATTACAAGAAACTTTCGGTGTAATTATGCTTGCTTTAGTTGATGGCAGACCTCGTATTCTCAACTTGAAACAAGTTTTGCATTACTATATCAAACATCAAGAAGATGTTATTCGCCGTCGTACACAGTATGAACTCACAAAAGCTCAAGCTCGTGCTCATATCTTAGAAGGCTTAACTATTGCACTTGACCATTTAGACCCAATCATTAAAACTATTCGTGATTCTAAAAATGGCGATAGCGCTAAAGAAGTCTTAATGAGCGATTATACGCTTACTGAAAAACAAGCTCAAGCTATTTTGGATTTAAGATTACAACGTTTAACTGGTCTTGAACGCGAAAAAATCGAAAATGAATATCTTGAAATCTTAGATATATCTCTGATTTACAAAATATCTTAGCAGATGAACAAAAAATCTTAGATATCATTAAAGAAGAACTTTCTGCTGTTAAAGCTAAATTCGGCGATGCTCGTCGCACTCAAATCACAGATGATAGTTCTGATGTAGATATCGCAGACTTAATTGCTGAAGAAGATGTAGTAATCACTTTAACACATAATAACTATATCAAACGTATCCCTGTAACTACGTACCGCAATCAAAAACGCGGTGGTCGTGGCGTTACTGGCATGGGTACAAAAGAAGAAGATTATGTTGAAAATATGATTATCACATCTACACACAATACAATCTTATTCTTTACTAATAAAGGACTTGTATATCAATTAAAAGGATATGAAATTCCTGAATCCGGTAGAACTGCAAAAGGCACAGCCATTGTAAATCTTTTACCATTAGCAAAAGAAGAAACTATCACAGCTATCATCCTATTAAGGAATTCTCTAAAGATAGATATTTATTTATGGCTACTCGTCATGGTATCGTTAAAAAGACAGGTCTTAGCGAATTTGATACTAATCGCAAAAAGACAGGTCTTATCGCACTTTCTTTAAAAGAAAATGATGAATTAATCGGTGTAAAACTCACTGATGGTAATCGCCAAATCATCATCGGTACTCGTGATGGTATGTCTATTTGCTTCAATGAACAAGATGTTCGTCCTATGGGTAGAACTGCTCGCGGTGTCATAGGCATAAAATTAAAAGGTGAAGATACAGTAATTGGCATGGACAATATCCGTGATGATTGCGAAGTCTTAACTGTTACTGAACATGGTTTTGGCAAACGCACTGCAACTTCTGAATATCGCACACAAACTCGCGGTGGCATTGGTCTTATCAACATCAAAGTCACTGAAAAAACTGGTTTTGTAATCGGCATTAAAGTTGTAGATAGCCAACAAGAATTCATGCTCATTTCTACTGAAGGTATCGTCATTCGCTCAAATATTGAAGAAGTTTCTGTAATTGGCAGAAATACTCAAGGCGTAAAAATGATGAATATGGATAATAATGATAAAGTAGCTGCTCTTGCCGCTTTTGAAATCAAAGAAGACGATAAATAATTTATAAGACAAAAGGATTTTGCTATGTATGATATGGGAAAATACTCATCTATATAGGAATTGCTCTTGTTATTATCGGTCTATTAATCCATTTTGGTGGAAAATTATTACCTCTAGGTAAATTGCCATTTGATTTTAAATGGGAAGGTAATAATTGGGGCGTTTATTTTCCTTTAGGTAGTTCTATTTTAATTAGTATTATCTTAACATTAATCTTAAATTTATTATTTCGTTAACTAAAAATACCGCAAATAGTTTTTATCCTATTTGCGGTATTTTTTATTTATGATTTACCTGTAGTATTCATATCTATAGCTGGGACATCTCTTGTTGGTGTTTGTGGCACAGGTTCTTTTTTGTTTTGTTGTATTATCTTCCACTGGAGTTTCTTCTCTAGTTTCTACTTTTTCTCGATTACTATTTGTTCGTGGACGTTCTTCATCTACTTCAGATTTAAATCGTCTTGTAGATTTTTCTTGTTCTTCACGAAGTCGCTGCAATCTTTCTTCACGTTCCTGTGCAATTTCTCTTTTTATGCGTTCTTTTTCTGTTACTTCTACAGCATTATCAGGAATAGATTCTTCATATTCTATATTATCTTCATGAATAGATGTTGTAATTGATTGATTGATTTTTATGCCTAATGTATTTGCTAAAATCTGTCTTGTCTTACTAATATCTGGTACCCAATAGCTAATACCTTCTATATATACTGGTTTACCTGGTAACATTTCTGATTTTAATCCATTATCTTTTGCGTCTTGAAGTGTTCCCAAGAAAGATAATATTTCACTAACTGACATATCAGTTTCCACTGAATCAGAAACAGCAGATACAATAGCTGGCAATTTAGGAATAATTGTTGGAGATACTAATTTGTCCATTACTGCTTTCATGAAATTCTGTTGACGTTTGATACGACCAATATCGCCCTCTTCATCACGATAGCGCACATATGTTATCGCAGTCTTGCCGTCCATATGTTGCATACCTGGCTGAAGGTCAATATATAAACCGCCATCATCATCCATGGGTCTTCATAATACATGCGTTTTTCTACATCAATATCAATACCGCCTAAAGCGTCAATAATTTTAGTAAAACCATGTACATTAATTTTTATATAATGATCAATATGTGTATTTAATAAACTTTCAATGGTTTCTTGAGTTAATTTTCTACCACCATAGGCATAAGCTGCATTAATCTTATCAAAGCCATGACCTTTTATTTTTACACGCGTATCACGAGGCACAGATAATAATGCTGCTTGATTTTTATCTGGGTCTAATGTCGCTATCATTAGGGTATCGCTTCTACCCACATCATCAGCACGCTCATCTACCCCCATAATCATTACAGTAGCCTTATCTTTTGCAACTAACATACCTTTTTTATCATCTTCATTATAATCTGGTTTATTATCAACTAACGCATTAGCAAAAAAAGCTCCTACCATACCAGATAAAATAAAAACAACTACTAATATCAAGATATATTTTACATAACTGCTTTTATTTTTTTTATCTCCATTTCCCAATTATTATCCCTCACATTATTCAAATTCATTTAAATATTAACTATTCTATTATAAGATTTTATCAATTATTCCGCAATTGTTATTTCTCTATTTTAGTAAACGTATACTAAAAACTTTATTTTCATAAAAATGAAAATATTATATAATACTAATATCACATCTTATAAAAAGGAGTATTGTTGTGGATAAGAATAAACAAAAATACAAATATCTTTATTTATTGTCAGAAAAATACCCTAATCGTCAATCTGTTGTAACTGAGCTAATTCGCTTAAAAGCTATTTTAAACTTAGCTCGACCAACAGAACATTTTATGAGTGATTTACATGGTGAATATGAGTCCTTCTTCCATATTCTCAATAATTGCTCTGGTGTTATCAAAGAAAAAGTAGATTATTTATTTTCTGAAGAAATGTCCACCTCACAAAAAGCTGAATTTTGTACTTTAATTTATTATCCTAAAGAAAAAATACTCAATTTAAAAAAACAAAAATTAATCACTACTCAATGGTATTCCCAAAATCTCATCTATTTATTGCGTCTATCAAGATTAATGTCTTATAAATATCCTCAATCAGAATTAAAAAATTTACTGCCTAAAGGATATGAAACCATCATTCTTGAATTACTCACAGCTAGACCAAATGATGATACTTTCCAAGAGGTATATTTCAATACTATCTTAAACACTTTAATCAATATTAATAGTGGTACAGATTTTATCATTGCCTTTACAAAATTCATCAAAAAACTAGCTGTTGCTCATTTGCATATCGTCGGCGATATTTATGACCGAGGACAACGACCTGACTCTATCATAGATATGCTACGTCAACATCATTCTGTAGATATTCAATGGGGCAATCATGATATCTTATGGATGGGAGCAATGTGTGGTAATGAAGCTTGTATAGCGACAGTAGTGCGAAACTGTTTATCTTATAATAATACTGCCGTTTTAGAAAAAGGATATGCTATCAGCCTTCGCTCGCTATCTTCATTAGCTAGTAAACTCTATCCTAATAAAACACTACTAATCGCTATGCAACGCACTATCTCTATAATTTTATTTAAATTAGAAGGACAACTCATCAAACGCAATCCAGATTTTCAAATGGATAGTCGTCTTTTATTAGATAAAATAGATTACACCTCTAAACATATAAAAATAAATAATATATCTTATCCAATAAAAAGCCCGTCCTTCCCTACAATAAATCCTCAAAATCCTTATGAATTATCTTTAGAAGAAGCTGAAGTCTTATCTGATATAAAATCAGCATTTTTAGATAGTGTACGCTTGCGCAAACATATTGATTTTCTTTACCAAAAAGGTAGCGTCTATAAAGCATATAATAACAATTTACTCTATCATGGTTGTATACCACTAAATGATGATGGTAGCTTCATGCGTATTCATCTAAATAACAAATATTATTCTGGAAAAAATTATTTAGATTTCGTTGATAAAACTATTCGCCAAGCATATCTTGGTCTATATGAACAAAAAAATATCGACTTAATGTATTATTTCTGGTGTGGCAGATATTCACCATTTTCTGGTAGAGAATTTAAAACATTTGAACGTATGTTTATTGAAGATACGGATACATGGATTGAACCTTCTGATGCATATTATAAATATTGCAATGATGAAAAATCTGCGATATGATACTCGAAGAATTTTCCTTAAAAACAAAACGTGGACATATAATCAATGGTCATGTTCCTGTAAAAGTAAAAGAAGGAGAAAGTCCTGTAAAAGCAAATGGAAAATTAATCATCATTGATGGTGGTTTTTGTAAAGCTTATCATAAAAAAACAGGAATTGCTGGTTATACGCTAATTTCTAATTCACGTGGTTTACGTCTTTTAGAACATCAATCATGTGCTAATATCAAAGAGTCTTTAAAAGCCAACCAAGACATTGAGTCCGTTTCTTGTACTTTAGAATTACAAAATTATCATTCTTCAACTGCCGATACTGATTTAGGTGAAGAAATCCAATGTCAAATAAATGATATCTACATTTAATGCTCGCTTATCAAAATGGTTTAGTTCCTGAACAAGCTTAATATTATATACAAAGGCAATTTATTTTATTTTTCAATAAGATGAATTGCCTTTTTTGACATCTTCCTGATTATTTGAGATAATTTTCATATATAAATATAATAAAAAGGATAGATTAATACTTATGACTTTATTTCTTTTAATCAGTGCAATCATCTTAATTGCTTGCGTAATTGGAAGTAAATTATCTACTCGTTTTGGCGTACCTACACTTGTGTTTTTCATTGGTCTTGGTATGCTCTTTGGTTCTGATGGTTTATTTAAAATTCATTTTGAAGATTATTCTCTTGCCGAAAAAATCTGTTCTGCCGCTCTCATTTTCATCATGTTTTATGGTGGCTTTGGTACCAAATGGAAAACTGCTCGACCTATAGCTAAACAAGCTGTTTTACTGAGTACTTTTGGCGTATTTATCACAGCTGCACTCACTGGTATTTTTTGTCATTTAATATTAGGTTTACCACCACTTGAAGGATTATTAATTGGTGCTGTGCTTAGTTCTACTGACGCCGCTTCTGTCTTTTCTATTTTGCGTTCACAAAATTAATCTAAAATACAGTACTGCTCCTATGCTAGAAATTGAAAGTGGTAGTAATGACCCTTGTGCTTATATGCTGACCATAATTTTATTAACTAGCATTGGCAGCAGCTTAAACTTTTTTGATATTTCCTATTTAATTTTTGCTCAATTTGCTTATGGAATTATCATCGGTGTCGTCTTAGCTTTTATCGCTTCTTGGATATTAAAAAATGTTCAATTCGGCGAAAATGGTTTTGACTCTATCTTTTTAGTTGCTATTGCCTTAGTTGCTTATGCCCTTCCTTCGTTAGTTGATGGTAATGGTTATTTAAGCACTTATATTGCAGGTATCATCTTAGGCAATCAAAATATCCCGAAAAAGAAAAATCTCGTAAACTTCTTCGATGCTTTTAATGGCATGATGCAAATGCTCATCTTCTTCTTATTAGGTTTATTAGTATTTCCTTCAAAATTACCATATTATTTTGTCCCTGCTTTGTTTATTGCTATTTTCCTTACATTCATCGCTAGACCTATAACCATGGCAATATTATTGTCTCCATTTAAATCTCCTTTAAATCAACAATTAATCATGTCATGGGCTGGCCTTCGTGGAGCTGCTTCCATCGTTTTTGCGATTGTCGCTGTCGTATCACCAAATTATGCTGATGACTCAATTTTTTCCATCGTCTTCTGTATCGTACTTTTATCTTTATTATTCCAAGGTGCTTTATTGCCATCTGCTTCAAAACATCTAAATATGATTGATGAACACGAAAATGTATTAAAAACTTTCAATGATTACACTGACGAAAACAATATCCATTTCACTTGTTTAGAATTAAATAATTCACACCCATGGATTAATAAACAAATTCGCGATATCGGTTCTATCCCAGGTACATTGATTGCTGCTATCTTGAGAAAAGGAGCCACAATAACGCCAAAAGGCGATACCTTCTTGCGCGATGGAGATACACTCATCATTTGCGCTAAAACCTATCAAGGCAATGATAATATCACTTTAAATGAAATAAATATTGATTCTAATAATGAATTCATTGGCAAAAAACTTCGCGATATTGATATCAAAAAAGATTCACTTGTTGTTTTAATTCAACGAAACGGCGTAGATATTATACCTGATGGCGATACTATTCTAGAAGAAAAAGATACGCTTGTAGTTTTCTCTCAAAAAAATCTTTTTCATTTAGCTTAAATTAAAATCAAATATAAAATAAAAAGAATAGTTATAAGACAAAATTTAGTCCTATAACTATCTTTTTTAATTTAAATTTTATTACATGATAGATTTATAAATTTCTTTAATAGCTTCTACACTTACATCTCTTGGATTTCCTGGTGTACAAGCATCAACAAAAGCAGATTCAGATAAAAATTGAAGGTCTTCTTCTTTTACACCTAATTGAGTCAATTCCTGAGGAATTCCCACATCTACACTCAATTTTTCTACAGCTTCAATACAAGCCTGACGAGCCTGTTCAATACTCATATCTTCTGTATTTTTTACGCCCATAGCTACTGCGATATCACGATATTTATCTGCTGTTGATGGCGCATTAAATTTCAATACTGGTGTTAATAAAATAGCACAAGCAACACCATGTGGAATGTCATATACTGCACTCAATGGATGAGCCATAGAATGTACTATACCTAAGCCAACATTAGAAAAGCCCATTCCTGCAATATATTGACCTAAAGCCATTTGTGCTCTACCTTCTGGATCGCCTTTAACAGAATCTCTTAAAGAACGAGCTATGATTTCAATAGCTTTTATATGCATCATATCTGTTAATTCCCATGCACCTTTAGTGATATAACCTTCGATAGCATGAACAAGTGCATCCATTCCTGTTGCTGCACAGAGTTTTGGTGGCATAGATGCAGTCATATCTGGATCGATAATTGCCACTACTGGAATATCATGTGGGTCAGCACAAACAAATTTGCGATTTTTTTCTTCATCAGTAATTACATAATTGATAGTTACTTCTGCTGCTGTACCAGATGTTGTGGATACGGCAATAATTGGCATTGCTTTATGTTTAGTTGGTGAAGCACCTTCTAGACTTCTAACATCAGCAAATTCTGGATTTTTCATAATGATAGCAATTGCTTTACTTGTATCAATAGCACTACCGCCACCTACAGCAACAATTACATCAGCACCACATTGTTTACAAAAATCCACGCCTTCAGTAACATTTTTGATTGTAGGATTAGCTTTTATTTTATCGTAAATTTCATAATCTATTTTTGCTTCATCTAAAATATCACATACTTTTGTAGCTACTTTAAATTTAAGTAAATCTTTATCTGTAACTAACATAACTTTTTTTAAGCCACGATTAATTACTTCATTTGCAATTTCTTTTATTGCTCCTTTACCAAAATAAGATGTTTCATTTAATATTGTTCTACAAATCATTTAAATGCCTCCATTTATAATATATGATTTAATTGTTCTTTTTTTCACAAAATTTCATTTAAATATACAATAAACAAAAATCAAATTTCTTTTTCTTATTATAAGTCATAAATTAACATAAATCAATATAAAACAACATAAATTTATATAAAAAAAAGAATATTCTCACTAGAATATCTTTTTCTTACTTATAATCATTTTAATCTATTAAATACATATTTTGCCATGACAACTTGCACGATAAATAAAATCATCAATAAATAAAATACGGATATAATTCCTATTCCTTGAGCGATAAATCCCAAGATAGCAGGCCCTAATATAACACCTGTATATCCCATGCAAGTTACTGCTGTAACAGCAGCATTTATCGGCATATCTTTTTGATATTGCAACAAACTATATAATACAGGCACAATATTGCAGCACCTAAACCAAGTAAAACAAAACCAACCAACATTAAATAGAAATTATCTATCATAATTATCCATAAAAATCCTAATCCCGCTAAACTACTTCCTAATACTACAGCTTTTTCCTCGCCTAAAAATTGCACTACTTTATCTCCAATTAAACGCATGATAAGCATTGCTACAGAAAAAACAGCATATCCCACACCAGCTAAAGATAATTCTACATCTTTTACCTCAGCTAAAAATACACCGCCCCAATCCATGATTGCACCTTCGCCTAAAAAGCTCACACATGCTAAAATGCCGAATAAAACAACAATTCCTTTAGGAATAGCAATCGCACTTTCACTATTAGCACTTTTATAATCTAAAAAATATCTACCAAAGAAAATTACAATAGCTAAAATTATTAAACAATGAATGATTGCTATAAAAATACATCAAGTCCCATCTTAGCTAAAATACTAAATAAGCCAGCACTACAAAAACAACCAACACTCCAAAAACCATGCATACTAGACATCATGCGTTTTTGCGATAATTTTTCAACAACAACAGCATTGATATTCATACAAACTTCTGTACAACCCATAATAGCGCCTACTAAAATCAAACAAATAGCATATGACCAAACATTTGGTAAACAAGACAACGCTACTAATACTATCGCAAATAAACTACCTGTAGTAACCATCACTTTTTTACAACCAAATTTTTTACCTAAAAGACCACCAATCGGTATAACAATAAAAGCACTTATACCTATGCACAATAATAATAATCCCAAAATATCTGCTTCAATATGTAAACGTTCTTTAATCATAGGTATCATAGGCGCCCATGTAGAAATGGCAAAACCTGGTATAAAAAAAGCCATTCTAGCTGCATACTGTTCTTTTTTGCCAACCTTAAACTGCATTAACTCTTTATCTTCTAAACTCACAAATAAACCTTCTTTTCTTTTTTATTTTAGATAAACTCCTATA
>ENA-OQCP01000705-OQCP01000705.1-human-gut-metagenome-genome-assembly--contig:-NODE-705-length-14335-cov-3.448198_pt1 | contig 14335 bp, 25 predicted proteins | sample MGYA00242760_ERZ504583 | MGnify/ENA primary metagenome ERZ504583 (study PRJEB26092, sample SAMD00036308) | human gut metagenome | host: Homo sapiens | study: EMG produced TPA metagenomics assembly of...
AGTATATGGACAGTGCAAACGCATTGGAGAGAATGAAAACCAAATACAACGAACTGAAAGAAAAGTGCAGACCTTTTCTTGAAGCGTTGGAGCATTTCCCCGAAGTTGCCAAACTTTTTACCGAGAAAGTGAAGCAACTTTTTTCTTTTAAGGAAGCACAGGAACGAGCCGAAAAAGAAGCAAGGGAAAAAGAAAGACAGGAGCGTATCAAGGCACGAAAGAGCAAGCGAGGTATGGAAAGATAACCTTTTCCATTATACTCACGACTTAATGACTTCTTGATATGTTCCGATGAAACAGGCTGTATTTGTGGGGTGTTCCAAACGGAATGCCCCACAATCAATTTATGAAAAGGAGAAAATGATTATATGAAAGAGAATACTTTATCTTATACAACACGAATAGGCAAAACAACTTTTATTGTAAATGTGAAGCAATCGGAAAGTGCGAAGAAGCCTTTGAATACGGTGTTTCAAGAGCTATGCAGACACGAGATGTTAGGAGATTTTTCAGCGGATAAATATTTGAATTTAGAAAACTTACAAAAATCATCTTGACAAACTCGTTCCCGAGGGCACAGGATACCGCGCGAAGACAAGATTTGCGAAGTTTTTTAACCTGCCAGAGCTTATATCACTTTTTAAAGAGAGTGCAGATATACAGACAGCTGACATGCTTAAACTTCCTGTACCTGAATGTGATTACGAGAATGTGGTTTTAAAGCCGAGTGTGTTTCAGCAGGATATAGTCAAATCGCTTGGGGACAGGGCAGAGAACATAAGAAAAGGAGGGGTTGATTCAAGCATCGACAATATGCTCAAGGTAACGAGTGATGGACGCAAATGTGCCATTGACCAGCGGCTCATAAATCCGGATCTGCCTGACAATGAGAATTCTAAGGTGAATGCATGTGCTGCCAGGGCATATGAAATATGGAAGGAGACAGTGGAAGACAAATCAACGCAGCTTATTTTCTGTGACGCTTCAACACCGCGCAGTGACGGAGGCTTTGATGTGTACCATGCCATTAAGGACAAGCTGATTGCCAAGGGGGTGCCGGATAAGGAAATTGCCTTTATACATGATGCAAATACAAAAAAACAGAAAGCTGAGCTGTTTTCAAAGGTAAGAAGCGGCCAGGTACGCTTTCTGTTAGGCTCAACAGCAAAGATGGGAGCCGGCACCAATGTGCAGACAAGGCTCATAGCACTCCACCATATAGATGTGCCGTGGAGACCGTCAGACATAGAACAGCAGGAAGGACGAATACTGCGTCAGGGCAATCAGAATGAGAGAGTAAAGATATTCAGATATGTCACTGAAAATACTTTTGACTCATACTCATGGCAGCTTATCGAGAACAAGCAGAAGTTTATCGGGCAGATAATGACAAGCAAGTCTCCGGTACGTTCCTGCGACGATGTGGATGAAGCTGCACTGTCATATGCAGAGGTAAAGGCACTTGCAACTGGAAATCCATACATTAAGGAAAAAATGACACTCGATACAGAAGTTGCAAAGCTGAAGCTTCTGAAAGCAAATTTCAAAAGCCAGAAATACAGGCTTGAGGATGCAATTAATAAGGAGTACCCGGTCAGGATAGCAAAGCTTGAAGAAAAAATTGAGGGGCTGAGGCAGGATATAATTACACGCGGTTCCGGGGAAATACTATCGGATGTTTTTGAAATCAGGATTAACGGTGTGCCATATGATGACAAAAAGGAAGGCGGTGCAGCTTATAGCAGCTGCCAGGGAGTCAAAGACACCTGAGAGAACCATGATTGGGGAGTATAGGGGGTTTAAGCTGTATTCAAGGTTTGACGCGTTTTTCAACATATATTACATACATATGCAGGGCAGATGTGAACATACTATTGAAATGTCATCAGATCCTGCCGGAATGATTACAAGGCTTAACAACTGCATGGCTGGCTTTGAAAAACGTCTTTCTGATGTGCAGGATGCGCTGGATGAAACAAGGATAGAGCTTGAAACAGCAGAAAAAGAGGTTACAAAGAAATTTGACAAAGAAGACATTCTTTCAGAAAAACTGAAAAGACTGTCTTTTTTAAATGCCCAGCTTGATGCAGACAGAAAAGAAACACCACAGAATGCCCCACAAAACACACAGGCGCAGAGAAATGATATTAAAGAGAAATATATAAAAATATAAAGGTGCCGGAATCCGGCACGCAGGAGGAAAACATGGAAAATATCAAACAGGAAAGCCTTGAAATGTTTATGTTAAAGAGAAAAATACTAAAGGAACTTGAACAAATGGATGAGAATGAAGATTTTATAATGCAGATAGGACTGGCAGGAAAGGAGAAAAATGAGTGATACAGTATATGTATTAGACCAGGTTGGCATACGTCTGGTGAAGGAAAAAACACTTATATCTGATACACAGCTTAAAAGACCGGAACAGGTTGTAGGATTTGTATCAGACATATTAAGGGAATACGACCGTGAAGTAATGTGTGTCATATGTCTTAATGCAAAGCTTAATCCGGTAAATATGTGCATATGCTCAATGGGTGCAGTCGACAAAGCTATTGCATCACCCAGGGAAATAATGAAGACGGCAATACTGTCAAATGCCAATGGCTTTATAATCCTTCACAACCATCCAGGTGGCTCATCACAGCCTTCGCTTGAGGATATACATGTGACAGATGTTATGTCAAAGGCAGGTGAGCTTCTTGGCATTCCACTGTATGACCACATAATTGCAGCGGCAGGAAGTGATGAGATTTATTCTTTTTACGAGAAAGGATCAATGCCTCAGTCGCAGCTTAAATATGCGGACAGAGTCGCTGATATTAATCTAAGAAGTGACAGAACAGAAACAAATGAAATAAGAAAACCGCTGAAATTACACCAAATAAAAATATGAGAGGTGCAAGGCATATGGAAAATAATTCATTTGCGTTTAAAGGTGCCGGATTCCGGTACCTGAAGGAGAGGTGATAAAAATGGAAAATGACAAGGCAATTAACTGCCTGATGGAGCTCTTAAAGGGTGAAAACTTCATGAGTGCAGATTATACAAATATTGCACTGCAGAATGGAACAAATTTAAATGTTTTAAGGGAAATTTACCTGTGTGCCTGTGACAAGATATCCGTCAAGGATGTTCAGGAGGTAATTGATAACAGAAAAACTGATGTTGCAGGCTATCTGAGAAAAATAAGATATCAGAAAGCATGCGGTGTGATTATAGGTAAAGGTAACAATACACTTAAGGACATGTCAAAGCTTGCGGATGCAGTACAGGCAAAGATTAATACGCTGGGTGAGAGCATTATGACAGTTGAAAAGAAAACAGGTGAGCTCAGCGACATGTTTGTCGACATAAAGCCGCCACAGGGAGCTGTGACCATGCCGTATGCAGGAGTACAGCAAACGGCCGCAGCTGACGTAAAGCATGAAGAAGAAAAACAGCATCATTTAAACGCAAGAGACTTAACCGCAGACAGAAAAATGACATAGCGGAATATATAAGTCTGCTTAAAGAAGAAGGATATAAGTCAGAGCAGATAAGCTATGTGCTAAGCCTGGCTGAGGAGGGGGTTACACCGTCAGAGATGGAGGAATTCATACACCCGGGTATTTCCATCGATATGATGGAAAAAATAAGGCGCATGAAGAAAAAGAACAGAAACAAGGACGTGGAGGAAAGCTAAATGGATACGGACAGAGAATTTGAACATATGATGATGAGTGTCAGAAACAGTTCCGGCAGTATTACGCAGATGGTATATGCAGCAAACATGCTGCAGATTAAACTGCTTCAGTTTGTGGCAAGGCTCTCATATAAAGGGTATCTTTCTGTAAAATCCAGGGACGACCTGGCCGCGTTCGCAAAGCTGTCAGAAGGAAAATACACGATATACAGCATACCGGTTTCCACAGAACATGTAAATGATTTAAAACAGCTCGAAGCCCTTAAACTTGAGCTGCAGAACGTATCGGAAAAAAGCGAAAAGAAGCGGATACAGAATGACATCAGTATTCTAAAAGAGCGCATAGATGCAGATTCACCGGTTGAACAGCTTAAGGGAAAAGGATTAAAGCAATGCTGTGTACTGCCCAAGGTAGATGGCGAAAGCGGAACAATACAGATTGCAGTAATGAATAAGGATGACCAGATATTCAAGTCATGGTTTGCATCGCATATAAGAGTACAGATGGCAGGTGGAAAAAAGGAAATAACTGATCTAAAAAATTTCACGGAAGGAATTATACAATTTTTAATCTTCCTTTCGAGGGAAAAGAACTGGAGGATGCCTGCCGTGACTTTAATACACTGAAAATGAATTATTCGATTCTTCCCGACCTTAAGGTAGGGAATGATAACAGCCAGATAGCAGTTGCAAATGCAGACAGAAACAAGTTTGAAATATGGATAAAAATGTACCGGGAGGACATGATAAAACAGGATAAACAGCCTGGAAACATATATGAAATGGATAATGAATCATATATGGACACGGCTGCGATAAATGAAGATGAATATATAGATAATGCTTCTTTGGAATATCAGAAAGTAAACAGTGAATTTAAGCAGCATGAAGTGCCCGGGCCTAAAGTGAATGTAATGCAGAAGGATGACAGTGAGGAGTTTGCAAGGCTTAAGAAAGACGGCAATTATGAAATGCTCACTATAAACAGGGAGACGCTGGTTGATAACATGGCTTTCACGTCTGTATCAAAAAAGATGCGTGAAAAAGGGTATTTTGTATCACGTATCCCCGGCACATACGGAAAAAATGAAAAGCATCTCATACTTCCGGCTGAAAATGTATTTGTGGCAGATGAGGCAGAACCTATGTAGGATTTATTCCAAAAACAAGCCCTCAATGGTTGCAGAGAATGGAAATGTGAAAACTGCAAGCTATGAGAATATTCATAAACAGTATGAGAATGTCACAAGGAACATGACATATGTAAAGAATCTCAAGCCGAAAGTTCCGAATCTGAATACCGGTAAGACATTAAACCCGAAGGTATAATATTTTAATATAAGGTACCGGAATCCGGCACCTTGGATTTATTGGAGAAAATATGGCAAATTACGGAACAAGATATGTAAAGAAGAAAACGCCATGGGCAGCATTTGCTTTCCTGCTTTTGTTTTTCCTGTTACTTGGATATATAATATCGGGCCTTTATGTGGCGCCTGCAAACCTTAAAGGAGACTATAATGCACAGATGCTGTGGGCGGTCACACATTTTTTTAAGATTGCAAACTCAAAGACTCCGGCATGGGTAGGGATTGGCTTTATAGGCTGGTTTTTCTTTGTAAATTATTACATGATTCATTACAGGAACTTTCACAGCGAGATGGAGCATGGTGACGAAGACTGGCTTGACCCGGTAAAGGCAAGCAGGGAGCTTATGGACAGTGACGATAAATATAACAGGATACTGTCAGAAAATGTAAAGGTAAGCATAAGGGGAAAGCTTTCAAACAACAACATGATGATTATCGGTTCATCAGGCTCATTCAAAACAACATCTATAATGCACCAAAACCTCCTGCAGATGGGCTCAAGTTATGTGGTATTGGATGTAAAAGGAGACACACAGAGAAAACTTGGAAAAATATTTGAAAAATATGGTTATCAGATATTCTCGCTTAACTTCAAAAACCCGGAGCTGTCGGACAGGTACAATCCATTTGTGTGGCTTCAGACAGAAGCGGACATGCTGAGAATTATAAAAAGCTGGCATGATGCTGTCAGACCGGCAAAGGAAAACTCCGCAACTGACCCGTTCTGATGATGGGTGGATTTAAAGATGCAGGCTTTGTTTTATTATGCATGGCTGGATGCAAGGGATAACAACAGGAAAGCAACGTTCAATGACGTAATCGACCTTCTTGCAATGGAAAATGTCAAAACAATTGGTATTACAGGGGAAGAGTCAAATGCGCTGGCTGACCTTATGGACAAGTGTGAATCAGAGCATGATGCAAACTATCCTCCGGTAAGGGCATTTAGGAAGTTCCAGGGAAAAGCTTCGGAGACTGAGGGCAGCGTTTCGCTTATGATATCTGCAATGCTTAATATATGCGAGACAGCTGAGGTAAAAAGAATATTTTCCGGAAACGACATTGATATTCGCACAATAGGACAGCAGCCAACTGTTGTATTTCTTGTCATGCCGGATAATGTAAACACATACACATGGATCACATCTATGTTTTACACGCAGATGTTTGATACATTAATACGTATCGCAGATGATGAAGTAAAGGGACCTTTACCATATGAGGTGCAGGTGTGGATGGATGAGTTCTATGCCGGGGCAAGGCCTGCCGATACCGAAAAGCTTCTCGGAGTCATACGAAGCAGAAACATAAGTATGGTGCCAATACTGCAGTCCATAGCACAAGCCAAGACAATCTATCCAAACGAAAAGTGGGAAATCATGATGGACAACATGGCGGCAGTTGTATTTCTGGGTTCCGGACCGCAGGCAAAAAGTACACATGAATATATATCAGAAACGCTTGGCAATGCCACAGCAGACAAAAGGGATGACAGGCTGACATTCGGGATTAATTCAAGCTCAGACTTGTCATATTCAAAAGCGGAATTAAAGCTGATGACACCGGGACAGGTAAGAAGAATGCCGCCGACAGAGTGCATTATTTTTTAGAGTCGAGACCGCGATATATGATACCAAGGCAATACCTTTTGATAAGCCGGAATACGGTTTTACGGCAGCTGACTGGCTGAAAGACAGATACAGTGCTGCTTTGGCACTTGGTGACTACGAACATCCGGTGCGTACCATATATGATGCAAAGAATTTCAGGTATATAACTCTTTCCCGGGATAAATGTCTGGATTTCGTTACAGATCGGGAAGAAATTGAACGGCTGAAGGTCATGGCAAAGACTGACAAAACCATATATTCATGCGAGGTTGATGAACGTGACCTTTTATACCTGTCATTTGATTCAGCCAGAAAAAGGTCTATGGATGAGATAGCAGAGCTATACAGACAGGCCGTAAAAGAGTCAGAGGAGGAAGTGGAGCAGATAAAAGGCCTTGCACTTCTTCATGATGTTGATACGGAAGAGCTTATTAAGAAGGCTGAAGAAACAGACAAGACGGGATGGACAGGAGATACCTTTGCAGGACCTGTGTGGCAGATACTGGGACAAACATGAAGGAAATAGAAAAAGAAATAATTTCAAATGCGATGGATGACGGCCTGAATGAAGAACAGATGATAAATATTTTTCTTGCACCTACAGACGACATGGACAATTTAAGAAGGGCTTATGTAATTGATAATAAAAGGAATGGAGATGACAGATAATGAACATAAAGGCTAATATGAGGTGGATTTTGATTCAATTAAGAACACATCTACCGTTGCTACCGGATGGGTAGAAATAGAAGGGATTTTTAAATTTCCGGTCTCAGTCAGAAAATGGTTTGACGATAAGTCCGGTAAAGAAATGATGTTTGTATCTTATCCTCAAAGAAAAGACGGAGACAGGTATTCAGGGGTGGTATATCCGCATGACAGGGAGGTCAGGAATGAGATAGACAGAGTGGTACTTGAGGTCACAAAAGAAAAGCTTTTTGCAGAAAGTGTTCCGGATGTAAATATAGATGATGTCAGAATTACGCCGCTCAACCAGAAAATAGGCTCTGTAGTGCAGAAACTAGGCATTGCATCGGTCAAAATGTATGGAATGACGGTTAACGGCATAGTAATAAAGGAAGGCAGAAAGGGACGGTTTGTACAGATGCCCCAGTATCAGACACAGGGGCAGTACAGGGATACCGTGTATGGTGTTACAGCTGCGATACAGCGGAAAATAGAGGAAAGGGTGTTATTGGAATATGATAGAATCATTAGGGCACAGGAAGAGGTGAATATGCAGGAAATGCAGGAGACTAAGAATAATCAGGAGATAGAGCAGACAGATGAATACAGGCGACAGGTAAGTGCAATCTATGATTATGAGAACAGAAATAATATTCCTGAAAATGACCGTATGACAAAATGGTATGATGAAATGAATGCAGCCGTTGCAAAACCCTGGTATAAAGAAAATGACACCGGCAGAGTGCCTATAAGTGAATCCACCATTGCCGCCCGTTATGCAGAAATTTCAGGGGAACAACAGACAGCCGGGAATACGCAGGCTATTCAGGAAGAACAGAAGAAAGACGAAGAGAATGAAAAAAAGACTGTCAATGCGGTTATTACATTTACTGTTGCTGAAAGCAGCGAGTTCCACAGCATGGGCACTTACATTGACAATATTTCCACTGTTGAGGAAGCAATAGAAAAATTTAATCAGATTGACCCGGCAAGACTTCACGGAATCCCTGCAATCGGAATTAATTACCATGTTGAGGGAACGGACAGTATTGAAGATGAGCAGGCAGATATTGTAATGGGGAAAATAATAGATGTGCCATCACTGAATGCTTATCCGGCCATGAGGATAATGAGACTGTAAAGGCGGCCGTTGAAAAGCTTATTGAAGCGTATCCTGAAAGCCTGGTTTTAAGTCCGACTGAAGATGAAGTAATGCAGACTTTAAATATGGCAGGAGTTGCTGCTGACAGAAAACGCCTGGATGGGATATATTCAGGAACTGAAGACAGGGAAGAATATATACAATACCTTAAGAGCCTTCGAGAAGATTACACTAAAAATGATACAGATGAAATTAAAATGTCATATCTTGACAAGGCAATTACATATGTAGGTCAGATACGCAAGCCCAAAACAAGTCAGGATGAAAACAAAGGCATTGATGCGAAGATGCCGCTGAAATACAGGAAGATGAAGAACCCATGTACAGCAGTGCGGACGTTATTACATTAATGCCTAATTTCTTTGCCGAGAAGAACAGGATGGTGTACGTTTTACTATTAAAAACACAAAACTGAATATTGATAATCCCATTATAGTCGGTAAATATATAAGGGCGCAGTGTTTTACGGTTGAAAATGGAAACGACAAGGTATTTGCACGTTTCCAGAATGAGCTGAACGGCATGGAGCACATGAGAACCGGTCCACTGCTTATCCGTCAGCAGATAGTCATGCAGGTATTTAAGGACGGAGTTCCACAGCCACCATATCTGTATGCATCTTATAAATCTGATAATGTGACAGAGGCAATTGAACATTATAATGAGTGCAAGGGCTGGTGGACGGATCTGACGGGCCAGACAACTGCAGAGATATTCCAAAGGGCAAAAACTATGGAAAATAAACAGGATGTAAAACAGAATAAACCGAGGCTTTAGAATTTATAAGGTGCAGGGATTTCTTTACATTATTAGGCATTGAAGAAATCCCTGCAGAAAAAATAATTTTATGACCTTCTCTTATAAGTAATCATCAAAGTAACTGCAACATTCTCTAAAAGGTGTTGCGATTACTCTGACAGCTTATGCATGATACATAAAGTTAAATGATTAAATAACAAGTTAAGGAGAAACAGAATATATGGTCAGAAGTGTAGATACATTCTTCATAAACGGAGAAAGCTTTATTAATTATTGCTCAGACAGTGACTTTAATTATACAATTTATATTGGACAAAAGTGTAAAGTTTTGAGAAATGGAAAGTGTTTTATAGGTACGCTGTATGAAGTAGACTCAAACAAAAATACATTCTCGATAAAGCAAAATAATGGAGAAATAATAGAAATAAATTGTGTTGATGTAGAAGAGATTTTCAGCGAAGAGGAAATTGGAACGATAAATTGAACTTTAAGAAATGAGATAGTCGCAGCTATTTTTATAAATAAAAAAGTACTGAAATTTAGAGAAGTAAAACAATATGGAAAATTTTAAATATAACAATAAATCATTTATTATGCCAACGTCTGCATTTGACCCATTCAGGACATCTTGGTTTGAGTGTTCTTCTTGTAGAAATCCATTGTTTGAGAAACAAATTATGAGTAAAATACCTCACATATGTCCTCATTGTGGAGTTCATCTTGAGAATATTATTTGCGATGAACAAGCATTTCATATTCTTTACAAAACAGGCAAAATAGTTAATGTAAATAAGGAATTTACAAGGAATGAATAGATAATAGTGTTTAAACAGCATTGACTTAAGGGCTTGCAATAACTAAATTTGCTTATTGTGATACGTGCGCTGTGAATTGCTACAGCCTAGCACGGATTTACAGTTAACTCTCTGCTTGCTATGCACTTATTACCGCATCGGGTAGCCCTCGCGAGAAAACGAATGAACGGACTCGAACCGGAATAAAGCCGGACAGCCAGACTTAATCACCATGACATGCGGAAAGGGGGGGCGGACATGTCCGCCCCTATAAATCACGTTAATTCGTGCTTAATCTGTGCATCGGACAACCGCTCCAGGGTATCAACATATACACATACCTCTTTGCAGTCTGTAATAATCCATGCAACAGTGCGCCCACTTCTGCAAGTGCAAATACTAATGGTATCATCTGCTAACCATTCTTGTATGGTGTCCTCGCTCTCTGCTACATCATAATAACCTAACAGCTCCAAAGCTATCTTAATTGCCTTTATTTCTTGATTTCTCATCTTTCAACCTCTCTTTCTATCTTTCTATCTCTGCCGCAATCTCGATGTATTCACGGCATTTTGTGCACTTGTAAAGGCATTTGTCGCAATCGTTCTCATGTGCCTTACATACTGGAGTAAGCTCTTTTTCAAGCTCGCTCAATCTTTCTTTTAATGCTTTCATTTTGTCCCTCTTTTCTTTGGTGCTGATTTATTTTGTTATGATTATAATACATTAATTAAGCACTAATAACAATTGACATAATATACAGAATTAAGCACTAATATTTATATTGTTTTGTGCATTATGATTAAGCACTAAAAATGTATTGATATTAAGCACGTTTTATTATATAATGATATAAAAAATATAGAAAAGAGGTGCACTATGGATAATATAAAGGAAATGAAGGCACAAAAAAACCGCGAAGCCGTAAAGAAATGCATGAAAAATAAAGACAGAATAAATATTATTCTACCTTTGGGAACTATTGATCGCATTAATTCATACGGATTGAAAACAAGTGCTTTTGCTCGTGAGCTGATACTATCAGAGCTTGACAAAATGGACAAAATGAAAATAGATACATTATAGCAAGGTACTAATGTATCAAAAAAGGGGGGACAAAATGACAAATCAAGAAATAGCCACGAAAGTATCACAGCTCATCAATTACAACGTTAATAAAGAGGGTGTGACCTGTAAAGAGTTCGCAGCACGGAAAAAACTGAATTACAAGCTAATTAACGCGTATGGCAACGGTACAAGAATACCGCGATTATATAATTACATTGTTATATATGAAATGATAGCAGGTAATTTGGCGAGATCTGACGCGGAAAAAATAGCAATTAATACTATTGATAATTTCCTCGACGAAATTGCAATTTTATTTTCAAAAGGCTACAAATACGCGGACTTTGAGCAAATAACTGGAATACCGGACGCGATTTTCTATAAGTACAAGAAAAGACTAGTTAAAGACGTATCATTATTGCACGCGATAATTATAATTGAGTGCTTTAATCTAAATTTCAAAATTCCGGGCTTGATTGATTAAGCACAAAATGTATAAAAAGGTATTGACAAATTAAGCACTAATGTATATAATATAGGTGTAACAAGTTGATAGACATTTTACAGATAGGAGGTATAAGGATGAAAATAAAAGGAATTGGAACCATTAGCAAAAAAGAGGCTATGTCAATCCTAACAAGGAGGGCAGAGAAGCCGTTAAAAATGGTGACATTACAACACAAGAGCTTGGCGAGATGTACAAGCTAGAGCAAGTTAGAAGGGCTTGCAAAATCGGTACTTGTGGCGATACTTTTAGGACCTGCTACAACCGCATCCCGGAAAGCCTTAAAGAGGACTTGGCACCTGCGCAGTTGGGGCTTTTGGTAGACAGTTTCTATAATTGCTATAGCGATGCCAGAAATAGCAAAACGGACTAAATAAATTAGTCCGTAAGCCTTTGAATTATTAAAAATTTTATTATTTCAATCCGCGAACCGCAAGGATTGTTAGCGGTTCCACTCGTACAACATCTAGTACGAGTGACAGTATTATATTAGCACTTTAAGACGAATAAATCAATAAATGGAGGTAAAAATAAACTATGAAAGAATTAGTTAACAGTTTCGACAAAGAAGTTAGTTTCACAAATTTAGAGGACGCAAAGAAATATTACTATCCAAGCGCTGAAGACGATAATCAAACAAAGAGTTCTGAAGACTTTCTTGGAGAGCCAAGCAAGTTCCCGGAATATCTCAAACAGTGGGATGAATACAAGAATGCTATAAAGAGTGCTGAAACATTGGAAGAACTAGCAGATGCACTTAATGAATGGTCAAATATATTTGACAATGGTGCAGTGTATAGTGTTAAAGAGTATTAGAATAATTAAGAGTCACTTTATAGTGGCTCTTTTTGTTTTTGTATCCAAAATGTATACATCATGTATAGCAGTGCGGATGTTATTACGTTGATGCCTAATTACTTTGCTGAGAAAAACAGAGCTGGTGCACGTTTCCAGAATGAGCTGAATGGAATGGAGCACATGAGAACCGGTCCTCTGCTTATCCGTCAGCAGATAGTTATGCAGGTATTCAAGGACGGAGTTCCACAGCCACCATATCTGTATGCATCTTTTAAATCTGATAATGTGACAGAGGCACTTGAACATTATAATGAGTGCAAGGGCTGGTGGACGGAGCTGACGGGACAGACAACCGCAGAGATTCCAAAGGGCAAAAACTATGGAAAATAAACAGGATGTAAAACAGAATAAGCTGGGACTCTAGAATTATAAGGTGCAGGGTGAAACAGTCCTGCACCTTATTTTTTGTGAAAAATATACAATAATTACTCTTTATATGTTTGTGATCACAGTGCACGATGGGAACATGACTGTGTAATCTGCATACATCCATTAGAGTGTAACATTTACCGGATGCCGTGGAATTATGATGATATTTTATTTTTGTAAATTATGAAATATACCAAACAGATAATATTGTATAGTCTGCATATAGGAATACTATGAGGTTTAAGGTATACTTCTAACACGAAAATGCAAAGGAGGCACCAAAATTATGGGAAGAATATTCAGACAGCTGACAATAACCGACCGCCGTAAAATCGAAAAGATGTATCTCAGTGGGGAAAAGGCGAAGGATATGGCTGATACGCTGAGGGTCAATGTCAGCACGATATACAGGGAGCTGAAGCGTGGAAGATACATGCACAGGAATTCTGACTGGACAGAGACAGAAAGGTACAGTGCAGACATAGCAGAAGAAAAATACCAGGAAAACCTTAAGGCAAAAGGACCTGTCCTTAAGATAGGTAAAGACATTGAACTTGCCAATTATATCGAAGAGAAGATAGCAGATGATGGATACAGTCCGGAAGCTGCCCTTTTAGACATAAAAAGGAAAAACCTTACTTTCAGCGTGACTATAACAAAGCAGACCTTGTACAAGTACATATATGACGGCATATTCATGAGGGTGACAGCAGACAATCTGGCTATAAAGAGGAAAAGAAAAAGCTACCATAAGATATATAGAAAAGCAAAGCGAGCCGCTGCAGGAACAAGCATTGAACAGAGACCGGCTGATATTGATACGCGTGAGGAATTCGGACACTGGGAGATGGACTCTGTTATGGGACAGCAGGGAAAGTCAAAGAATGCACTTGTTGTATTGACTGAGCGTAAAACGAGGTATGAGAAGATATTCAAGGTAAAGGATCACACAGCTGCATCAGTGGTGAAGTGTATTAACAGCCTTGAACGCAAGTGGGGGCACAGGCTTTTCTCCGATATATTTAAAACAATTACTGTAGATAATGGAACTGAATTTGCAGACTGTGAGGGGATTGAGAAAAAAGATAAAAAAGGAAAGAAGCGTACAGAAGTTTATTACTGCCATCCTTACTGCAGTGCTGAGCGAGGCTCAAACGAGAATCAGAACAGGATGATAAGAAGGCACATACCAAAGGGAACGAACTTTGACAGAAAGACAAAAAAAGACATACAGAAGGTAGAGGACTGGCTAAATAATTATCCGAGACCAATGTTTGGCGGAAGGTCATCACAGGAGCTGTATGAGGAAGAAATGAGACTTATCATTTAACCATGGAGAATCGAATATCATAAAAAAATCCGGCTGTTACAGGCGGATTAGAAGTCGTGGGACAAAAACAAATATAATGTATGTGAAAGTGCATATTTGTGGTAAAATACGCACTAAAAATTTTTAAAAAATTTTGAA
>ENA-OQCP01000706-OQCP01000706.1-human-gut-metagenome-genome-assembly--contig:-NODE-706-length-14321-cov-3.761237_pt1 | contig 14321 bp, 13 predicted proteins | sample MGYA00242760_ERZ504583 | MGnify/ENA primary metagenome ERZ504583 (study PRJEB26092, sample SAMD00036308) | human gut metagenome | host: Homo sapiens | study: EMG produced TPA metagenomics assembly of...
TGTATATCTTATGACGGTGATTATGATCATGAGTAATAAACAGTAGAAATCACATTAAGAATCTTACGGAGGAAGGAGATTATGATACGACTGTTATTACAGATGGAACATGGGACTTTAAATGGACTCTGGGTGCGGTAAATCTTCCGACAACTCTGGAAGTGAACCGGAAATGTAATTTTGGAGGTTATGAAATCACAGTGAAAAAAATGGAAGTAACGCCCCTTTTATGGTCATTATATCTTGATTATGATGAAGCTATGAAGGTGTATGAAGATGAGAAAAACAAGTTTGAGTACACAGGTACAGATTATGGCATGGATCTTTATGGCAGAGCTAATATTGACCAGGTGCGTTATAAAGATGGAACGGTTTTAACACTCGATCTGACCATGGGAGGCATCGCTGGCGGTGGAGAAAAACAGGATAAGGAAAATGGTGTCATGATCATCAGAAACAGTTTCCCGCAACTGGTTGATGTAGATAACCTGCAGGCGGTACATTTTGGGAACATTGACCAGTGGCTTGAAGTGCGGGAATAATAGTTTTTTCGGTGATATAGAAAAATCCTCCCATAATTAGATAATGAGAAAATACAAAAAGAACCGATACAAGGTCTTTGCAAGACTGATATCGGTCTTTTTTGGCTAAGTCTGCCAACTGTAAAATTTTGTTTATATATTAACGCATCCTGTTCATGTACAGGAAACGGATTCTAGCGTATACTGAAATTATTGATTACAAGGTCTACATGAACTGCAAATACAGATTCCGGGTTATATCCGGAAGCCATATTTTGCACTTACCGGTAAAATCTGTAATAGTTGGCATAAAAGTTCATTACATATTCGATATAAGCTTTAAATTTTTTCATTGTCTGTTCCTCCTCTTCTTTACGGGACGGGGAACATGCACTGGGGCTTTTGAAAAACCAGCTCCGTTATACCAGGGAGGAAAATATCTCCTGTGTGGGAGGCGGCATTTATCCCAACATGCTGTGTGCACACCCTCCGTTCCAGATTGATGGGAATTTTGGCTTTGCAGTTGCAGAGATGCTTATCCAGAGTAGGAAAGGGTATATCCTGTTACTTCCGGCACTTCCGGATGAATGGAAGGATGGAAAAGTCCGGGGAATGAAGGCACAGGGTGACATCACAGTTGATTTTGAATGGAGAGAGGGCAGGATACACAGGGTTCGCCTCTGTTCTTCCCATGAGCAGAAAGTAACGCTGGAATGTAATGGAATTTCGAAAACAGTATTTTTAAAACCTGATAGGACAGAGAATATGATTTTTGATTGATCTGTCCTGAGGGGCTGGAATCATTGGCAGCCGTATCATGTAAAAGCACATGGTACGGCTGTTTTTAGTACCTGAAATATTTTATAGCACCTTGACTGATAATCATGAAAAGCATGGAAGTGTTCAAACTAATCTTTTGGGGATTTTCTGAGATTGTTAAAAAATTGCAACTTTTTTGGGAGTTTGCACGTCTAATAAGTAGAAGCACATAAAGAAAAGCTTTTATACAATATTTCCTGATGACCGGTCTGATATAGGAGAAGGGAGACGACAATGAATGAGATTTTGATACGAAAAGCAAAGAAAGGCGATAAAGATGCCTTTTGTCGGCTTATAGATGAGAATGTACAGAGTATGTACAAGGTTGCAGCGGCATATCTGAAAAATGATGAAGATGTTGCGGATGCAATACAGGATACGATTCTTTCCTGCTATGAAAATTTGAAAAGTCTGAAACAGAACAGATATTTCAAGACATGGATGATCCGAATTCTGATCAATAAGTGCAAGGACATGATACAGAAGAAAAAGCTGGTTACTTATACGGATCAGATGCCGGAAACGCCTTTTCACGAAGAAAAATATGCAGCAATGGAATGGATCCAGGCCTTAGAGCCATTGGACAGTAAATACCGCTTGGTTGTTCTTCTATACTATATGGAAGGATTTGGTATCCGGGAAATCAGTGACATTCTGGATATGAAGGAAAGCACTGTAAAATCTCGTCTTTATCGTGGCAGAAAACAGATTGCAGAGATGTATGGATATAAGGTTAAGGAGGGACGTGCCTAATGATGACTTTAAATTATAATGAGAAAGACTTCCAGAAAAAACTTCAAAAGGACATAGAAATGCCGGAAATCGTGCATGAACATATTAATCAGGCATATCGTTTGATTGAAAATAACGCTGTTTTACAGAAAAAAGCATCAAAGGATCCATATCATTGGATGAAAAGTGGAGGCAGGATAGCAGGAGGGATGGCAGCGGTACTGGCAGTAGGATTTGTATTCTGTGCAATCAATCCGGTAATGGCAAAAAATATCCCGGTTGTAGGAGGACTCTTTGAAATTTTACAGGATAATGTGAGTTTCTTTGGTGACTTTTCAGATCATGCAACAACTTTGGAAGCTGTTGATGGAACGAAGACAGATAGCAGTGAAACAGACGGAGCCAAGACAGATCATACCAATAATGATGCTATTTACACTAAGACAGCAGATGGGCTGACAATTACATGTTCTGAGGTATATGCAAACAGCCAGGCAATTTATGTGACTATGCAGTTTAAAAGTGATAAACCGTTCCCAGAAACAGAAACTGGGGCGGAAAGTGGAACACCAGTCATTGATCTGGATATGACAGGGGGTGTGGACTTTAATTCAGAGGCTAGCCCGGTAATTGACGGTCAAGTGGAAGGAAAATTTCTGGATGATAACACCTATGCATGTATTTTCCGTTATGATTTGGCTGAAGCCGCAAAAGATTATACGGAATATAATGAGAAATACAATGAAATGACACAGCAGGTAATGGATGAGATGGGAATAACTCAGGCGGACTTAGATGATCAGACGGATGAAGGTTATGCGCTGCTGGAAGAGTTTATCAATAAATTGTCTGAACGTGGTGGAGAATATCAGAAGTACATTAAAGATATTGATATTCCAGATACCTTTAACCTGCATCTGGATATTACGAAGGTAAGAGGACTGGAAGCAAACTATCAGTGGTCAGAAGAGGATGAGAAAAAATATGGAAGGGATGCTGGCTACTACAAATATGAAGGTGACTGGAGCTTCGATATCCCGGTTACGGTAGATGATTCCCAGACAGAAGTATTGGAACTCAATGATACAAACGATGCAGGTATTGGACTTAAATCGGTGATTCGTACTCCATATGAATTGACGGTAAATGAACTTTATAAGGAAGGTTCCAACAGTGATTGCTTTATGGTAGCTCTTGATGCCAATGGAAACACACTTCCGTACAATGAGTCTACTGGAAACTGTAATAACTTCGCAATTCAGGACAGAGATATTTCTACGGTAGACATTTATTTTCTGGATTATGTCCAGTATATGGATGAGCTGAAAGGCCAGCAGAATTTGATAATCCTACGAAAGAGGATGGACAAAAATGGAAAAAACTTCTGGAGGAGAATGCGAAGTACCATAAGACATTGCATTTTGACAATGACAATGTAAAAAACTAGTTGATATAAAAGAAAGATGAATAAGATATGAGACAAAAAGAAGTGATGGGGCAATCAATAAGAACTTCAAAATCGGCAAGACCCGGAACAATTACTTATGTGCCGATAGACAAGTCTGAATTCAGATCTACTGTATCTTCAGACAAAAAGAAAACAAAATTATGAAAATAGTTGTAATGCTTATAGTGATGATTTTGGTTATGAGCTGTTGTGTGTATGCAGGTATATCTTATTATTACTCATATCACTTCTTTTTGGGTACGACCATCAATGGAATTGACAGTTCAAATAAGACAGCTTATGAAGTTGAGCAGGAGATTGCAGGGAAAAAGGATAACTATGTTATTCAGGTAAGTGCAAGGATGCAGGAACCTCAGACTATTACAGGTAAAGACATTGATTATCAATATGTATCCAGCGGGGAAATCCTTCAGCTGCTGAAGACTCAGAAACCATGGGAATGGATCAGAGGTTTTTTTTGAAACGAAAAATTATATGGTTCAAGAAGAGACTGTTTTCAGTCGGGAAAAGCTGGAGGAACAGGTAAGTTCATTAAATTGTGCCAAAAAAGAGAATCAGATAGCACCGGAAAATGCGTATGTAAGTTTTTCTAATTCAGAATTTACTATTGTGCCAGAGACAGAAGGCAGTGAATTAAATGCCAAGGAAGCTTATCAGATGATAAGCAGAGCAATTGATAATGAGGCGGCAGATGTAGATCTGGGAAGCAATCCAAAGGCTTATAAGGAAGCAGATGTGACGAGAGATAGTTCAGAACTTCAGAATATGGTAAATATGTATAATGGCCTGGCAAAAGTAAATATCACATATACATTTGGAGATGAAACGGTAACACTTGACGGGAATACCATCAAAAACTGGCTGCAGTTTGACGAGAAAGGGCAGTTGCTTCCGGATGATGGAGCCTTCAGGCAGCATGTAGTGGATTATGTGGCACAGCTTGCAGCAGATCATGATACAGTTGGCACTGAAAGACAATTTGAGACCACAAGCGGAAGGATTGTGTATGTATATGGCTCAGCCTATGGATGGAAGATTGATCAGGACAAGGAAGCAGCACAGCTCATGCAGGAAATTCAATCAGGAACCCAGACAACCAGGGAACCGGTATATTCTATGAGAGCAAATGCACATGGATCAATGATCTCGGAGATACATATATAGAGGTAGATCTTACAGAGCAGTATATGTGGTATTATCAGAATGGAAATATTATTTTTCAATCAGAAATCGTATCCGGACTGCCAGGTGATCCGGATAGAAAAACACCCCCTGGAATATTCACACTGAATTCAAAGAGCAGTCCGTCTGTGCTGCGAGGTGAAATGACAGCAAATGGAACCTATTCTTATGAACAGCCGGTAACGTACTGGATGCCATTCAATGGAGGAATTGGCTTTCATGATGCAGACTGGCAGCCGTACTTTGGTGGTGACAGATATCTTACAGGTGGTTCTCATGGATGCATCAATCTTCCCCCGGAAAATGCCGGGCAGCTTTATAGTCTTATTCAGTATGATGTCCCGATAATTTGTTTTTACTAATTCTATATTATTCTGCCAGACGGCTTTAATTAATATGTTTTCAATCCGCCGGATATTTGTTTTTGGAAAAGAAGACCTCATTTTTAAAGAATAAAAAAATACCTGTGATGTGGGCAAAACTTTTTCAGGATCTTTTAAAAGATTGTGACCGGGAGATATATTCAAATCCGCAATTTTATACATGGAAGAAAACAAAGTAATAGCAAGTCGAATGGCTGTGTATTAAAATTAGGTAATGTAATTGAAGAAAAGATATGATATCATATGGGTAACAAATTGAACTGTGTGTGGAGGTGATGGCTGTGAAGAAAAAAGTGACAATAGTGTTGGTCATTATTAGTATTGTTGCTATAAGTACAATGATTATGTTTTCAACATATAAGTCTTCAGAAGCCTGTCGAAAAGCAAATGCCGCGATACAGTGGGATTGTTCTGTAACCTGTGCGGAAGAGTCAACGCCTGATTCTTATGTAATTACATATTCTGATGCAAAAATTTTATCCAAAACAGGCGTGTTGACGGTTCAGAACAGAAACGATTTTGACGTTATTGTGCATCTGCTCTGCGAAGGAAAACAGGAACTCGTATCTGGCAGTATTCCTGCGGGTGGTTGCTATTCTTTTCTGAACGTTACAGATAAAGAATACACGGTAGGTATTCATGCTGATGTTGGTGAAAATACGGATATAAAAGTATTTGTATATGACGGAAAAGACACCGAATCATATACAAGATAATTGATAAGACGAAGAATATTGAAAAAAATATTCGCAGATATTTTGGGATATGAAGTTCAGGAATGGATAATGGATTTAGAAGCATTAGGAATTCACTCATATGATTTGGATGATCTGGCACAAACACAGAAAACATTCCACTGCCGATAAAAAAGGCAGCTTTTCCCTATATCTACACGCCATAGGTATCAAAAACCTATGCGTTTTTTATAAAATTTTTTTTCTTGAAAGCAAATGGCTGTTTTTCAAGTCTAATAATTATAAGAAGAAAAGGAGGTACTTTATGGATGCTTTAATAACAGAGGCTAAAAATGGAGATAAAGAAGCATTTGTCAGATTAATCCGGATGAATAAGCAGAGCCTGTATAAGACTGCCTGGATTTATCTTCGGGATGAGCAGGACATTGCAGATGCCCTGCAAAATACAATCCTATCCTGCTATGAAAATATACAGAGACTGAGAGAATCGAAGTATTTTAAAACCTGGCTGATGCGGATCCTTATAAATGAGTGCAAGGACATTCTCCGCCAAAAGAACCATGCAGCAGAACTGGATGATTTTGCAGAAGGTGTACATTGTGAAGAACTGAATCTCTGTGAATGGAAACAATTGCTTTTATGCCTGGATGAAGAAAGTAGGAAAATCGTGGAACTCTATTATTTTGATGAGTTTTCAGTTAAGGAAATCAGTGCCCTTCTTGAAATGAACAGCAATACCGTATCAACCAAACTTTCCCGGGCAAGAGCAAAATTAAAAAAGGTGATCAGGAGGTGAGACTATATGAAAGAAATCAGAAGGATTTTAAAAGAAGAAACTGCAATACCGGAAAATATTGATAAAGCCATGGAAGATGTTCTGAGCGGAATTTTAAATTCCCCAGACGAGAAAACAACGGGGGCTTTAAGTAAAAAAACAAATGGAGAAAGAACGAAAAATTCAGGAAATAAGAAAAAAATAATTCGGATTCTTCTTCCGGTAGCTGCTATATTAGGAGTTAGTACTGGTGTACTTGCAACAAATATCGGACGACTGTATAAAGAACTTGAACAACAGGGTGTCGCTGAACAGGAGGCAGCTCAAATGGTTGTCACAGAACCTGAGTCAACTGCAGAAAATGTGGAAAATATTACTTCTTATCCAATAACTCCCGAGGTGGTCGATTGGAATCAGTCCATGCTGACTGTTAAAGAAGCGTATTTTGATGGCGGCGGTTTAAGTTTTCTCGGAGAACCTTCCAATGAGGCAAAGAATTATATGATCACTTGCCGTGATCATGCAACGGTGAATGGAAAAGATGCACTGGCTTCTTTAAATAAAATAGAAGGAGAAGATCTTTATTATGGGCATATTACTTTGTATGATGACGCTTTGATTGAGAAAATATTAAAAGAAGATTCTGAAGTAGAACTTTCCATGACTATTCAGGCATATCCTGTTTATGACGGTAAGATTTATTATACCTGGAAAGACACTGAAGCTTACGAAAAGATTTTTAAAATTGGTTCTTTTACAGATTCAGAAGGAAAGGTTTCTTATGCACTTCCTGCGGAGGACGTTTACAGAGGATATACGCCTCAGACTCTTACGTTAACCCTTCCATTAAAGGATGAAGTAAAGGATATCATTGAAAAATATAGAAAAGAAGGGAAATTGCAGGCTGCTGACACCGGAGTAGAACCATCTTCGGGTGAGAGTACGCAGAACACAACAGATTTGGAAAGTTCGTCAAATACTACGAGTGTAAATGAAAAATATGATCCGGAGAAAACAATGTTGCAGGTAAAGGAAAACCATGTAACAGCTTCTCTGCCAGGGAAATCAGGAACCCTTACAATAGAAGCTGATATTACCGGAAATACTGATGACGTTTCAAAGGGAGTTCTGAAAAAATGCAATATATCAGAGAAAGACATCTGCTCCTGGTTTGGCGGGAAAGATGGATGGGAAAAATCTGTAACAGATGAAACGGTCTGGGAAAATAAAGAAAAAGGACTGCAGTTATTTATTTCGGATGGGATGATAGAGTGTGATGGATTAAGTGAAAAAGATCTGGGATTTTTAGGCGAGAATACGGAAGATGAGAAATTAAATATTATAAATCAACTGTTTTCCAAAGCTGATTTATCTGGAACTTCTGTAAGAAAACCAATTAGCGACATGACGGAAGGATATGATTATTACGACATAGAAGTTCTGTTGAATGGAATACCGGCAGGTGGACTTTCTCAGTATCATTATCAGGGAAGCACAGGATTTGGTCTCAAGCCTGAAGACTGCTATTTCAAAATACCAATCCCGCTTCAGGTGAAAGAGAAAGAAACAGTTACTATGCTTCCCATGGAAGAAATTATGAAATCGGTGGAACAATATGTAAAAGAAGGAAAAATCGGATTTTTTACGGAAGAGGACACGACGGAGAAAACAGAACCAATCACGATTCCAGTTACGAAAATCCGCCTGAAATATTATATTGATGAAACTGCAGATGGAATTGTTTACAGACCTGTATGGAGTTTTTGCTGTCCCTACCAATGGAAGGATTCACCAGAAGAACAGGAATTGTTTTATATAGACGGAGAAACCGGGGCTTTGATCCGGGACGCATTCGGATGGTAGACATGAAAAACAAATTTTATGGGGAACATGACCATGGATGATGCTATAGCTTCTAAGGCAAAGCTTTCGTCATAGGCCTTGCATCTGCTTGAAGATAGTTAAGAATAGTTAAGGTACAGTTAAATGAACAGGTAAGAATTAAATGTTATTGTATAAGTACATTCTAAGAGATAACTCTTAGAAAATAATACATGAGGAGAAAAGTAAAGGAGCATTTATGAAAATAAAATGTACGTTCATATTGCAATAGCATTCATTCTTATTCAGCTTACGGATGAATTTAGTATAGCATTTGCATATGGGATATGTGAGAAGAATCCATATGTGAGAATTCTATATGTGACATTTGCGATTTTGAGCCTGCTGACCATGATATATTTATATACGAAGTATATTATAAGAATTCAAATGCAGGATTTGTTTTTAGGAATGCCGCTTCCGAAAAAAAAGTGGTGTATAACAGCGGTATTAATGCCGGTATTAATATGCCTTTTTTATATATTTTTTACAAAGGGAACACTTGAAAAAGGAAACCTTACATATAAAGAAATCATAGATGTAGTTACAATTTCTATTTTATCATCAGGTATTAAAGCGGCAGTAACAGAAGAAATTGTCTTTCGTGGTATGATTTTAAGATTGCTTCAGAATACTTTTGGAAAGAAATGTGCAGTGTTTGTTTCAAGTTTTTTATTCGCTGTTTATCATTTTGATGGGATTGATACTTCTGATATAAAAAAAGTAATTATGATGATTATTTCTGTTGAAATTGCAGGAATTGCATTGGCACTTGTTACAGAGCAGACAGGTTCTATATGGTCTTCGGTTATGATTCATTGTCTGTATAATATTCTATCAGGAGAAAGCCAGATTTTTCATATTGATGTGGCACAGAACTTTCCTGCAATATGGATGTATACTGTAAACAGTAAAAATATGTTGCTTACAGGAATTAATGGTTCGGTAGGGTTTACAGCTTCAATTCCAACAATGGCAGGATTTACCGGGATCATATTAATGGTGATTTATGATGAAAAAAGAAAAAAACATATGGGAAAAAGTTGTAGTAAAATTAATTCTTCTGATTTTAATTCTGGCAGCATGGATAGTTGTGACAGTAAGAGCGAAAAAAACTGAAGAGGGTATTATATTGACAGACGCTTACAAAAAACAGATAATGGAAAGTGCAGAGTGGAAGAAGATATTTTTACATACAGAAAATTATCCGGATATTCTTTTAGAGGATTTAAAAAGGAATCCGGAAATGCTGGAATTTGTCGAAGGATACAATGATGTACACAAGAAGTCTTCTGAAGGACTTACATTTGAGGAACAGAAGAAAAAAGTTCCTTTATTTATTCAATGGGATAAAAGATGGGGATATGAACCTTATGGAACAAGTGATATAGGAATTTCCGGATGTGGTCCGACGTGCATGGCAATGGTAATATACAGTTTAACCAGAAATACAGAGGCAATACCACCTGTGCTTGCGCAAAATCCAATGAACGAGGGATATTATGTGGATGGTATTGGAACATCCTGGAAATTCATGAGAGAAGCTGCTTTGGATTACGGTGTAATTGCTTCGCAATTTGATATGCTGGGAGAACAGGAAATGGCCGACAGACTTAAAGATGGAAATCTGATAATCTGTGCTATGGGTCCCGGAGATTTTACAAATTCAGGGCATTTTATTGTTATTTATGATTATTCCAGAAAGAAATTTTCTGTAAACGATCCATTCAGCTATACAAACAGTTCAAAAAAATGGGAATATACGACCCTGATTTCTCAATGTCAGCAAATATGGGTATATGCAGCTTAAGCAATTCCATAAAATACTGCAAACAACCCAGTCCATCATAGCGTGAAGTCCTGCGTCAGATATCTTTGCCGTGCGTCAGCACGCCTGCAGGTATCTTCCTTGTCCTTCGCACTCTGCTGAACTGTCTTGATTGCATTATTTTATGGAATTGCTATAGAAGACGAAAGGATGAAAATGGATAATCATATTTTGGTTGTAGAAGATGATGCAGCAATTAGAGAAGGAGTGAGGATACTTCTTGAAGGTGAGGGATATATTGTTCAGGAAGCAGAGGATGGATATCAGTGTTTGAAAAAAGTATCAGATGATATTGACCTTGTTATTCTTGATATTATGATGCCGGGAATATCCGGGATAAAAACTTGTGAAGAAATTCGAAAAATCTCACATGTTCCAGTGTTGTTTCTGACAGCCAAAAGTCAGGAATCTGATAAATTACTCGGACTTATGGCAGGAGGTGATGACTATCTCGTGAAACCATTTTCGTATGCGGAACTTCTTGCCCGGGTTAAAGCGTTACTACGAAGATATCATGTATATAGTCAGACATTACAAGGTGAGAAGACAAAAGAACATTGGATTGAATATGGAAAAGTAAAAGTGAATACTCAATGTAATGAGGTATTCCGCAATGAAAAGGAAATCAGTCTCAGAGAAATGGAATACAGAATCTTATTGCTTATGATGGAAAACCCGAAAAAGGTATTCTCGGTAAAAAATCTTTATGAGAGTTTGTGGGAGGAGCCGTTCTTATATTCATCTGGAAATACTGTTATGGTGCATATCCGAAGATTACGAATGAAAATCGAAGATGATCCACAAAAGCCAAAGATGATTCAAACCGTATGGGGAAAGGGATATCGCCTTGGATAAAATTTGCGGAAATAGTTTGACAGGCAAGATAATTTGCTATCTTATGCAGGGGTTATTAGCAGGTTTATTAGTGTTAAGCGTGACATATTTCGGGGGAAAGGGGTTACTGCAACGCTTTTTCTTTCGTACAGGATATGTTTATGCTGAAGAGACAGAACGTGCAGAAGAACTTCAGGAATATGTCACACAAAATAAGTTGAGTGCATCTGATTATAAAATGTTGAAAAAATGGGGTACAGAACGAAATATTGATGACTTCACGATTTCAAGGGGAAAATGGCTGTTGTTTGATATTTCCTACAACGGAAAAATTATGTATGGCAGCAGAGAAATACCAAATCTGACATGGAGAATGTACCACAGAATTTCATTTAAGGATGGAACGGCAGATGTATATATATATGAAGGAACAGCGGATAAATATTTTAACATATTGATGGTCTTTTCTGTTGTACTTGGAGTCGCGGCGTGTATTGGAATTGTTGTATCTGGAATGTATGAGAATGTAAAATATATACAATGCCTTATGAAAGAGGTAAATATAATCAGCAGAGGAAATTTGCAGGGGAATGTAACTGTTCAGGGAACAGATGAAATTGCACAGTTAGCCAGTGGACTGGAACATATGAGACAAACATTGGTGAAAAAAGAGCAGATAGAGTATGACCTGAAGAGTGCACAGGAGAAGCTGGTGTTAGGAATGTCACATGATCTGCGTACTCCTCTGACTGGTTTGATGGCATATCTTGAGATTCTAAAAAAGCAGCAAAAAGAAGGTGCGGTTACTCAGGAATATATAAATAAAGCCTTTGATCGTGTACTTCAGATCAGAGATTTGTCGGAGCAGATGTTTGAATATTTTTTTGTAAATTCACGACACCATATAGAACTGGAACCTGCAGAAGATATTATGTGTGCTTTTGGTGATTATCTTTCTGAACTGTGTGCTTTACTGGAATATGAAGGATTTAAAGTAAATACAGATCGGTTGGAGTGGAGACAGATATCTGTATGTATAAATACAGATTTTATCGGCAGAATTATGAATAATATTATTTCTAATATTGAAAAATATGGAAAACATGAAAATGAGGTATGTATACAGCTTTGTTATGGGAATGAAGAAGTAGGAATCAGTATTCAAAATAGTATTACCAGGTTTGATTCTGAGCATCAAAAAACAGGGATTGGGTTGCAGAATATTTCTATTATGATGGAGCAGATGGATGGGCGAATGGAAGTTAACGCAGACGATTTAACTTATTGTATAGTTTTGTATTTTCCAGAGAAAAAAGAGTATCATAAAATTTCAAAAGTATAGAGAAATCTGTTGGCATAGACGCCTGCTCAGGCAGACAATCATAAACAAGGTATCCGCAGAGTAGAAAATTATTTACACGCCATAGGCATTGGAAAAAACCTATGGCGCTTTTTATGTCCATTTCTGAAGGAATACCGGAAATAAAACTGGCAAAAGTAAAAATGAAGATGGAGTTTCAGAGGGAAAGTGAAGGAGTACTACTCTGAGTGAAATCTACATAACATGATCCACTTGAAAAATCACCTGTTCTTTTTAAAATTTTGTGCATGTTTTGTATTATATCTTTTATGTAAATTCAGTATAAACAGAGTTATTATAATGACGTAAAATCCAAAAAAATCAGAGAAAATTGTTGAGGTACATAGCATGAAATCTAAGTACATGGCAGTAATACCGTTTTTGTTTGCTTTTGGGATATTACTGATATCAGGATGTTCAGTTACAACACAGAAAAGTACATCTTCACAGGAAAATATGCCAGAGATAATCATTGGAAGTGACGATTTTCCACCTTTTAATTATTCCGATGAAAATGGGGAACCGGCAGGGATTGATGTTGACATTGCAAATGAAGCTCTGGGGCGCCTTGGTTATAAGCCGGTATTTACAAAGATTGTATGGGATGATAAAGATAAAGACCTGGAAAATAAGGAGATAGACTGTTTATGGGGGTGCTTTTCCATGGATGGCCGGGAGAATGATTATAAGTGGGCAGGTCCATATATGGTGAGCCGGCAGGTCGTTGCAGTCAATGAAAACAGTAATATAAAGAAGCTTAGTGATCTGTCGGGAAAAGTAATCGCAGTACAGGCTTCCACAAAGCCTGAGGATATCTTTCTTAACAGGATGAATCCTGCTATTCCATTGGTAAAAGATGTGTATAGCTTAGAAAACCGAAAACTGCTTTTTACCTCTCTTGGAAAAGGTTATGTTGATGCCATAGCAGCTCATGAAACCTCCGTACAATAGTATATAAAAGATTACGGGGCAAAGATAAGAATCCTGGACGAAGCTATCCTGACTACAGGAATTGGAGTAGCTTTTCCTGAAAACACGGATAGTGAACTTCCGGAAAAACTCACAGAAATCTTTAAAGAAATGAGAAAAGATGGAAGTGAAGAGAAAATTCTAAAAAAATATCTTCCCGAAACCAGTGGATATCTGGAGGTGGACAAAATTGAAAATAACTAAACTGTCCAGACGGCAGACTCAAATCATCATTATTACTACAGGACTGCTTCTGTTTCTGATAACTATAGTTTATTCTGTAAAAACCGATATAAAAGCAGTTGCCAGGCAAATGGACGAGACTCTGAAATATGTGAAAGAACAATGTTATATTTATAACAGATATAATGAAGCATCCCAAACAAAAGGTTTAATACGTGCAATTGAAAATGCTCAGCAGGTTAATCGTAATCTGACGTATACAAAGGATGAAGTTACGAAGGATAAGCTGAAAACATATGCAGAGGAGCAGAAACTTACCGGAATTATTATACTTGATGTAAACGGAAAGGTAAAATGTGAATACAGTACAGACAATCTTAATTCCCGGGCTTTACAGAATGAGATTCAAAAGAAAACAGTACTTGATGTAGTTGCTTATCCCCGAAAAACATATGCTGCAAGTATCGTTCTTGAGGATGGATCACAGGTGGATCTGGCTGCATATGGACGTTCTGACGAAAAAGGCATAATTATTACTTTTTATCATACAACGCTGAGTATGCCAGAAACTATATCTTACGATCCAGAGCCTTTTTTAGTGGCTATGATACATATTCCAGCGGAATGATTGTTGTAACAGATGGAAAAAATGTGGTTGCTTCAAACGACGAAAATCTGATTGGACTGAGCT
>ENA-OQCP01000707-OQCP01000707.1-human-gut-metagenome-genome-assembly--contig:-NODE-707-length-14293-cov-2.207186_pt1 | contig 14293 bp, 20 predicted proteins | sample MGYA00242760_ERZ504583 | MGnify/ENA primary metagenome ERZ504583 (study PRJEB26092, sample SAMD00036308) | human gut metagenome | host: Homo sapiens | study: EMG produced TPA metagenomics assembly of...
TCAGCCGTTTGTTATAAAGCCCCTTTTGTAGACCATATTTCTGTCATTCTAGGCTCCGGAGACACTGCCATATCAAGCGCTTTTCCAAACGCTTTAAAAAGCGCTTCTGCCATATGATGGTTATTTCCTCCGTCTAAAATTTTCAAATGCAGATTCATCTGTGCACTATAAGAAACGGCATAGAAAAATTCTTTCACCATTTCTGTATCCATTGTCCCTAATTTGTCTGTTGTAAATCCGGCGTCAAACTTAAAATAAGGACGTCCCGAAAGATCTGCTGCACAAAGAGCAAGCACTTCATCCATCGGAAGAATAAAATAACCATATCTTTTAATTCCGGCCTTATCTCCGAGCGCTTTTTTAATTGCTGTTCCAAGGACAATTCCCACATCTTCTATTGTATGATGACTGTCCACTTCAAGATCTCCGTCTACTTTTACCTCAAGATCAAACAGTCCATGTCTGGCAAATCCGTCAAGCATGTGATCAAAAAAAGCAATCCCCGTATCTATTTTATTTTTCCCCTGACCGTCTAAATTAACAGACAAGCTGATATCTGTCTCTTTTGTTTTTCGCGTGCAAACCGCTATACGTTTGTTTTTTTCACTCATAATATTACTCTCCTCGTTCTGATTCAAAACGAACCTTTATCGAATTTGCATGAGCTGTCAAATGTTCAGCTTCGGCAAACCGTTCGATATCCGAATGAATTTTTTCAAGTGCTTCCCTTGAGTAGGAAATAATACTTGATTTTTTAATAAAATCATCTACAGAAAGAGGAGAGAAAAATTTTGCAGTTCCGTTTGTCGGAAGAACGTGATTCGGTCCCGCAAAATAATCGCCAAGCGGTTCGCTTGAATTTTCCCCGATAAATATAGCGCCTGCATTTCGGATCTTTGTCATCACTTCAAATGGGGATGCAGTCATGATTTCAAGGTGCTCTGATGCAATTTCATTTGCGGCGTCAATCGCCTCATCCATTGTATCCGCCACAAGAATATGTCCGTAATTATCGAGAGATTTTCTGATAATCTCTCCCCGTGATAATTGACTGATAAAAAGTTCTGTCTGCTCGGAAACTTTCTCTGCCAATTCCATACTTACTGTCACTAAAATCGCGCTTGCCATTTCATCATGTTCCGCCTGAGACAAAAGATCTGCGGCAACATAACGCGGGTTCGCCGTTTCATCTGCAAGCACGAGTATTTCACTCGGACCTGCGATAGAGTCAATACTAACATGACCATATACCGCCTTTTTTGCCAGTGCGACATAAATATTCCCCGGGCCGACGATCTTATCTACTTTCGATATGCTTTCCGTTCCGTAAGCAAGAGCGGCAATCGCCTGCGCGCCTCCGACTTTATAGATTTTATCCGCTCCGGCTTCTTTTGCCGCAACAAGTGTGGTGGGAGTACTTTTCCGTCTTTTCCGGGCGGAGTAACCATTATGATTTCTCTTACTCCCGCTGTTTTTGCCGGAACGATATTCATAAGAACCGAAGAAGGGTATGCAGCTTTCCCTCCCGGCACATATACGCCTACCCGATCGAGAGCCGTCACTTTCTGACCAAGGATCGTTCCGTCAGGTTTACTGTCAAACCAACTGTACTGTCTCTGTTTTTCATGATACGTCTCAATATTTTTCAAAGCCTTTCTGATTATCTCAATCAATCCTCTGTCGACTTGAGTATAAGCTTCTTCAATTTCTTCTTCTTTTACAAGAACAGACTGCTGATCAAGACAGAAGCCGTCGAATTTTTCTGTATATTCAAAAAGGGCTTCATCTCCTCTTTTTTTCACATTATCTAAGATTGCTTTTACCTGTTCTTCATACATCTCATAGCTATTCGGACTTCTTTTGAGTAAATCTTCCAAAAGATTTTTTTTCGTAGTTTGATTCAGTTTTTCAATTCGCATGGCCGCATTGCTCCTCTCGTAAAAGTTCTCTTAAATCTGTGACTATTTTCTTTATCCGATCGTTCTCCATACGCATGCTCACCGGATTAACGATCATTCTTGCTGAAAGCGGACATACTTCTTCCAGAACAACCAGACCGTTCTCGTTCAAAGTCGTTCCTGTTTCTACAATATCAACAATCACCTCTGACAAACCAACAATCGGAGCAAGTTCGATAGAACCATTCATTTTGATCAGTTCGACTGTCTGATGCTTCTTATTATAAAAATAATCCTTTGCAATTTTAGGGTATTTTGTCGCAACCCGGATTAATTCATGACGATTCAGAAGTTCTTTTGTCTCCTGACGTCCGCAGACGCACATTTTGCATTTTCCGAAACCGAGATCTAAGACTTCGTGGACTTTTCGTCCTTCTTCAATAATCGTATCCCTTCCGACAACTCCTATATCAGCCGCTCCGTATTCTACATATGTCGGTACGTCCGGGCCTTTTGCAAGAAAGAATTTCAGTTTTAATTCTTCATTTGTAAAAATCAGTTTTCGTGAATCTTTTTCTTTCATCTCCTCACAAGTAATACCAAGACTCTCAAGCATTTTCATCGTTTTTCCTGCGAGCCTTCCTTTTGTAAGGGCAAATGTCAAATATCTCATATTCTGCTCCTTTTATACTGACGGCAATTATTCTGCAATGTTTGCCGTTTTCTTTTCTCCTGTAATCAAATTGGTCATTTCCAACTTTTTATCGTCGCAAAGATAGATTAAAGCCGCAGCATTTTTTCTTTTTGCATATGATTCATACAGCGATTTATCCTGTCCTTCTTTTTGCCTGATCAATTCGATACAGCGTCCCTTTTCCCGAAAATTACCGGCAAGGATGATCGCATTGCTTTCAGTCTCTTCGTTATATACAATGATGTTCCGCCTTATCGTGTCTACCGAAATTTTCTGTCTTGAAAGAGCGTTCATCAATTCATCTACAATGATCGCAAATCCAATAGACGGAGTCTCTTTTCCGAATTTTTCAAGAAGATGATCGTATCTTCCGCCTCTTACAACCGCATCACCTGTTCCGTATGTATATGCCCGAAATACGATTCCGGTGTAATAACCATAACCTCCGCTCATACTCAGATCAAAAGTTACATGATCCGAAGCATTATACAGGCAAAGAAGATGATTGATCTGACGAAGTCGTTCAATGGCGGCTTTTGCTTTGTCGCTGATTGCAAATTGCTGCGCCTTGTCCAGAACATCCTCTGTTCCCATTAATTCCGGAGGATCGCAAACGCCTCTTTGATTTCTTTTTTACATCCTTTTCTTCAAGAAGCTCTTCTGCTCCGAAAAAGTTGCGATTTCCGATCAATTCCCGTATACGTTCCACAGTTTCCTCGTCTAACTCCGCTGCAGATAAAATACTTTGGAGAAAATCGACATGACCGATACTAATCTGAAATTCTTCCAGTCCCGTCTTTTTCAATGCGTCTGCAACCATTGCTATCATCTCCGCATCTGCCTCAACAGAATCAAGCCCGATTAGTTCCGCGCCGAATTGTGTATTTTCCTTTAACTTGCCGCGATAGCTTGTATGATTGATAAAAGTGTTTCCGACATAACAAAAACGAAGCGGAAAATCTTCAGTATCAAAAAGTGTAGCCGCCGCCCTTGCAACCGATGGAGTAATGTCCGGACGAAGAGCCAATATATTTCCTTCACGATCGAAAAATTTGTATAACTCCTGTGTAGAAGTAGAACCGATCTCTTCTCTAAATACATCGTAATATTCAAACGTCGGAGTCTGAATATCGCGATATCCATATAAATGGAGAACTTGATTTAATTTTTTCTGTAGTGTGAGTTTTATTTCACATTCCCTGCTGTAAATATCCCTTACTCCTTCAGGCGTATGTAATTTTTGTTCCATCGCAAATAAAACCCCTTTCACTTTACTATGCTAATTCGTTAAACTCTTTCGGATATTATACGAAGTTTCGTTCAATCTGTCAATCCCTTCTGTCAAGGTCTTTTTGTATACAATCCAGATAAGGGACAAAATATCCTCTTTTCAGTTCCATAAACCAATTTGACTCCAATTCATCAAATCGAATACTTTTTCTGCCGCCGTTTTTCGCACGATCCCAAAATTTTTGTATTTGCCTGTACCGCATATAGTATAACTCATCCCTTGTCGTATAATAAATCAACAGAAAAGCAATTCCTCCCTGTTCTTCAAACTTTTGCATAAACTCAATCTGATGTTCATGGACATTTGCAAGAGGAAACGTATCTGTCTTACATTCCTTTGCGTCAAAACATACGGGAATTCCCTGTACTGCTCCTATGTAATCAACTGTACTTACTTTATCAAAGTATGCAAGCGTAATATGTCTGCTTCCCTGATCAATTTTTACAGGAGTAATAGGCGTCGGTATTTTCTGTATTAAGGCAAGGTTCATCTGTTCATATTGTTCATTTGTCTGATTGATAAGTTCTTCAAAGGTCGAACCCCGAAGACCTCTTGAATTCCATGCAGCCATTATTGTTCACTCCTTTATCAATACAGATCTTTTTAAATAAATCGGGAACAGGCGCAATGATCTGCCTGTTTGGCAGATTTTTTACTAGTTCCACATCCGGAAAACAAAGCTGATAAGCATGAAGAAGCTGTGTTTTCAACCCATATTTTTTCTTATAGGCTTCATTTATTTTAAAATCTCCATATTTATAATCTCCTATGATCGGATGACCGATCGCTGCCAGATGTGCACGGATCTGATGTGTTTTTCCCGTAATTAGGTGTACTTTTAAAAGTGTTACATGATCAGAAACAAAAAGAGGGGTATATTCTGTTTCAATCGGAAGCGCTTCTTTTGTTTCCCTCTTTTCTTTTGTGACAGATACCTTATTTGTTTTGTATTTTTTTCAAATATCCGCAAATCCTCTGTCCGTCCTTTATCTTTCCCGAAACAAGGCACAAATAATATTTTTCCAATGATCTTGTTCGGAACATCTCATTTAATATCTGAAGCGCGCTCAGTGTCTTTCCTCCCGCAACGATCCCGCTCGTATTTCGATCGAGCCGGTTACATACCGCGGGATGAAAAGTCTTTAGTTCCTCTCTTGTTACCTGCCCTGAATCCAAAAGATACTCTATTAAATATTCTACAAGAGAAGTATCTTCCCGATTTGCTTTCTGGGAAAGCATTCCGACCGGTTTGTTCAGAAAGATCACATTTTCATCCTCATATAATACATTCAGTTTTACTTTGCTTTTAGCGGTATTTTTCTGTACCGGCCGAAAAACTTCTTCTGAAGTTTTTGAAAATTTTTTAATTGTTTCATCCGAAAAAAACAACTTCACATTATCGCCGAGAGCTAAAATTTCATTTCCCGCAGCCTTTTTCCCGTTTAATGTAATATTCTTTTTACGAAGCATTTTATAGAGAAAACTTTTCGGAGCCTGATCCAGATATTTTCCTAAAAATTTATCAAATCGCTGTCCCGCTTCATTTGAGTTGATTTCTATCTCTTTCATTTGACTTAATTCCTTTTTATTTACATAGAGATGTTTAGAATAAGACCACGTACCGTTTCTTCTTTTGTTTTTGTATCTTCCTGTTCGACAGCCGCAATATTATTTAAACCTTCCGCTCTTGTAATAAACGGCTTATACTCATTTAATATACGAATTTGAAATCCTTTGTAACCGTTTTGTGCTAAAATTGTTTTTATATGATCGGCAAGTTCTGTCGTGTTTACTTTATTATAATGGGTATATCCGAAAATATTATGTCCGGATATCACAATGCAGTCAACAGGCATTATATGATCTCTGCTCGTGATCACCATATCATAACAAACAGTCAGAAGATCAGTTTTTGACGCGATTTCTTTCGCTCGTTCTCCATCGATCGAACGATAAGGAAAGCGTGTAATAACTCCTACAAGCGCTTTCGATGCCGGAAGACATCCGACAATAGCTACTACTGTAAGAAGATTTAATTTTGTTCCTGTCTGAAAATATCCGAGAAGCAATATTGCGATCACGATGCCAAAATAGGCAAGCGTTCTTATGATTTCTATTTTTCTTTTATAATTTAAATATCCCGGCATTCCTTTTTCTGTCTTTTTCATGATACAAATAGTTCCTCCGCTTTCAAAATAAGACTTACCGGCAGCAGTTTTGTCATAATTTCTGCCGCTTTTATTCCTGCTCCATATACAGAAACAGATTTCTTCTTTCTGCTGTCAATAAGAGCTCTATGAACAACTTTATTTGCCGCCGCCATATTCAGCTTTTTGAGGGGATTTTTTAATTCTCCGCTCACCTCGAAATTCTGTTTCCACAGGTCCCGGACAAACTGCCGTCACATAAATGCTTTTTTCTCTTAATTCTTGTCCCAGAGCACGTGAAAAACTTAAAACACATGCTTTAGACGCCGCATAAACAGCAAAAGAAGGCTGCGGACAAAACGCCGCCGCACTTGCCATGTTTATAATACGGCTTCCCATCTTCATATAAGGAAGCGTCATTTGCGTTATGCGGATAAGCGCAGTGCAATTCAGATCGATCATATCCGTATGAATCCGTTTTCCTTTTTCGGCAATTTCCGAAGTTCCGCTTTGCCAAAACCGGCTGCATTGACAAGCATTCTTATATTAGGGTGCCATTGACAAAGCTCTGTATAAAATTGTCTGTATACATGTTTTTTCTGTAAGTCTCCCGCAAAAATGCGAAGCGGAACATTAACTTCTTTCCTAAGCTGCTCCAACCGTTCTTCCCTTCGTGCAATTACCCATATTTCGTCGAGATCCTTATAAAAATATTCCAATTGACGAACAAACTCTCTTCCTATACCTGATGACGCTCCGGTGACAACTGCAACTCTCATTTTCATTTATCCTCATTTCTTTCTATGCACATTTCTGATTGTCTTTTTCTTATAGTTTGTTTTCTTATCTATCTTTTTATAAGCTGGCTTTTTACTTGTATTTACTTGTTTTTCACGTCCTGTATTTGTACTGTCTTTTTCACGTCCGGGACGGATCAGACACTTTGGTCCGTAGCCGACAAGATCCATTCTTCCCGTTTTTCTCAAAGCTTCCAAAACAAGGTCATAATGTTTCGGATCACGATACTGAATCAAAGCGCGCTGCATCGCTTTTTCATGCGGGGATTTCGGAACATAAACAGACTGACCGGTGCGCGGATCGATTCCCGTATAATACATGCAAGTTGAAAGCGTAGAAGGTGTCGGATAAAAATCCTGCACCTGCTCCGGCATATATCCGAGGTCACGGCAGTATTCTGCCAGTTCAACAGCTTCTTTTAACGTTGATCCCGGATGAGAAGACATAAGGTACGGGACAAGATACTGATCCATTCCGAGTCTTTCATTCATTTTCTTAAACTGTCGTGTAAACTCTTCATATATTCGATGTTCCGGTTTTCCCATCAAAGAAAGCACGGGAGCGCTGATATGTTCAGGCGCCACTTTCAGTTGTCCGCTTACATGATACTGACATAGTTCTTTTAAAAATGTATTCTTTTTATCTGCCAGCAAATAATCAAATCGGATTCCCGAACGGATAAATACTTTTTTTACTTTCGGGATCTTTCTTTAATTTTCGTAATAGTGCAACATAATCACTATGATCTGCATCTATATTTTTGCAAGGAGCAGGAAAGAGACACTGCTTTGTCGCGCATACACCGTGCCGAAGCTGTTTTTCACAAGATGGATGACGAAAATTTGCGGTCGGACCTCCTACATCATGGATGTATCCCTTAAAATCTTTTTCTTCAACCATTTGTTCCGCTTCTTTTATAAGCGATTCATGACTTCTGACCTGTACAATACGCCCCTGGTGAAATGTAAGCGCACAGAAACTGCATCCTCCGAAACATCCCCTGTTGCTGATCAGGCTGAAGCGGATCTCCGAAATTGCCGGGATTCCTCCTTTCACTTTATAAGACGGATGATAAGTCCTCATATACGGCAGATCATAAATATCATCCATTTCTGTAACACTTAACGGTTTTGACGGCGGATTCTGAACGACATATAAATGTTCCGAATAAGGTTCTGCAAGTCGTTTCCCGCTAAATGCATCCGTATTTAAATATTGTGTATAGAAGCTTTTTGCATACATTTTCCGATCTGCTTTTAGCTCCTCATAAGAAGGCAGAAACTGGGCGTCATATATTTTTTCTTTCTCTTTTATTTTAACGACAGTACCATCAATATAAGTAATTTCTTCGATTGGTATTCCCGCCTCTAAAGCTTCGGCAATCTCCAGGATCGAGCGTTCTCCCATTCCGTAAGAAACAATATCCGCACCGGAATCAAGAAGGATCGACCGTTTTAATTTATCCGACCAATAGTCATAATGTGCCATACGTCTTAAACTTGCTTCGATACCGCCCATAATTACTGCGGTCTTTTTATATTTCTGTCGTATCAGATTTCCATACACAACACAGGCATGGTCCGGGCGTTTTCCCATCTCTCCGCCTGGGGTATAAGCATCTGTTCTTCTTCGTTTTTTCGATACAGAATAATGATTTACCATCGAATCCATATTTCCGGCAGAAACAAGAAATCCCAGTCGCGGTTCTCCGTAAATACAAATACTTTCCGGATCTTTCCAATCCGGTTGAGAAATAATTCCGACACGATATCCTCTTGATTCTAAAAGACGGCTAATGATCGCATGACCAAAAGACGGATGATCCACATATCCGTCTCCGATAATATAGGCAAAATCAACGCTCTTCCACCCGCGTTTTTCCATATCTTCCCTGCATACAGGTAAAAAATCATGGTTCATATTTTTCAATTCAGCACCTTTCGTAAGTGTTTTTTAAAACGTCAAAAAAATCTCGGATAAAATAATCCGCGGCAGCCTTTTTCTCCGCTTCGTCTGCTTTTGTAAAATCATCTGCTACAGCGCACACTTCCATGCCCGCGTTCTTTCCTGCCAGAATTCCATTGATAACATCTTCAAATACAAGACAGTTTTTCGGGTCTACATTCATGTCGTCTGCGACTTTTAAATAGACATCCGGCGCAGGTTTCCCTGCCGCAACTTCCGAAGAAGTACGTACAGAATCAAAATATTTCGTCAGTCCCCGTCCGTTCAGCGCAGCTTCTGCAATTTCCCGATCATGCTTGTGGCAATACCGAGACGGATACCGTTTTGTTTCATCAAATCCAGAAACTCAACTGCGCCGGCCTTTGGAAATACTTTCGTTGCATACAGCTCAACTGTCATATCCCGCCATTCCTGCATTACGTCTTCTACTGTTTGATTTAATGTTGTAAAGGTATCGACAAAATATTGTGCGGTCTCTACATAACTCATCCCCTCTATATCTCTGTGAAATGTATCCGGTGCAGTCAAGTGATATTTATCCATATAAATACGGTCAACTTCCGGCCAGATCCACATCGAATCTACAAGTGATCCATCCATATCAAAAATGACCGCTTTTTTTCCTGTCAACATAATTGTTCTACCTCTTCTTCTGTTAATTTTCTATATTGTCCGGGTTTTAAAGACGGATCCAATGTCAATGTTCCAAACTGAATCCTTTTTAAATAAACAACTTCTTTTCCTACCGCACGAAACATACGCTTCACCTGATGGAAACGACCTTCTTTGATTGTAAGATAGATTTCCGAATATCCGTCTTCCTTTTCATCTGTTTCATTTTTTGTTTCAGGCAATATTTTCTGCTCTTTTATCTTTTCTTTCCGCCGTTCTTTTTGTACAGAAAGAATTTCAAGCGCCGCCGGCATCGTAGGTTTTTCATCTCCGATATGTACGCCTTTCTCAAACAATCGTACATCTTCTTCTGTCACAATTCCTTTGATTTTTGCATAATAAATTTTATCCACATGCTTTTTCGGGGAAAGAAGGCGGTGCGCAAGCTGCCCGTCATTTGTAATTAAAAGAAGACCTTCTGTATCTTTGTCAAGCCGCCCCGCGGGAAATAAGTCTTTTCTTTTGCTTTCTTTGATCAGTCTATGACTGTACGCTCTTTTTTATCTTCCGTTGCAGACACAACTCCGGCAGGCTTATTCAACATAAAATATTCATACCCTGCATAAAAGATCTTTTCTCCTTTAAATATAATCTCATCTTTTTCTGTATCAACTTTCCGCTCAGCTTTCTTTGCTATCTCTCCATTGACGGAAACGCTTCCTTTTAAGATCTCTTTTTTCACCTGACTTCTTGTGCCGCATCCCATTTCCGTCAAATATTTATCTAACCGCAATTTCATGATGACTGCCACCGCCATCCCGGCAGATACTTATTCTTCAACATCTGTCCTGACAGCTTGCCAAAACCGAGAGGATAACCGTCTCACGCATACGAGATACCACCCCTTCTCTTTTGAGGAAACGAGATCTTCAACTTCCAATGTCTCTCCCTTTAAATACTTTATAATCCGTTCATCATCAACCGAAAAATCTAGTACATTTTCATATTCTTCTTTTTTCAAATTCATAGCCAGCGCCTGACTTGGCTCAAAACGCCTTTTTTTCAATTCTCCCAAGAGTAGCCCGGACCGTAAAAACCGCACTCCGTTTAACTTTGGAAGACCTTCCGGCATATAATATACATTTTCTCCCCGCATATCAATTCTGGATGAATCGAATTTTCTTTTTACATTTTTCAAAAATTCCGTAAGTTCGTCCGGTAATCTTTTTTCTTTTTCATTTTTATTTCGATTGTTTTTTTCTTTTTCCTTTAAGTTTTCTGAAACTGCCTCTTCTTCTTTTTTTAAAAGCGCGATAAAATGTCCTTCTCCTTCCATTTTATGAGGAAAAATGCGGATTGTTTTCTTTAACTGTTCATTGCCGCTCAAAGAAGCTTTTAAAATCCCATCTGAAAACCCTTCGTATCCTTTGATATCACAAATCTTAAATTGAGGGTATTCTTGTAACAGAAATTCAATCGTCTGTTCATTTTCTTCCGGTGAAAAAGTACATGTAGAATAAAGTAGCATTCCGCCCGGTTTCAGCATCTGCGCCGCTTGTGTAATAATGCTTCTTTGAATTTTTACAAAAAATTCCGGACCATGTTCTTCCCATGCCTTTACCATTTTTCTGTCCTTGCGAAACATGCCTTCTCCGGAGCACGGCGCATCGATCAAGATCTTATCAAAATACTCCGGAAAATAATTCACAAGCTTTCCGGGTTCTTCACTTAAAACAAGAACGTTTCCGATTCCGAAAAGTTCAATATTTTTCAAAAGTCCTCTTGCCCTTGAATTACTCAGGTCGTTCGCGATCAAAACTCCCGATCCGTTTAACTTTGCCCCTAACTCTGTCGCTTTTCCTCCCGGCGCTGCGCACACATCAAGCACTCGGTCTCCGGCTTCGATAGGGAGTCTGTTTGCAGGCGTCATTGCGCTTGGTTCCTGCAAATAGTACAATCCCGCAAAATAATACGGGTGCTTTGCAGGCTGATATTTTTCTCCATCATAATAAAAACCGTTTTCAATCCACGGAATCGGACGAAGCGGCCATGGAGCAATCTCTAAAAAACGATCTATTGATATTTTGGATGTATTTACACGGAGTCCATAATGCGGGGTTCTTCATAACATTTTAAATAATCGTTATATTCCCCGCCAAGCAGATCTTGCATTTTTTCTTCAAATTCAATCGGTAGATTCATAATATTTCCTCTGTTTTCTGTTGCTTTTCACAACTCTTTTTTCATGTGTTATCTATCATATCATGTTTTGCCTCTTCATAAAAGACTTTCCGATGATTATTCTACCTGTCTGAGTATGCTTTGATTTTTCTGTTTTCAACATATTTTAACGCTGCATATGGATTGACACTGATTTCTTTTCCGTCTTTATAAATATAAATTCCAAGATGTAAGTGCACAGGAAACTTTCCTGTTGTCCCTTCTCTTTTACTGTATCCCGTATCTCCCATAAATCCGATCACATCGCCCGCTGATATAGGATCTCCTTCTTTTATTCCGGCATAAGAACTTAAGTGTGCATAATAAAAGTAAGCGCCTCCCGGTGAAGTGATTCCAACACGATACCCACCTAATTCTAACCAACCGACCGACGTTACAATCCCGTCAGTCATACTTACGACAGGAAAGTAATCCCGCTTATTGACAGACGGCATAATATCTGTCCCTTCATGTTTTCTATCTCCTTTGTAAGTCCGATCCAACATCCACGAATCTGAAAAAGAAACGTTCGCTTTCCCAAAATTAGTTTCCGCTACAGGAAAATATTCCAGGTCATTCCAGATTGCCCGACAGACACTGACATACGAGTTCCACCTCTCTGCTTTTTTCCATCTGTTTTCTGATTTTGTAATATCTCCGACTGTTTTTTCCCTTTCAAAATCACTTTCCAGCCAGTACAAACCGAGAAACTTTCCCGGATCTTCACTTTCTTTCAATTTTTTTAACACTTCATCAGATACAGGCTGTCTGCGAAAAAAATTGGAATACACAATATCTTCCGACAATCGGCTTTTCTCGCTTTGATATTGAAGTTTCGGAATCCATATAGCCGAATGCAATACGCAGAAAAACAGTACGGAAGACAAAATTGTAAAATTTTTAAAAAAGTCTCTTTTCCCTTTTTGAAACTTTCTCACACTCTGCCCCTTCCGTTTTTTGTCAATATAAAAAACACATTTTATTCTGTCTTTCACTATATGATATTTTCATACAAAAGATGTGTGCATCATAAGCATTACTATATGATTTTGTTTCTGGAAAAAAGGAGTAAAAATTGTGAAATGCTCATCTAGTAAAAACTTATTAAAAAAAATAGGTTTTCTCAATGCCGGAAGTCTGACTGTTTTTCTTTTTCTTGCAATGCTCGTTTCTCCTGATATCGTTTTTACAGGTGCTGCAGACGGACTTTTACTCTGGTTTAACACAATTTTTCCTACACTTTTTCCATTTATGTTTATTACTGCTATTCTTTTAAAAAGCGGAGGACTAAATATAATAGCAAATGTACTTGGAAAACCTCTCGGAAAAAATATTTTCCGTATCTGCCGCAGGGGCATTTTCTGTTATTGCCGGATTTTTATGCGGTTATCCGATGGGTGCAAAAGTTACCGCAGATCTTGTGTGTACAAAAAAGATCGAACGCTCTGAGGCTGCTTATCTGTTATCTTTCTGTAATAATACAAGTCCTGTTTTATCGTTAATTTTATTATACACAAGATTTTGCGTGATCGGACGTTACTTGTTCCAACGCTTATCATATTAATTGCGGTTCCGATTTTTCTTAGTTTCTTTTTCAGAAGATTTTATTTCAAACATAGTGAATCATACGGAGAATCCTTGCGCCAGACAGAATGTAAAAACAATCCGTTTTCCTTCCGCACATTCGACGAATGTATGATGGATAGTTTTGAAAACATTGTAAAGGTAGGCGGCTATATCATTATCTTTTCTGTTTTTATACGCCTTCTCACAAAATTTTCCACGGATATTCCTGCGTTTTTTTATCTTCTTCCTGTTTTGGAACTGACAAACGGAATTATCATTCTTTTTGAGAGATTCGAGAATATTGCTGTTTCATATCCGCTCATTATTGCATTAACTTCATTCGGGGGATTATGCGCGCTCGCACAGACAAAAAGTATGATTCATTCTTCCGGAATTCCTTTCATTCCATATTTAATCCAGAAAATAATAACAGCTGTAATTTCGGCCGCTGCAGCGTATGGTTATGTACTGCTTTTTTTATAATATCTACTTTCAATGGCTTTACAATATAATGAAACCTTTTACGAAAGGAGTCCGACTTATTATCTAACCTGTTGTGGTGTTAATGTCCACAAAACCATAAAGTTCCAAAACAAGGGTTGAAAGCTCCGGAACGAGCTTCCCCCCCCTATCATTATCATAGAAAATCTTAATTACAGACTTTTCTTCATACACTCAAATTTTTAATTCGTGGAAAAGTGTTTTAAACTCATCTTCCGGCAATAAAAGTTTCAAGATAATCAACTGTGCGAACAAGTCATTTTTCCATACACATATCTTCCTTGCTCTCTTGGTAAGAAAAGTCTTTCATGAATTTTCATATCACATAAAGCATCCTTGGTACGAAAGTCAAACAGACGATCACTATGAGCACACACATTTCTGAACTTTGTCATAACTGCTAACATTATGTTAAAAATCCTTTTTTCTTCATTTCCCCGCCGCCTTTGTACTTCCCCGAAAATAAACATCCACCCGCCTAGCGGGTGGTTTTTCATTTTCGGGCATAGCCCTAATATTACTAGCCACGCACAAGTGCGTCTTTTATTGGCCTGCCAGCCACGCGCAGGATTACTTGCTACCCGTAAACGGGTCTCGCGGA
>ENA-OQCP01000708-OQCP01000708.1-human-gut-metagenome-genome-assembly--contig:-NODE-708-length-14275-cov-1.856163_pt1 | contig 14275 bp, 21 predicted proteins | sample MGYA00242760_ERZ504583 | MGnify/ENA primary metagenome ERZ504583 (study PRJEB26092, sample SAMD00036308) | human gut metagenome | host: Homo sapiens | study: EMG produced TPA metagenomics assembly of...
CCTGCACAATCCGGCTCCTGCAGACTATATTCCTGAAACATCCAGACGGAACCATCAGGAAAATAAAACACATTACTGTCTTTGCTCAATCTGCAAAGACCTTCCGATTCAGGTTCCCCACTCATTGCTTTCCTTAATACATCATAATCCTGCAAATAAGAACCTGTCATGATTCTGCTCAGTTCCTGCATCTTGGTATTACACAAAACAATCCTTCCAAGAGGATCCGAAAAACATACCCCACAGGGACATCATTCACAGCCTCATTTACAGACCAGTAAGACAGAGAATGATGATATCTGCGCCTCTCGCTCCGGATTGCCCAGCAAAGATAAAGCAATAATCCTATAACCACCGTCATTAAAACACTGACCGGATAACCCTGAAGCATTGGCTGATAGGAACTTTCTCCCAGACAATATCTGTGATCATTCATCAGAGCGCCCATGAACATGAAGGAAACTACAAAAACAGCCACTACCGTTACGATTTTCTTTTTCCCGGAAAAGCAGGTGATTCTTACCAGTAGGAGGATTAATTCCAGAATCATGCAGATTTCAAGAAGAATCATCAGAACATTCTGTATTGCCATACTGCATTCCACAAAACTGATCATCTTCCGCCTCTCTTTCTGAAGACGATACATCTGATAAACCATTCGTTTCATCTTCCTGCTGCACTTTTAATTCCGGCCTTTCCGACATGAATCCACGCAGGTCCGCCTCTGATACAATATGAACTGAAATCCGCAGAGCATCATCAATCTGCGACACACGGTAAAAAACAGACTGCATGGTATCAACCAATCGTTCCACAAGCCATTCAAAGGTGTCATAGCATTTAGTATATCATCTGCAATTCAGCCACACATCCACATTTCCACGTAGTAAGTCAGCCCGGATCCTGCATAATTTTAAGCTGTCACAGGATTCTGTCCAGGCTTTGTCTGAGATCTTCCATTGTAAGCAGATTTCCATCTGATGTATATTGTGTCAGCACCAGATTCTTTCTCCGCTTCAAATATGTGCCAACAACTACAATTTTACCGAGAATCCGATCATATTGTTCCCTTGATTCTGTCCGTTCCAGCTCATCCATAAACTGTGACAGCAATTCCAGCTGACCGGCTGTCTGATTCTGTATCATATTTAACAGACGGTTCTGTTCTTCTGTTTTTCTCCGCTCAGCCTCTTTCTGATAAGCTTTCTGTAACAGACGGTTTCTGGCAGTCAGTTCCTCCTGCTGTTCCCGAATATCCTGATACTGATCCAGCAGTACCGAAATATCCTCTGACCAAAACAAATGTCCTCCCCTTATAGGAATATGGTTGATCCGGATTCCCTGTTCCTGTACTGATGATCTGTCTATTATGATTTTACGCAGTTCAGGCGACAGCTCGGGAAAATCGCCGGAATGATAATAGCGCAGAAAAGAATGATCTGTAATCTCTGCATCCAGTCCTCCGGAAGTCTGGAATAATTCAAAATATCGATTATTGGTCTGTATCAATCCACATAATATACAACCCTGAAAAATTGCCGCCATTAAAAGACAGCACACTGCCGTCATATCCCCTGCAATGATTTTGATGAAAGGCAGGCGGAGTATATTTCCGATATTCCACCCCAGAAGCAATATTCCCGGAATAACCGGCAGCAAAATTGCTTTCTTCCCGGAATCCTGCTTTTTCTGATCAGCATGATTTCCATCCATATCAGGCAAAATATGATCCATCCCTGGATTACTATAAAAAGAATACCATAGCTGTAATCTCTATCTGAAAGCGGCGGCCGCCCGGAAAACCGAAACACCAGCTGATGCAGATCATTTGTAAAAACACTGATAATCAAAACCACCGCAAAAGCAAGCAAGGCAATAATTTTTCTGACTGTTTTCTCTCCATCCTTTTCCCCTAGAAACATCGCTGCTGCCAGTCCAAGGACCGGGATCAGGATCATCGGGATATAATACAGATACCAGCAGATATGTTCTCCAAGCGGATCATGAAAAATATGAAATTTTACTGTCCGTACAAAAAACCAGAAGACCATCAGACAGCCAATTGCAGTCAGGCATCTGCGCGTTTTTTCTATGCACTACATGCTTTTCCAGATAAATCACCCAGGCACAATACATTCCCAGATAAATACAGTTACGACACTGATCTGCGAGATTTCTCATAAAAACATTTTCCGGTCTTCCCAGCCTGCAGAAATACGCCAGAAATACACTTATCAGGATTCCTCCATACGACAGTGCCCTTTTTTTATTGTATGTCATGAAAATTCCTCTCTCATCAATACACCTCTGTGATAAGTATACTATAAAGTTCTATTTTATTATATAGTTTTCAGAGAAACCATCCATTCTCAACCCCTGTTATCACAAACAGAGTGAACAATTCTGTCCACTCTGTCTATCATCACTCAAAATGGTCTTGGCTGGCCACAGTATTCGCAGAATCTTCCGGTATTCTCTGCACCGCACTGACATTTCCACAAACCGCCGGGCTGCTGCATTCCGTTGTTCATCTGCATTCCAGATTGCTGCATTCCGTTGTTCATATTCATCCCAGGCTGCTGCATTCCACTGTTCATGTTCATTCCGGACTGCTGCATTCCATTGTTCATGTACATCCCGGACTGCTGCATTCCGCTGTTCATGTTCATTCCGGGCTGCTGCATTCCAGCCGCATTTGGTGTCAGGGCGGCTATGATCTGATGACCTGTCTGCTCCACTTCCATCAATTCACCTCTGTTATCGCTGCTTATGGAAAAAGTATTCAAACGAAAATCCATATCATCAAACCATGGAGTTTTTACTTTAATACGCATAGTATAATCAAATTCATACTTATATACCGGTGGCTGATAGCTTACGGTTTCTCCATCCTTTGTTGTATATGTTTCCTCGTTCTGCTGTCGCTCTACATCAACTCTGCACTGCACAACAGCGGATAAAGGAACTATATCCGGATTTTCATTGACATCCAGCTTCCGTGCAACAGTAAAATTCCCCTTATTGTCATCAATAAAAACATTGTAATTTCTGGTATTGATCTGACGTGTTATACAAAAATCCATTACGGCTTTTTTGTTTTTTTCACGATATTCCAGTTGACGTTTTATATCCTCTACCGTACTGTGCCGCCGGTCTTCAAACCATGGTGACAATTTTTTTGCACAATCCTTACACAGATTTCCGTCATCCAGTTTTCTGTTGCCTAATAAACCTATTTTCTCTCCGCAGATATCACAGATCTTCTTATCAAATAATCCCATACCCAATCCTCCTTCTTTTTATATTTGTGTTTTTGTTTATCTACATTATGCGTGAATGCTTCGCCATTTGCACTAGCATCTCTGACAGTAACTGAATTCATCTTCATATCAATGTCAGGATCATAAGGCTCGTATCTGAAAATCCTGTCCGTTTCTATATGTTCAGGATATGCCGTATGGGATACTCTCTGCCAGACACAACCGTCCCCATCCCACCTCCACATTCGGATATTCCTCATATCCGCCCACACTCTGTGCGCCTTTCCTCAGATACGCCTTCACCTTTTCCCCATAAAGAAACGGATCATTTCCTTTCACGATCCCCCATTCCATAAGCAGAGCTGCGCTTCCGCTGACAAAGGGTGCCGCAAAGGAGGTTCCGGTGACAGTGGCGTAGCCTCCGCCGGGAACCGGGGCGGAGATGGATACACCGGGAGCTGCGAGGTCAGGCTTCCGGATCGGCAAGAACTGACTTCCCCTTCCGGAAAAATCTGCGTAGGCATTCTGTCTGGAATCATAAGCTCCAACAGAAATAACTTTTCCGGCAGTGGAAGGAATCGTCAAAGTTCCCACAGCCCGCGGAGAATAAAACCCGGTTCCGCGATTCAGTACATTTCCACCCGGCAGCCAGAGGAAATACTGTCCGGAGCGCACACGTTTTCCACTTAAAAGAACTTTCCAGACACCGCTATCCACATAATTACCCTCAGGAATGAAATCTATGTAGATTTCCTGGGACAGCTGATAGGGACCGGGTTTTCCATAATAGATCAAAAGCTCTGTATTTTCCAGCAGATGCCGCTGTGGACCCAGCCTTTCATATAATGGACCGATCCGTTCTCCGGACGGACTTTCCAGATAAATTTCCATCTCATCTTCATAATCCTTCCATAACTGTACATTTAATGTGGCTCAAAAGCTCCCACCGCCAACTGGATTTCTTCTGTTTTCCCCTGCTGCAGGATTCCTCCTGCATGCCAGGCTGGCTGCCGTTATTTCCGGTTCCTGTAACGATCACAGTCCGCCCCATGGCCGCAACTGTATCAATATAGTTTTCCAGAAGAGAATCCCCTCTGTGAGAACCATAATTATTCCCAAAGCTGACGTTTATAACGATCGGTTTTCTCATCTTCACTGCCTGCCGTATCAGGTAATCAATACCCTCCATCAGCTCCGTTGTCCGCGGAAATGAATTTTCCCGTGGATTTCCCATCTTTACCACCAGAAGATCACTTCTATACGCAACGCCTCGCTTCACTCCCTCCGATGCTCTCCCATTTCCTGCTGCTATTCCAAGAACTGCTGTTCCATGTCCGCTGAAATCCCCAGACGGAACAAGGCGCCTGCCTTCGGTTTCCCCGAGTGCAAGCGCCTCATCAATTTCTTCCTTCGTATATTCAGTTCCTGATACATAGCCTTTCGGTGGATTTCCAGCTACACTCTGATCCCACAGTCGCAGGATCCGGGTACTTCCATCCTCATTTCTGAAATCCGGATGAAAATAGTCCACCCGGAATCCACAATACCCACCAAATCCCCTTGCCGGTTAAGCCATCGGCTCCATTCTGCACCGGCAAAATGCAGCTTGCCTCCCGCTCTTCAAAGGTCTCAAAATAAAGTCTCTTAGGCTTTTCTATAAACTCGATCTGCTCTCTAACTGAGTATGCAGAAATTTCCGTTTCCGGCAATGTCACTACTGCATAGCTGCCAAGCAGCGGGACCACCTGGATCCTCTCACCACCAAGTCCGCTTTCCGGACCGCTGTATTTCACGATCACATCCCACAGCCTGGTAGTGGGATCATATCCCACATTCAGATTTTCCGATTTCGCCCGTTCCTGCGGCAGGGCATTCATGGCAAGATTAAGTAGATTCTCTAATTTCTGGTCTGGCATAAGGCTTTTATTTCCATTGATACATTTTTTTTTATTATATGCAACGCCTTCGTTTAAAGCACCAACCATCTGTTCCAGTATTTCTCTTTTAATTCCGGGAACGAAGCTTAACAACTGACGAAGCGGCATTCCTTCCATCATCGCAGCCATCATTTCCTGATTATTTAAAAAGACCCTTGGTTTTTCTGTCAGCGCATTTATTTTGCGCTGCAAGCTGGAGGAAGGTAAAGAATTGCTGCAATATACAAACAAATCCATCCGTACGATCAGCACCTTTTTATGCTTCTCCAGCCAGAGCCACTTTCAGACTGCTTTCAAAAAGCAATTCGGAATGACTCCCAATGAATGCAGGCGCATGGAGTCATAAATCGTCTTTAGATATCTCAAAATTCCATGGATGTAAAAAGCATGAGCCATTTATATGACTCATGCCTCTTCAGCCAAACAGAAATCCGTGATCTCATCCGATAATATTATGCTGTTGCTTTTTTATCATCTGTCTTCTCAAGCAGCTTCTTCACACCCTGGATTGCTACCAGTACACCAAGGATCAGCAGTAATACTGCAAATACAAGCTGTAAGGTGTTTCCAAGATCCAGCCTGTTGTTACCAGTGCCTTTGAAAGCTTTGTGATGGTCATGCCAAGTGCTGTGAAGGTAACTGCCATCATGAATACCATCGGGATCCAGAGCATGCAGCCCTGACGTTTTGTTTTCTTTAAGATACTGCACAGGCTACAAGAGCGAGTACAGATAACAGCTGGTTTGCGGAGCCGAACAGCGGCCAGATCTCAGCATAGCCGACCTTTGTAAGCATGTAGGCAAGTACCAGTGTAATGACTGTTGCGAAATATTTATTTGTTACTACCTTCAGGAACGGGCTCATGTTTTCCTCATCTGTATCAGAATCAAGGAAAATTCCTGGAATGACAGACGTCCGACTCTGGCTACAGAATCAAGAGAGGTCAGTGCAAATGCGGATACAGCAAGGTTGATCAGGGTAAATACCAGGGAATGCGGAAGGCCAACTACAGAAAGGAAGTTTGCGATAGCACCTGCAAAAATCTGCGGCTGTGTTGTAAGTCCCTGTGCTGCTGCTTCACCATCTGCAAAGGATGCAACTGCGATCAGTGCGATGATGGCAAGCATACTTTCCATCAGCATTGCTCCAAAGGAAACAGGAAGCATATTTTTCTCATTTTTGATCTGCTTGGATGCAGTACCGGAAGATACCAGTGAATGGAAGCCGGAAACAGCACCGCAGGCGATGGTTACAAACAGGATCGGGAACATATACTGTCCGTCTACGTTAAAGCTTGTAAATGCCTTCAGGTTACAGGAAGGATTGGCAACAAATACACCGATAACCGCACCGACGATCATAAAAATGAGCAGATAGCTGTTCAGATAATCACGTGGCTGAAGCAGTGCCCATACAGGAGCGACACTGGCGATCAGAATGTATACAAAAATGATGATATGCCAGGTTCCAAGACTTACATACATGGGGAAATTAAGTCCCAGCACAATTGCTGCTACCAGCAGTAAAATTGCGACTGCAGTGTTGACCCATTTGTTGAATTTTGTATATTTAAGGAAAAATCCAAGTGCAACAGCCTCAAATATAAATAACATGGAAGTGGTTGCAACAGCTCCGTTTGCCGCTACCTTTGTAACTGTTCCTGCATCATTTACGGCAAATCCGTTAAAGGTTCCTGCTACAACATCTGCAAATGCGGCAACGACCAGAATACAGAACAGCCAGCAGAATAAAAGAAATAATTTTTTTCCAAGCTTTCCGATATACGCTTCGATGATATATCCGATCGTACGTCCTTTATTCTTTACGGATGCATACATGGATGCAAAATCCTGCACAGCTCCGAAAAATACACCACCGATGAGGATCCATAACAGAACCGGCAGCCAACCGAAAATTGCGGCCTGATCGGTCCGTTGATGGGACCTGCACCTGCTATGGATGCAAACTGATGTCCAAATACTACATTTGTATCAGCCGGTACATAATCAACTCCGTCCTCCATTTCGTATGCCGGAGTTTTTGCTTTCGGATCAATGCCCCATTTGTTCTGGAGATAACGGCCATACAGAAGATATGCGCCTCCGAGAACTACAATGGCTATGATCATCATTGTGATTCCGTTCATAATATCAACTCTCTTTCCTTTGTGTTTTTTATACATGATACAATGACCGTAAAACAGTTATTGCATCAAAAAAACGCCCTTGCTATCCTTTCGGATAACAAAGCGGAATGTTCCGTGGTACCACTTTGTATTATCGTATTTATTGCTAAACGCGACCACTTATTACTGTCATATCAAACAGCCTCTTCTGTAACGTGAAGACTACGTCCCGGCTTACTTAAAGATTTCTATTCAGCGGGATGCTCCCAAATGATATCACAAAATACCTTCTGCCGCTTCTCACCAGCTGCGGCTCTCTGTGATCCGGTCTGCTTCTTGTGATCTGTCCTGTTCCATGCATTTTCTCTTTTTTATTTATCTAATGTTTTACTCCTTTTTTTATAAAAATTCAACAAATAATTTATATATATTTTATAAATTTGCATATGTTTTTTTATGCATTTTTTAGGTAAAAGCCAAAACACGGCGTATGTAACGAAGCCAGATCTGATCCCAGCTCTGCTTTACGATCCGTTTCCCGTCACATACGCCGCATTATCCATTATTCAGAAAATGTATATCTTACCATGTATCCTTTTCCGTCACCGGTTACGATCACGACTCCGCCATCGGGATTCTCGATCTTATCAATGATCGGAAATCTTCCTTTTTCTTTTACGAAAGCTTCCGGGCTCTCGATATTTGCTTCAATGATCTCCTGCTGAGAATGACGATCGCCGCCGCAGGATTAATGGTTTCAATGATGATCTCATATTCCTTCATACCCTTCACCTCTTTCATTTTAATGCAGTTTTTCAGTTCTTATACTTACATTTTATCGTAAAAATCCCGGTCATGCAAAATGCGTTCTGCACAAATTTTCAGAGGATTTATTGGTATTTTTCACTACATTCAGACTTCTTCTGTTTCCGGATGTTATCTTCCTCAAAGAAGGCTTTTTTTTATTCTACAAAGTGGATCCTGCTCTTATCAAAACGATCCTGCTGCTTTCTGCTCTCTGCCGGGTACCCCAGGGCAAAAAGAGAAAATACCTCCACATTCTCCGGAAGCTTCAGAATATCATGGACCAGCGCCATACGATCCTTAAGCGGTGCAATTCCGATCCACACGCCGCCAAGTCCCAGTGCATCCGTTTCCAGCCAGATATTCTCCTGTGCGATAGACATATCGATCTGTGCCATATCCTGAACAGGCAATCCCTCTTTCCGATATACCGGAACGATCACAACCGGTGCACCTGCTGCACATCCGGAATAGGGAGTGGCTTTGGAAAGCTCCAGGATCTTCTCCTTATCTGTCACAACATAAAATTCCCACGGCTGCTGATTACATGCGCTGGGCGCTGCATACCCGCTTTCAGGATCTGAAAGATCTTTTCCTTCTCTACGGGTTTATCTTCATATTTACGGATACTTACTCTGTGAAAAATATTCTCCATGCTATTTTCTCCTCGTCATACTCATATCACTTGTTACAGTTCATACTCATCATACAGCTTCTGACGCCATTTTACATCCGTCATCACACGCTGCACTTCATCCGACCGTCCATCCAAAAACAAACGATTGATCACTCCCACCGGTATATACAAATTATACCACATCATCAAAACATAAAAACCCCATAAAACGTATTTTTACAAACTCTACAGGAACTTAAAATGGAAAAACGCTCCAGAATACGAAGCTTTCAGAATGTCCATACAGACAAGAATCCTATAAGATATAATAACCATACCACATATCAATAAACAAATCACTCAAAACTGTTCCAAAAATTCTCCCATAATCTGACACCGCCACCATCTGAAAACTCCCGGACAGCCAAACATCCGGGAGTTTTTCTTATATCACTTATAATCTGCAGAAATTATTTCTCCTGCACATTGATGATAACCTTCATGGTTGTCTCACGGTTCTCATCAATATACTGATAAGCCTTCAGATATCTGCGAACTTAAATGTCTTGAGATCAGCGGCTTTAAATGAACTTCCGCATTACAAGATCAATGGCATCTACATAATCATCATGACGGTACATCATAGTACTCTTGATATCCAGCTCGTGGTCATTGGCAACAGCAAGGTCAACGGTTGCCATATCTGCAAATACCGCTACCAGTACGATCACGCTGCCTTTTCTCGCATACTGGATGGCCTGTCCCATGGTGATGTTATTTCCGGCACAGTCATAGATCACATCTGCCTTATCCGGACCAAATGCCTCTACCAGCGCCTCTCCGAAATTTTTCTCCTTCGTGTTTACACAGATATCAATGCCGCACTCTTTTGCTTTTGCAAGACGAAGGTCACTGACATCCGTGATCATAACCCTGGCTGCCCCCATTCCTTTGGCTGTCTGCGCAACAAGATTTCCGATGGGACCTGCACCGATCACTGTGATGTTCATCCTTTACATCGCCCATCTGCTTCACGGCATGGACTGCAACTGCCAGCGGCTCGATCATTGCACCTTCCTCGTAAGACATCTCCTCCGGGATCGGTGTTACCTTAGATGCATCTACTGCAAAGAATTCAGAAGCTGTTCCTGTTGTCTGGAAGCCCATAACCTTCAGTTCCTCGCAGAGATTATATTTTCCATGGCGGCACGGATAGCAATGTCCGCAGTATACCTGAGGCTCGATGGTTACTTTCTGGCCAACCTTAAAACCTGTCACATTCTTTCCAAGCCCCGTGATCTCACCGGATACTTCATGTCCCTGTGTTACCGGATATTTTGTAAAAGGATGCTTACCGTGATATACGTGGATATCTGATCCGCAGATACCAATGTTCATGATCTTAACCAGAACCTGGTCATCTCCCACTTCCGGAACCGGAACCTCTCTGAAAATAATCTCTCCGGGATTTGTCATTACCTGTTGAAGCATCTTATTCTCCTCCTCTAATTTCTTTCTATTGCATATCATCTTTTATTAATTATTTTATTAAAGTAATTACATTATTATTCTTTTCTTCTGATCTGTCAAGATAGTTTTCTATGATTCTGCTTATTGAACAAGTTTGCAGCTTTGTTTTTATGCACATTCCATAATTATCGGTAAAACGGAATAGTCAAGCGAATATTCGCAATACGCTTCGCTACTTGCTCATGACCGAATAACTCCTTCGCGGTTTATCGGTTAAAAAACAAAGCCTGCGGATTCAGCATTTCTGTAATCATATGCTGAATCCACAGGCTCCTTATACGCTTTAATAAATAATTTTATAGAAGTATGATATTCCTTTCCGGCAGGTTTGTAAAGGCTTTTATCAATACCAGCGTGTCATCGGCAGATCATTATTCACACCCTTGGTCATAAGAATCTGGTGAAGATCGATAATTCCGTTGTGGAAGGTTGCCGCACATGCTGACAGGTACAGATCCCACATACGCAGGAACTCTTCGTCAAACATAGTCTTTTCTTTTTCAATATTGTCCCGGAAATTCTTTTCCCAGTGAAGCAATGTCTTATTGTAATGCAGACGGAGATTTTCGATATCCAGGGTATGGAAATTGTCCTCTGCCATATGGTTCAGGATCTCACGTAAGCTCGGAACAGTTCCGCCCGGGAAATATATTTCTTGACCCACGGGTCACCCGGATGCTCCTTCAGAGCACTGATAAAGTGAAGCAGAAACAGTCCGCCCGGCTTCAGAACCTTTTCCACACAATCAAGAAACAGCTGATAATTATCACGTCCAACATGCTCCAGCATACCGACACTGACAACACGGTCAAACTGATACTCCTTCTTCGGCAGATCACGGTAATCCATCAGCTCTACCGTAAGATAATCTTCCAGCCCCTGATCCTTAATCCGTCTCTGAAATTCTGCATACTGTTCATGACTTAAGGTGATACCGGTACCATGAACCTTATATTTCTTAGCTGCCTCGATCAGCAGAAAACCCCAGCCGCAGCCGATATCCAAAAGACTCATACCCTCTTCCAGATGTAATTTTTTAAGGATATAATCAACTTTATTTACCTGTGCCTGATACAACGTATCATCCTCATGGATAAAATACCCGCAGGAATAACTCATAGTCTCATCCAGCCAAAGTTTATAAAAGTCATTTCCAATATCATAATGGCTGGTCACTTCCTTTTCCTGGTTCTTCTTTGATGTTGAACTGAACATGATTTTTTTTCAGAGCAGATTCATTGGTAGAAAATTTCCCCATCTGACCTAGAAAATGATCCAGCGCTTCATAAAGATTTCCCTCGATATCCAGATCCCCACGCATATACGCCTCACCCAGTGCAAGGGATGTGCTCTTCATCAGATCCGCCAGAGGAATCGCTTTCTTAAAATTCACCGTAAATGTAGGTTCACCCTCTCCGATGTGATACTCGGAATTCTTGAACTTTACCAGAAATGGATAATCTGTAAAGCGTTCAAGGAACTGCACCATTGCTTTCTCTTCCGTCTTCTCCTGTAATGTCTCAAACATAATAGTCTACCTCCTTTAGCACAGCACTATGATACACCCGGAGGAAGGCTTTATGTCAAGGGAGATATACAACAAAATTTTATCAATAAAATGGCGATATTTGGTAAAACTCTTACTTATACTTATTCAAATTAACTAGATGTTTACAATCCATTTTTAAACAAGCTGCCGAAAACACTGATATTATCAAAACGCACTCGTTAATTATATATCATTTTTCAATAATTATCTTTGTATTTTACGCATTTTTTATTGCTTTATATACAATTCAGACTTATAATAAAAGATACAAAAAAAAGAGCGAAAACCATATAAAAATCCAACACTGGAGGGAACCTTATGAACGAAGAACTTTTTAATGAAGCATCAAAATCCAACATTCTGTCAAAACAGCTGGTCGACAAGCTTCAGGAAAGCATGACCTACAGCAGCATCTCCTTCATCAATTGGACCATCGAAGTCTCAGACTCCTGAAAGCCCGCATCGAACGCGGCGACAAGATCAAAAATGAGACCACCGGCGTAATCTACGATCTCTACACCTTCCGCCAATTTGTAGAAAACAACTTCTCCACCTACATCACCGGCCAGGTCTTCAACACCTCCATCCGATCCCAGAAAATCTACTTCACCCTGGAAGCCTGCCCAGGCGGCTACAACCTTCTCATGGCAGACTCCGGCAACGAAAAAACCTACCGCTGGATCTCCAGCTTAAGCAAACGCTTCTCCCTGGTAGAAATGATCGCCACCGGAATCGTCTACGTCAAAGACAACCGTACCGACACCTACCAGCCATTTATCTCCGAAAACGGCAAATACTGCAAATACAACAAAGACCTGGGAAAACTCATAGAACTCTGATCAAAACGGGGAATCCGCCAACGGCAGATTCCCCTTGATTTTTTCTCAGATTTCTTTCAAAAAATCAAATGGTTCTTCATCTTTCAAAAATGCATCAGCATATAAGCACACATGATCGCAACCCTCTCCTCCTTCAGGATCCTCCTGACCTCATCCCGGTCCGCGATCACAACCTCGATCTCCTCACTATCCTCCTGAGCAGCCTTACTAACCTCACCACTGGCATACCCATAAACCGTAGCACAGGATTCATCCGTCATCCCGATCGTCGTAAAATAAGGCTTCTCAAAAGCCTCCGCAACCTTGATCGGCTCCAGCTTCAACCCGGTCTCCTCAAACATCTCCCGCACAGCACCCTCATGGAAATCCTCCCCAGGCTCCACAAGCCCCGCCGGAAACTCATAAATATACCCGCCGATCGTATACCGATACTGACGGATCAGCACAACCTTATCCCGCTTCTCTCCATAAACACTGTAAATGATCACCCCATCCGGATGATTCTCCCCTGTAGAAAGCTTCATATCCTCCACACTCTTCGCCCTGGAGGCCACAAAATAAGAAACCGGCGTATCATGTACACTGGTCGCATCCACCCCATAAAGATTCACGAACTTATTATCTGTAAGTTTTTTCACACTGTTGATCTTACCCATCTGAAAAACTCCTTCCCGAAAATTTTTTCTAAAAACATTTTATCCCATCCAAAACCAAAGGTCAATTTTTTATACTTACACTCCCTTCACAATAGTGCTATAATAAATACCCTGCTATAAAATTTAAATTTACTTATTACATTACCAAACAGCTACTGTAGACAAGAAAGAAGGAAAAAACATTGAAAAACCAGACCAATGCTGCCCAGGCCGAAAACCCTCTGGGAACCGCCCCTGTAGGCAGCCTGATCACCAAATTCGCCATTCCCGCCATCATCAGCATGCTAGTCAGCGCTCTGTACAATATCGTTGACCAGATCTTTATCGGACAGGGCGTAGGAATGCTTGGAAATGCCGCCACAAATATCGCATTTCCCGTAACCATTATCTCTACTGCTGCTGCACTGCTCCTGGGAATCGGCAGCGCTCCAATTACAACCTGGAAATGGGCGCAGGAAACGAAAAAAAAGCCAGCTCCATTGCAGGAACCGGACTCTCCGCGCTGATAATCTCCGGTACAATACTCTCTGTCATTGTCCTTCTGTTCCTGAAGCCACTTCTTCATTTTTTCGGCGGAACACCGGACGTCATGCCCTATGCCATTGATTACATAGGGATCACCGCCATTGGGCTTCCCTTTTATGTTTTAAGCACAGGCGGCAACCACCTGATCCGAGCAGACAGGAGTCCTACCTATTCCATGGCCTGCATCCTGGCCGGTGCCGCCATCAACACCATCCTGGACCCGCTTTTCATCTTTGGATTCGGCTGGGGCATCAAAGGTGCAGCCTGGGCAACCGTGATCGGCCAGATCGTATCCGGACTTCTGATCATCTTTTATTTTCCAGACTCCGGAAAATGTACCTGGACCACTCCATGCTGATTCCTAAGGCACGCAATCTGTCTGCCATTTTTCTCTGGGAATGGCATCCTGTATCAATCAGGTTGCCATTGCTGCA
>ENA-OQCP01000709-OQCP01000709.1-human-gut-metagenome-genome-assembly--contig:-NODE-709-length-14266-cov-1.983874_pt1 | contig 14266 bp, 19 predicted proteins | sample MGYA00242760_ERZ504583 | MGnify/ENA primary metagenome ERZ504583 (study PRJEB26092, sample SAMD00036308) | human gut metagenome | host: Homo sapiens | study: EMG produced TPA metagenomics assembly of...
AAAGGCGTATTCGGCTACAGCACAGAGCCGCTTCTGATCATGGTAGCTGCAATCGCAGCATTTATCGCGTTCCGTGTAGGCATTACCTGGGATGAGATGATGGATGAGATCTGCACCAAGATCGCAAAGGGCATGCCTGCCATCCTGATTCTTGTATGTGTTGGCGCTATGGTTGGTACCTGGATGGCATCCGGTACCATTCCGATGATGATTTATTACGGCGTCCAGATCGTAAACCCGAAATTCATGCTGGTTACCGCGTTCCTGATCGAGGCAGTGGTTTCGGTTGTTACCGGTACCTCCTGGGGTTCCGTTGCAACCATGGGTGTTGCCCTGATGGGAATCGCAAGCGCCCTTGGCGTATCCCTTCCGGCTACTGCAGGCGCTGCATCGCAGGTTCCTACTTTGGTGACAAGATGTCTCCGCTGTCCGATACCACAAACCTGGCTCCGATCGCGGCAGGCAGCACACTGTATGAGCATATCGGACATATGTTCTACACCACTGTCCCAGCAACCATCGTTTCCCTGGTGGTATATGCCATTGTTGGTATGAACGCAGATGTAAGCGCAGATATTACTTCTGACACCGTTACTACTTTATTAAGCCAGCTTTCTTCCATGTACAGCTGGAACCTGCTGATCATCATTCCGGTAGTGATCGTGCTGGGCGGCTCCCTGCTTCAGAAGCCAACCATTCCGGTTATGCTTCTTTCTACTTTTGTAGCAGGCTTGGAGAGTGTCTTCATTCAGCACGTAGCGTTAGGAGATGTGTTAAAGGCAACCGTAAACGGTTTTGATGTATCCATGATCCACCGTGCAGGATTTGACACCGAGACCTGTTCCGAGGCCGTAACCAAGCTGTTAAACCGCGGCGGTATGAACGGCATTATGAGCACCACACTTCTGGTATTCTGCGCATTCTGCTTCGCAGGTATCATGAGCCGGGCTGGCTGTCTGGATGTGGTACTCCAGAAGATCTTAAGCGTGGCAAAGAGTACCGGTGCGCTGATCACCGCAACCGTTGCAGCCTGCATTACCATGGCACTGACCACCGGTAACTCTTACCTTGCCATTCTGATTCCGGGCGAGATGTTCCGTGACGCTTACAAAGAGCGCGGGCTTGCGGCAAAGAACCTGTCCAGAACCCTTGAGGATGCCGGTACCGTAGTTGTACCGCTGATCCCGTGGTCCGCAGCAGGTGCTTACATGGCTTCCACCCTTGGCGTAGAGACTTTGGATTACCTTCCATGGGCAATCCTGTGCTACACCGGCTGGATTTTTGCAATCATCTGGGGCTTTACCGGATTTGGTATTGCCAAGCTCGATGATGAGAAGAAAAAGGAGAACTAAATACGATGTCCAGAGTGCTTTTGATTAAAAACGCGAATCTGTATGATCCGGATCCAAAAGGAATCCGTGATATCCTGATCGTAGATGAAAAAGTATTTTCTGTGGCAGAACACATCGATCCACCGGAACTTTCTGCTCCGGTGGAAGTTGTTTCTGCAGATGGAAATGGTAATTCCTGGTTATGTGGACCAGCATGTTCATGTGATTGGCGGGGGCGGCGCAAAGCTTCTGGTTACACGGCTTTCTTCCCTGCATGAGGAAGTGCGTGATGCTGTAAAGGCAGGGGTTCCGGTGGAAAAAGCCATCCGCATCTGCGGGGAGAACCCGGCCAGAGCCAACGGATTATTCCCGAAAAAGGGCTGCATCCGTCCGGGCAGCGACGCGGATCTTGTGATCCTGGATGAGGAATTTCTGGTAGATACGGTATTTGTCCGTGGACAGAAAATGGTGGAGTATGGAAAAGCACTGGTAAAAGGCACCTTTGAGACAGACTGACAGAAGCTTTGAAATAGAAAAGCGGAAAAGAAAGAGACAGGAGAATTGACATTATGATCAAGTTACTGAAAAACGCGAATGTGTACGCACCGGAGAAACTGGGAAAGAAAGATATCCTTATTGAGGGGGAAAAAATCCTTCTGATGCAGGATACTATTGAGGGATATGAGGGACTTCCGGGAGTGGAAACCTATGATCTGGAGGGAAAGACCGTTGTTCCGGCTTACATTGACATGCACGTGCATATCACAGGCGGCGGCGGAGAGCAGGGGCCGGCATCCCGTGTACCGGAATCCCAGCTCAGTGAATTCTTCAAAAATGGTATTACCACGGTAGTCGGACTTCTGGGAACCGATGGCGTAACCCGCAGTGTGGAAAATCTGGTCGCAAAAGCTCGCGCCCTGACCGAAGAGGGCATGACCGTGTACACTCTGACCAGTTCCTATGGTTACCCGCCGACCACCCTGACCGGAAGTGTAGAGCGCGATATCATCCTGGTTCCACCGATGATCGGTGTGAAGGTAGCGGTATCGGACCACAGAAGCTCCAACCCAGGCGGAGAAGAGCTGATCGCGCTGGCTACTGCAGCGCGCAGAGCCGGCTTACTCAGCAATACCCCTGGCCTGGTAACCATGCACATGGGTGACGGAGAGGGAAGACTGGATCCGATTTTCTATGTGCTGGATCATTCCGACGTTCCAGCCAAGAACCTGCTGCCGACCCACATCTTACGCAATCCTGGACTGATTGATGCCGGCGCGGATCTGGTGCGCCGTGGCGGCTACATTGACTGCACCGCCGGCGCCGATGATGTGGAGGTCGAATCCGATGCTCTGAAGCTCTATGAGCTGTTGCACCGCGAAGATGTGAGCCTGGATCATGTAACCATGTCCAGTGACGCGTTCGGAAGCCAGCCGCGCTTCAACGAAGAGGGCGAGTGCATTGGCCTGACCTACGCGTCCCCGAAGTATCTGCACCGTACCATCCAGATCCTGGTAAGAGAGGGCATGCCGCTGGAGGATGCCTTACAGCTTCTGACCAGCACTCCGGCCGTACTCCTTGGCAAAGAAGGAATCAAGGGCTGTGTAGCGGAAGGCGCAGACGCAGACCTTCTGGTACTGGATGAGAATCTCAACATCAACAGCCTGTTTGCCCGCGGCAAGGTCGCTGTGTGGGAGCAGGAAGTGAAGATGAAGGCAGATTCGAGCAGTAAGGAAAAACATACAGGAGAAGGACTGTGATTGACTTATTGGTGGTGCTTCTGCTTATGGTGGTACCGGTACAGTTCCTGGTGTTATCATTGGTGCACTTCTGATGGGTGTTCTGAATCTTGGCATGAGTATCATGGGTATTGACCAGAATATCCAGAAGGTTGTTAAAGGTATGGTTCTTCTGGCAGCGGTTATCTTCGATGTTGTCAGCAAGAGAAAATCTTTTATCGTAAAATAATAATAGTCAGCGAATCAGGACAGCAGGTTTTCGGAGTGATCCGGAACCTGCTGTTTTTGGGTGTATATACTGTTGTTTTATGTGAGGTTATTTTGTCGGTTTTCGTGGTTTTATGGGGGATGTGCTTGTTTTTAGGAGAACGTTATATTATAATAAGGGCAAGTGACAGAAAATACGAAATTATGTTGTCGGGAGGCTGTAATGGGAAATACAGTAACGATCTGTTTTGCAAATAATAAGGGCGGCAGCGGAAAGTCCACCAGCTGTTCCAATGTGGGAGCGGCACTGGCCGGCATGGGTAAGAAGGTACTGATGGTAGACGGTGATATGCAGCTGAATCTTTCCCTTTCTTTTTTTTCGGAGGAAGAAGTGCTTGAGATGGCAGCAGGGGAAAAGAATCTCTACTATGCTATCGGTCATCAGTCGGATCTCAGCGATTTTATCGTGCATACGAAGTATGAGAATCTGGATCTGGTTCCGTCGTCTACGCTGATGAGCTCCGTGGAATATGAGCTTTTTACAAAATGGCAGAGAGAGTTTATCCTGCGGAAATGTCTGCAGAAGGTTAAAGATTCCGGAGTGTACGATTACATTCTCATTGATGCACCGCCTACTCTTGGCGGCTGGGTGATGAATATTTTATGTGCATCCGATTATGTTCTTGTTCCGGTAGAGGCAAGTCCGTGGGGTATGTTTGGTCTTGCAAATATGTTTGATTTCCTCAATGAAGTCAGGGAGATCGCTCCGGATTTAAAGGTTTTGGGAATCGTAGTAACCAAGCAGATGCCAGAAAGAATTATTTCAAACAGACTATGGAAACACTGAAAGAAATGGAAGGAATCTATCTTTTCGAATCTTTTATCCGTGTAGACAGCTCCATCGAATGGTCCCAGGACAGCAGTGAACCAGTTGTGGAGTTCAAAAAAAGCAGCCGCAGCGCAAAAGAGTACATAGCATTGGCAGAGGAGGTAATGAATCGTGTCAGTAGGTAAAGCAAGCATCGCAAGAGCAGTAAATGCAGAAAAAGCATCCAAAACAGAAACAAAAACAGAGGTAAAAGAGGCTGAGGTTAAAGCAGCAGAGAAGCCGTCAGAGGTAAAAGCTGAAACAGCTGAAAAAGCGGCAGAAAAAACTACAGCAAAGAAAACAGCAGCCAAAGCTCCTGCAAAGAAGACCACAGCAAAGAAAGCAGCCGCAACAAAAACAACAGCAAAGAAAACCACTACCAGAAAAACAACAGCACGTAAAACCGCAGCAAAGAAAACAGCTGCAGCAGAAACAACAGGAACTGTAGCCCAGAACGTGATCAGCGGAGGAAACGCCGACGAACTCCAGGCCAATTCCTCACCCAAGAAGATGAGCCGGACAACAACCAGCCAGTAGGATTAAAGACGAGCTTCCGGTTTATCTGCTGTAATCTTTGATTGAATTTTTTGAAAAGATAGTAATTGACAAATAAAAAGACTGCTATATATCTATATCACTATTGATAAGGTATACAGCAGCCTTTTATTTTGCCCTATAAAAATCTCAGTGGGACAGCGAAGCGCCTCCCTCGTATCTTTCTACATATTGTAATATGCAGCATACAATCCATTCTTCTCAAGCAGTTCAGCATGAGTGCCTCTTTCGGCGATACCCTCCTCCGTGATCACAATGATCTCATCCGCATCACGATCGTAGAAAGCCGGTGCGCGATCGTAATGGTAGTACGATTTTTTGAAAGCTCCTCCAGACTCTTCTGGATCCAACGTTCGCTTTCGTTATCCAGAGCGCTGGTGGCCTCATCCAGGATCAGAATCGGAGGATTCTTAAGGAATACACGTGCAATGGAGATCCGCTGCTTCTGTCCGCCGGAAAGGCGTGTGCCACGTTCTCCGACATAAGTGTCGTATTTATCCGGAAGCTCCATGATAAAGTCATGGATACTCGCACATTTGGCGGCTTTGATGATCTCTTCATCGGAAGCTCCGGGCTTTCCGTAGGCAATATTATCCTTGATGGTTCCATCAAAAAGATAGACATCCTGCTGTACCATACCGATCTGGCTTCGAAGGCTCTTAAGAGTCAGCCGCGGATATCCTTTCCGTCTACAGTAATGGAACCGTCGGTCACATCATAAAATCTGGGCAGGAGAGAGCAGATCGTGGTTTTTCCGCTTCCGGAAGGTCCTACCAGGGCAATGGATTTTCCTGCCGGGATATCAATAGAGATATCGGAAAGCACAGGAGTTTCATCATCGCTGTAATGAAAAGAAACATGGTCGTAACGCACATGTCCTTTTACGTCCGTAAGCTCCGCAGCGTTGTCTGCATTCCTGATCTCGGATTCTGTTTCCATCACATCTAGGAAACGGCGGAAACCGGAAAGACCCTTCTGCATCATTTCCACAAGTTCCACCAGGATCTGGATGGGGCTGATAAAGATTCCGATATACAGGGCATACATGGCAAGATCTGCAGTCTGCATTTCACCCTGAGCGATCAGATAGCCGCCGTAAACAAGAGTTACCAGGTACATCATACCCTGGAAGAAAAGATTGGAACTCATGAAGCTTCCCATGCAGTGATAATTATCTCTTTTGGAAACAAGGAACGCTTCATTGCTTTTCTTAAATTTGGCACGTTCGATGTCCTCGTTTGCGAAGGACTGCACCACGCGGATTCCAGAAAGCGTATCCTGAAGACTGGCATTTACATCTCCGATCTTACGACGGTTTTCCATGAAGTTTCCTGCATTTTTGCATTCTGGCGGAAGGAAAACACAAACATCACGATCACCAGGAGGATCAGCGGCAGTGCAAGCTTCTTGTTGATAAAGAACAGGAAGATAAAAGCACCGACGATCTTTACCAGAGAGATAAAAAGATTCTCAGGACCATGATGTGCAAACTCGGAAATGTCAAAAAGGTCACTGACCAGCTTGCTCATCATCTGACCGGAATTATTCCTGCTGTAATAGGAAAAAGACAGCTCCTGGTAATGGTCAAAAAGCTCCCGGCGCATATCACGTTCCATCTTTGCACCCATCATATGTCCCTGACAGGTTACATAATATTTGCAGAGACTCTGCACAATGTACATAACAAAAAGAGAAGCTGCAATCACAGGGAGGGCATGAAGAATAATATCCTTATCCTGTGTAAAGAGAGTTTTTGTCATAGTACGAAGAATCTGGGGATAAGCAAGATCTACCAGACTGATAACGGCTGCACAGATCAGGTCAATAAAAAAGACCGCTTTGTACGGGCCGTAGTAGTGGATGAATTTCTTGATGGTATTCATCGGAAAAGTACCTCCGTTTTTATGAAATGTATAGTGTTGTCTGGGCAAAAAACATTGCTGCTGGACATTCTATGTTCATCTTATCATAAGTAAGAATAAAGTCAAGATAAGTGAATTTCCAGTCTATTTCGTTTCTGCATACTTTCTGCGAATAGAGCTATATGGCTGCTGTTCACAGGTAATATTCCGCGAGGGATTGCTGGCAACGGAGCGGATCGTGATATGAGGAGATATCTTTTTGGGAAAAAATCAAATTACTCCTTGACACAGAAGAACAAAACCCGTATAGTGTATTTCAGATTTGGTGTGTAACTGATAAGCAGGCATTAACCAGTCATAAATGTTATTATTTGACGTTTATGGGGGTTGGTGTCTTTTTTTGTTGCCCACTTAAAAGACTCCCGCTCCAAAACGTCGAAAGAAAAGGAGAGAAAACATGAAAGACAAGATTTTCGGAGTTTTGCAGCGAGTGGGACGTTCCTTTATGCTTCCCATAGCAATCCTTCCTGTGGCAGGCCTGCTTCTTGGATTCGGCAGTTCCTTCACAAATGAAACAACCATTGCAACCTACGGACTTCAGAAGATTCTGGGAGACGGAACAATTTTACATGCACTCCTGATCATTATGAACAAAGTCGGAAGCGCGGTATTTGATAACCTACCGCTGATCTTTGCAGTAGGTGTGGCCATCGGTATGGCAAAAAAAGAGAAAGAGGTAGCAGCTCTTTCTGCACTGATCGCTTACTTCGTTATGAATGTAGCCATCAATGGTATGCTGGTAGTAAATGGTAAGATCACAGCAGACGGACAGATCGCAAAAAGCGTTCTGGAAGGTACTGTAACCTCTGTCTGCGGCATCCAGTCCTTACAGATGGGTGTGTTTGGCGGTATCATCGTCGGCTTGGTGTTGCAGCTTTGCACAACCGTTTTCATAAGATCGTGCTTCCAAACGCACTTTCCTTCTTCGGCGGTTCCAGATTTGTGCCCATCATTTCCACCATTGTATATATGTTTGTGGGAATCCTGATGTATTTTGTATGGCCGGCAGTCCAGAACGGTATTTATGCTCTGGGTGGTCTTGTAACAGGCAGCGGCTATATAGGAACTCTGATCTTCGGTATTATCAAACGTGCGCTGATCCCCTTCGGACTTCATCACGTATTTTATATGCCATTCTGGCAGACAGCCGTTGGCGGGACTATGGAGGTTGCAGGCCAGATGGTACAGGGCGGACAGAACATCTTTTTCGCTCAGCTTGCAGATTCCGCAAATGTAGCGCATTTCAGCGCAGATGCAACAAGATATTTTTCCGGAGAGTTCATTTTCATGATCTTCGGTCTTCCGGGAGCAGCTCTTGCCATGTACCGCTGTGCAAAGCCTGAGAAGAAAAAAGCAGCAGGCGGACTTCTTCTTTCCGCAGCCCTTGCATGTATGCTTACAGGAATCACAGAGCCACTGGAGTTCTCTTTCCTGTTTGTAGCTCCTGCATTGTTTGCGGTACAGGTTGTTCTTGCAGGTGCGGCTTATATGATCGCACATATGCTGAACATTGCAGTAGGACTTACCTTTTCCGGCGGTTTCCTTGATCTGTTCCTGTTCGGGATCCTTCAGGGAAATGCAAAGACAAGCTGGCTCAGGATTATCCCGGTAGGTATCATTTACTTTATTCTCTATTATGTGATCTTCACCTTCCTGATCAAAAAGTTCAACTTCAAGACTCCGGGACGTGAGGATGACGACACAGAAACAAAGCTTTACACAAAAGCAGATGTAAACGCGAGAAAAGAAGCCGGAAAAGCCGGTGAAGCAGCAGGAAGTACATCTGCAGACCCGGTAAGTGAAGTCATCACAGCCGGCCTTGGAGGAAAGAAAAACATCAGCGATGTGGACTGCTGTGCAACAAGACTCCGTATCACCGTCCATGATGCAGCAAGAGTCAACGACGACATTCTGAAAACAACAGGCTCCAGAGGAATCGTGAAAAAAGGCCAGGGCGTGCAGATCATCTACGGTCCCCAGGTAACTGTGATCAAATCCAAGCTGGAGGATTATCTGGAGACAGCGCCGAATGAATATTTTGAAGGTGCAAATGAGAAAGAAACAGACAATGCGGAAAATCAGGCTCAGTCTGATACAGAGTGTACAGCAGAAGTACAGGTGAGGCTGCTCAGAACACAGCTCCGACATCCGAAGCCAACACGCAGCCGGAGAAAAAGATTCTCAGAACAGCGATTGTCTACAGCCCGGTAACCGGTATCGCTGCAGACCTTTCCACAGCGCCGGATGAAGGCTTGCGGAAGGATGATGGGAGAGGGTGCTGTAGTCACACCGAAGGACCCGGTGATCTGTGCTCCGGAAGACGGCGAGGTAGAGTTTATTTTTGACACAAAGCATGCCATCGGATTCCAGACAGATACAGATCTTCCTATACTCCTCCATATCGGCATTGACACTGTAAAGCTGGAAGGAAAAGGCTTCGAGATCCTGGTAGAGCAGGGACAGCATGTAAAAAAGGCGAGCCGTTGATGAAGATTGACATCCCGTATCTTACAGAAAACGCTCCGTCCTTATGTTCTCCGATTCTTTGCACAGAGATCGAGGATAATCAGAGAGTACGCTTCTTGCCAATGGAGAGATCAAGGCAGGAGAGCCGCTGTTCGCAGTAGAGACTGTGGAAGAATAGGGAATTTTTCAGCAATAATATAGAGGATTGGTTTTGTGAAAAGCGCGCCTAATGCCCGGGCGCGCTTTTCCTGTGGCAAAGAAAATAACTGTCTGTCAGAAGGACTTTACACAAAAGAAAGATTCTGTTACGATAAAGAAAATCAACAGCTGCAGACAAAAATGTCGACTGAAAATCCGGGGCAGACAGTGGTGGAATGTGGAAAAGCGGCAGGATATATAAAAATGGTGGGGAAAAAGATGTACAGAGTGAGCAAGGTATTGAACAATAACGGCATCATTGCCATAAATATGGAAGAAAACCAGGAATATGTACTTCTGGGAAAAGGTGTGGGATTTGGAAAGAAGGTCAGCCAGCGTTTTGAGGCTCCGGCAGACTGTACCATTTACAGGCTGGCTCAGGAGACAGAACGTGGCTCAGCAAAAGAACTGGCAAAGAGCGTAGCACCGGAATTTCTGGAGATTGCAGATGAAATATTGAGAGAAGCTGAGAAGACCTTTGGGGATACCATAGACAGAAGGATCCTGTTTCCCCTTGCTGATCATATTTCCTTTGCAGTGGGACGTATCCGGAATCATGAGCAGATCAGCAATCCCCTGACGGATGATATCAAGGTGCTTTTTTACAGTGAATTCAAGGTGGCGGAGGTATTGAAGAAGATCTTGAAGGAGCGGATGGATATTGAGATCGACGAGCATGAGGTGGGATATGTGGCACTTCATATTCACTCAGCACTTGGAGATGAAAAGGTGTCTGTTGCCATGCAGACAGCAAGAACGGTACGGGAATGTATCGCCATGATTGAGATGGCCACAGGAAGAAAGATCGATGTGATCTCCCTGTCCTACAACCGTATGATGAACCATATCAAATATATGGTAGCCCGTGTCTCCACAGGGGAGACACTGAAGCTGGATATGAATGAATATATAGAAGAAAAATATCCGGAATCCTACAGGATCGCAGAGGATGTCTGCGAGAGCCTGGGCAAAAGCTTGGGAAAAAGCTGGACCCTATCGAGATCGGTTATCTTGCCATGCATATTGAGCGGACAGTAGAGCAATAAATATAAATGCTGATCCGCCTCAGGGATTTACACAATAAATTCAATGGCTTTTTTGACAGCAGTACTCATGGTAGTACTGCTGTTTGTGACTAGGCAGACTTCCCTCTGGGGGAGTGGCTCTTTAAGCTGAAGGGCAAAAATCTTCCGTCATTGATCACTTCCCGGGCAAGGGGTTCCGGGTAAAAGCCGATTCCCAGATTATGGACGATCATGGGAAGGACCTGGTCTGTAGTTGCTGCCTCTATGTCAGGATGAAAAGAAACACGGTTTTCCATAAAGTAATTCATATACATTTCTCTGGTGCTGGTCCCTTCCGCAAGACCTACAAAGGCAGATCCTGAAGCTCATGGATGCTGATAGGGGCAGTAGCCAGATCCTTATATTTGCTTCCGCATGCAAGGATCTCCCGGTAACGCAGGAGACTTTTTTTCTGTAAAGGCTTGCGGATGGAGATCGGAGTGGTGACAATAGCGAAATCCACCGCATAATTTTTCAGTGCCTGTACAGCCTGTGGAGTAGAATGGTTAAAGAGGCGCAGGCGAACATGGGGATATTGCTCGCGGAACAGCTCCAGCTTTTCCAGAAGGATCAGACGCAGGGCATTTTCGCTGGCGCCGATGGAAACCAGGCCATGCTCCAGCTCTCCGTTCTGGCGGATCTCCTCTTCGCCGATGGACAGCTGCTCAAAAGCCAGGGCAACGTGTTCATAAAGCTGGCGGCCTTCCGGTGTAAGTGCGATTCCCTTGTTGGAGCGGAGAAAGAGCGTACATTTCAGCTCCTGCTCCAGGTTGTTCATACAGCGGGTGATATTTGGCTGATTGTTGTGAAGAGCTCTTGCTGCCTTGGTAAAGCTCTTATACTGGGCTACATAATAAAAGATCCGGTAGTATCGTAAGTGATCATATATTGTCTCCATCCTGTGATATGATTTTAATATGTTTACGATATTAATAATACTTTTTACATTTGCTTCTGAGCAAACTATAATACACCCGAGGAAAAAAATCAATGACAGGAGTGATTTAGAGTGGTTTCAGGAGGCAGAAAGCTGCAGAGCGCAGACCGGCAGATGTCAGAAGCTTTTATCACAAGTGTATTTCTGGCAATGTCCGGCGGATTTCAGGATGCCTACACATACTTTACAAGAGATGAGGTGTTTTCCAACGCCCAGACAGGCAACGTGGTTCTGATGAGCCAAAATTTTATGACAGGACAGTGGGGAGAGGGCTTAAGGTACCTGTTCCCTGTTTTAGCCTTTGCCATTGGTGTTGTAGCGGCGGAGAGGATCCAGAGTACCTTTAAATATGCAAAAAAACTTCACTGGAGGCAGATGATCCTGCTGATCGAGATCCTGATCCTTTTTGTTGTGGGATTTATGCCGGGAGAATTGGATATGCTGGCAACCGTACTGGTATCCTTTTCCTGCGCTATGCAGGTACAGACTTCCGGAAGGTGGGCGGTTATTCCTATGCAAGCACCATGTGCATCGGAAATTTACGAAGCGGCACGGCGGCGTTGTCCGTGTATTGTCGTGAAAAACGTCCGGAACAGCTGAAGCAGGCTCTTTATTATTCGGGATAATTTTCTTTTTGCCATTGGAGCCGGTGGCGGAGGAAATCTGTCCATGAGGCTGGGAATCCCGGCAATCTGGTATCGGATGTTTTGCTTCTGATCAGCTTTATTCTGATGTTTTCCAGTAAACATAGAGATTAGAAGGGTGAGGAATTGTGGAAAACAGCACATTATTCCCAAGAGAGGAAAAGGCGGAGCTTTTATTTGAAAAGATCCTGAAGGATCCGGAGGCGTGCAGACGGCTGACGGAGACCTTCTATGAATCCATGGATGCGGATACAGACATAGAATGCGGATATCTTCCTCCGGAAAAATTCGCCTATGCATTGCTGGACGCATATAAAAACCGTGATCTGACAGCTCTCCTTATGGCGATCTGCCAGACAGTATGTTTGATCTTCTGCGAAATTCTTTTCTGGCACCGTTCAGGTTCAATGCAGATGGACAGGAGAATCCGGTGTTTCTCACAGATGAAAAAGGAAATTTTCTGCGGGAAAAGGGAATTCATGTAAGTGATAGGGATTACGACCGGTTCCGCAGGATATACAGGGAGAAGCAGGGCGTAAAGATGTATCTGGCGTATGGCTACCGGAAGCGCCATGCCTATGATGAAGCTACCATGGAAGTAGAAGAGTACAAAATGGGCGAACATATCGGTGTGCTGCTGGTGTATGAGCTTCCGGACAGCGTAAAGGAAAAAGAAACGGAGGCACAGGCCTATGCGGCTGTATGGGATATCATGATGGCAATTCAGAAGAAGCTTCCAAGAGCTTTTGTGTATTATGGGCAGGATTCTGTGGAGGATGGTGGAAAACGTTATGACGGACTGGGCGTTTTTCTCCCCATCCATAAATTTGCGGACCGTCTGGAAAAAATGATCGGGATCGCGGATGAGATCGTAATGAAATAGAGTGTACAAAAAAGGACTGCTTTTGTATTGCTCCGGTTATCAGAAGGATAGTTGATGACCGGAAGCTATAGAAAGCAGTCCTTTTTGTATGTCCATCAGGTGCAGTAGCGGAACATTTTGTCCGTAAGGATCCTGCGAAAATAAGGCCCAGGGGAAGAGCAACGATGATCAGGATCGCAGCTGCAAACCAGGAGGCGGAAACATTCAGGGACATGATCCCCAGATTGTAGATCGCCCGGTAGAGATAAAGTCCGGGAACCATGATCACAATGGATGGCACGGTAATGGAAATCCTGGGATATCCCACTTTTGTTTTGATGAGGGAGGCCAGAAGTCCGGCTGTCAGTGCTCCGAAAAAAGCCGCGGCAGCAGGTGGGAAACCGGCAAGATCAACAAGCTCCAGACGTAAAGTGTTGGACAGTGCGCCGATGAAGGCGGCAGCTGCGGCTAGCCGGACAGGACTGTTGAACATGACCGAAAAGCCGAATACCCCGCAGAAGCTTGCCAGAAGCCGGAACAGGATCCTCTGAGCTGCCGAAAGCTCCAGAGGCAGGAAATCCACAGGCTTCAGATGAAGAAGCAGTGCCATCAGCCAGGCAGAGACAGCAGCCACCATTACAACAATAATGGCGTAGGCCAGTCGTTCCAGACCGGAACGCATATCCAGCTTGGCAAGGTCGATCCCGCTTGTGATAAACGGAAAGCCCGGAATGATAAACAGCATGGAACAGATGTATCCGGCCTCATGCTGGACGGAAATGTGGAACAGAAGCTCTGCCAGCTTCAGGAAGCCTGCATATACAAGACAGGCGGAGGAAACAGAAACTGCAATGCACATAAACAGAGTAAAATGATGCTTGCCAAGCTTGCAGCGGATGGCATTTCCGATGCCTGCGCCTGCAAAAGCCAGGATCATTCCAGGGGCCACCGCCCAGAAGAAAAGTAAATGCACACAGGCCAGTGCAGAAGCCAGTCCCAGGGCTGCAGGGGAATAAAGCCCGTGGATCCGCTCGATCTCATCTAACTGACTGTGCAGTGCTTCACCGCTCATATGGATACCCTCCGTAGGAAAATCACTGACAAAATGTTCCAGCCTGTTCAGTCTGGAAGTATTTACGCCGGTGGTAGTCAGACTAAGTGCATGGGAAAAACTGCTCTCACCGTCAAAGCAGGTGTAGTTTATGGACATCAGTCCGATATCTGCGGAACAGGTGATGCCAAGTGCTTCTGACAATGTATTCATGGAACTCCGTACCCGCCAGGCACCGGTCCCACAGGAGAGAAGCATCATGCCTGTACGGCCGATCAGGGAAGCTTTTTCGGAAAGAGAAGCCTCGGTGATGGGCTGGCTGTTCCTGGCGCTTACGTAGTTGTGCCAGGGGATTTTCATATGATTACGTTTAACCGGAATATCTGACACAGAAATCACTTCTTTCTATATATTAAAATAGTATA
>ENA-OQCP01000710-OQCP01000710.1-human-gut-metagenome-genome-assembly--contig:-NODE-710-length-14266-cov-1.457387_pt1 | contig 14266 bp, 21 predicted proteins | sample MGYA00242760_ERZ504583 | MGnify/ENA primary metagenome ERZ504583 (study PRJEB26092, sample SAMD00036308) | human gut metagenome | host: Homo sapiens | study: EMG produced TPA metagenomics assembly of...
AAAAGTTGCTTTGGAGTCTTTTTTTGATAGGTGCAGAATAATAAGAAAGGTGTTATAATATCTTGCATGAGTGGCAATTATTCCAGTAGATATATTGCGGGGCAGAAGAATCTTCTGTCTTTGGGGGAAATGGGAAAGATTGCAGACGAAAAGGAGAACATAGAAATTCATGAGTGTAAAAGACTTAAGTGCTTACGAATTAGTAAAGGAAGAAGATTTAAAAGGGATCAAATCCCACGGAATGCTGTTAAAGCATAAGAAGAGCGGGGCAAGGATCTTACTGATAGAAAATGATGATGACAACAAGGTATTCAATATCGGATTCCGTACACCGCCGTCAGACAGTACCGGAGTACCACATATCATGGAACATTCCGTACTGTGTGGATCTAAGAATTTCCCGGCGAAGGATCCGTTCGTAGACTGGTAAAGGGTTCACTGAATACATTTTTAAATGCAATGACTTATCCGGATAAGACGGTTTACCCGGTAGCAAGCTGTAATGACCGGGATTTCCAGAATCTGATGCATGTATATCTGGATGCGGTATTCTATCCGAATATTTACAAAAAAGAAGAGATTTTCCGTCAGGAAGGCTGGAACTACCATCTGGAGAAAAAAGAAGGCCCGCTGAAATACAACGGTGTCGTTTACAATGAAATGAAGGGTGCTTTTTCCTCACCGGATGATGTTCTGGAGAGAGAGATCATGAATTCGCTGTTCCCGGATACAACCTATGGCTGTGAGTCCGGCGGAGATCCTGTAAATATTCCGGATCTCAGCTATGAGGAATTTCTGGATTTCCACAGACAGTACTATCATCCGTCCAACAGCTTTATCTATCTCTACGGAAACATGGATATGGAGGAGAAACTGGAATTTCTTGACAGCCATTATCTGTCTGCCTTTGATTCTCTTGTCATTGATTCCGAGATCCGGGATCAGGAAGCCTTTGCTCAGGTAAAGGACATCCAGAAGTCTTATCCGGTATCAGAGGATGAGGGAGAAGAGGATAACACCTATCTTTCCTACAATATGGTTGTGGGTGAAGCGGCAGATATCAACTTGAGTCTTGCTTTCGAGGTTTTGGATTATGCTCTCTTAAGCGCACCGGGTGCACCACTGAAGCAGGCACTTCTGGATGCAAAGATCGGCAAGGATATCTATGGCTCCTTTGAGGATGGAATCAAACAGACCTATTTCTCCATCGTGCAAAGGGAGCCAACTTAAGCCAGAAAGAGGAATTTGTCAAAGTGATCCGTGACACCCTCACAAAGATCATGGAGGAAGGTATCGACAAGAAGGCAGTAACAGCCGGAATCAACTACTACGAATTCCGTTTCCGTGAGGCAGATTTCTCTTCCTATCCGAAGGGACTGATGTATGGCCTGGATATTTTAAGCAGCTGGCTTTATGACGATACAAAGCCGTTCTGTGAAGTACAGCTTCTTGAGGGATTTGAGTTCCTCAAAAAAGCTCTGGAAGAGGGATATTTTGAGGATCTGATCCGTAAATATCTTCTGGATAATACCCATGGCGCGATCCTTTCCCTGGTACCGGAGAAAGGCCTTGCTGCTAAGAGAGACAAAGAACTGGAAGAAAAACTGGAGAATTACAGAAAGAGCCTTTCTGATGAAGAGCTTACCCGGATGGTAGAGAATACAAAAGCCCTGGAAGCTTATCAGGAATCCGAGGAAGATCCGGAAACACTGACCTGTATCCCGATGCTTTCCAGAGAAGATATCAAAAAAGAGATCACAGGACTGACAAACGAGGAGCACCATGTGAGGACAGCCTGTTTCTGTATCATGATGTGTGCACCAATGGTATCGGTTATGCAGATCTTCTTTTTGAGATCCATGACTTTGATGTTGACACAGTCCATTATCTGGGACTTCTGAAATCTGTGCTTGGTGCAGTGGATACAGAGAATTACACATATGGCGAGTTGTTTAATGAAGTGAATGCGAGAACCGGCGGTATTGCCTATGGGATAGAGGTTTTTGATGATGCCCAGGATACCGATGCATTCCGTGCCATGTTTGCCGTAAGAGGAAAAGCGTTATATCCGGAGATGGATTTCATGTTTTCCATGATCCGGGAGGTTCTTACAACTTCGAAGCTGGATGACACCAAACGTCTCTACGAGATCATTGCCAGAGTGAGATCCAGAGCCCAGGCCAGCCTTGCAAGTGCAGGCCATTCCACCGCCGTTCTCCGTGGTGCTTCCTACGCATCTCCGATGGCGGCATTCCAGGATGAGATGGCGGGAATCGGATATTATCAGTTATCGAAAAACTGGAGAAGGATTTTGACAGCTGCAAGGATGAGATCGTGAAAAATCTCCGTAAGGTGATGGAAGAGGTACTTCGTCCGGAGAATTTCTGTGTAAGCTATACCGGAGAGAGAGAATCTCTGGATGTAGTAAAAGCACAGCTGCGGGATCAAAAAGTTTTGTTTAACGGACAGAAGCCGGAGTCTGTGAAGCAGGCCCCCTGCATAAAGAAAAACGAAGCCTTCAAGACCTCCGGCCAGGTCCAGTATGTGGCACAGAACGGAAACTTCCGCAAAAAAGGCCTGGAGTATACCGGTGCACTGGAGATCCTGAAAGTGATCTTAAGCTACGATTATCTCTGGATCAACCTTCGTGTAAAGGGTGGAGCGTATGGCTGCATGAGCGGCTTTAAGAGAAACGGAGAGAGCTTCCTGGTATCCTACCGTGATCCCCATCTAAAGAGAACCCTGGAAGTATACCAAGGAGTGCCGGATTATATCCGTGCCTTTGAGGCAGACGAGCGTGAGATGACAAAATATATTATCGGAACGATCAGCAACAAGGATGTGCCGAGAACTCCGCAGATGCAGGGAAGTATCTCAAAAACCGCATATTTCTCCAATGTTACAGAGGATATGCTCCAGAAGGAAAGAAATCAGATCCTCGGAGCGCAGAAGGAGGATATCCAGAAACTGGCAGCTCTTGTAGAAGCAGTACTTTCCGATGATCAGATCTGCGTAGTAGGAAGTGAGACTGCAATAGAGAAGGCGGAAGATGTATTCATGGAAGTGAAGCCACTGATCGGCTGATGAGAAACAAAGCCTGCTGTCCGTTAAATGGGATAGCAGGCTGTGAAAGGATTATGAGAGGATAAAGAATGGATAATAATTTTAGATCAGGCTTTGTTGCGATCATCGGAAGACCGAATGTTGGAAAATCCACGCTGATGAACCATCTTATCGGACAGAAGATCGCCATCACATCAAACAAGCCACAGACAACCAGAAACAAGATACAGACCGTGTACACCTGTGATGAGGGACAGATCGTATTTCTGGACACACCGGGTATCCACAAGGCAAAAAACAAGCTTGGAGAATACATGGTACAGGTTGCGGAGAGAACCCTGAAGGAAGTAGATGCCATTATGTGGCTGGTGGAGCCGTCCACATTCGTAGGTGCGGGAGAGCGCCACATTGCCGAGCAGCTGCAGAAGGTTGGAGTTCCAGTGATTCTCATCATCAACAAGATCGATACGGTAAAAAAAGAAGAGCTTCTTCCTGCGATCGATACCTACCGTAAGATCTGCGATTTTGCAGAGGTCATTCCTTGCTCTGCCCTCCGCGGAAAAAACACACAGGATATCATTCCAAGTATTTTCAAATATCTTCCGTACGGACCGATGTTCTATGATGAGGATACAGTTACCGACCAGCCTCAGCGCCAGATCGCCGCAGAGATCATCCGTGAGAAGGCTCTGCATGCACTGGATGAGGAGATCCCTCACGGAATCGCCGTTGCCATCGACCGGATGAAGAAACGTCCGGGAAGAAGCAACATCATAGATATTGATGCGACCATCATCTGCGAGCGTAATTCCCACAAAGGCATCATCATCGGAAAACAGGGTGCCATGTTGAAAAAGATCGGAAGCAATGCCCGCTATGAGCTGGAGCGTATGCTGGAAGCAAAGGTAAACCTAAAGCTCTGGGTCAAGGTGACTAAGAACTGGAGAGACAGTGATTTCCTTATCAAGAACTTTGGATATGATAAGAAAGAAATCTGAAAATGAGTGATCTGATTACCGTACAGGGAGTGGTACTTTCTGCTATGCCGGTAGGGGATTATGACAAGCGGATCGTCCTTCTCACAAGAGAGAGGGGGAAGATCTCCGCTTTTGCCAAGGGAGCGAGACGGCAGAACAGTCCGTTCATGGCAGCAGCTAACCCGTTTGTATTCGGAAGCTTTACTCTTTATGAGGGAAGGACGAGCTATAATCTGAACCAGGTCAGCGTGCAGCATCATTTTGTGGAGCTGGCCACCCGGCAGCGGGGGTTTACTATGGATATTATTTTCTGGAGCTGGCAGATTATTTTGGCAAAGAGGGAACGGATGAGAAGGAGATGATGAATCTTCTCTATGTGACCATCAAAGCCATTTTGAATCCTCATATAGAAGACCGGCTGGTGCGCTGTATCTATGAACTGCGGACTATGGTAATCCAGGGCGTGATGCCGCAGCTGTTCCAGTGTGCGGGCTGCGGGAGAGAGCTTACGGAGGAAGAAACCGGAGAACTTTTTTTCTCCCAGGACGAGCATGGGATCCTGTGTGCGGACTGCAGTAGGATGGCCATGGACAGGAAACGGATCTCAGCGGCTGCCCTGTATGCCATGCGCTACATAGCCGTGTCCCCCCTGGCAAAGCTGTATACGTTTACAGTACGGATGATGTGCTGCGGGAACTGGAACGCCACATTTACCGGTATACGGAGCTGAATACAGACAAGCGGTTTAAAAGTCTGGAGATCCTGGAATTGATGAGATAGATCACTGCCGGCTGCGGAATAACCGTAACGATTTATTTTTCAAAAGCAGGACAGGATGCAATGCAAATGGAAATATCCTTGAAAAATCATGAGGATACTAGTATAATAAGACCAAAAATGTAAAAAAGCAGCTTTTTCCGGAGCTTTCCGGACGCATTTGGCGGAACAGCTGCAAGTCAAGAGGAGAGAAATCATGGAAAAGACAATGGAAAAGATCGTAGCTCTTGCAAAAGCCAGAGGATTTGTTTACCCGGGTTCCGAGATCTACGGCGGCCTGGCAAACACATGGGATTATGGAAATCTCGGTGTAGAGCTTAAAAATAATGTAAAACGTGCATGGTGGCAGAAATTCATTCAGGAGTCTCCGTACAATGTAGGTGTTGACTGTGCGATCCTTATGAACCCGCAGACATGGATCGCTTCCGGACATCTTGGCGGATTTTCTGATCCTCTTATGGACTGTAAAGAGTGCCACGAGCGTTTCCGTGCAGATAAACTCATTGAGGACTTTTGTGCAGAGCATGACATTGCCATTGAGGGAAGCGTAGATGCATGGTCCCAGGAGAAGATGATGGACTTCATCAAAGAACACGAGGTAGGATGTCCGAGCTGTGGTAAACACAACTTCACAGATATCCGTCAGTTCAACCTGATGTTCAAGACATTCCAGGGTGTTACCGAAGATGCCAAGAATACTGTATATTTAAGACCGGAGACTGCACAGGGTATTTTCGTAAACTTCAAGAACGTACAGAGAACATCCCGTAAAAAGATTCCGTTTGGTATCGGCCAGATCGGTAAATCCTTCCGTAACGAGATCACACCGGGTAACTTCACATTCCGTACCCGTGAGTTCGAGCAGATGGAGCTTGAGTTCTTCTGCGAGCCGGATACAGATCTTGAGTGGTTTGCATACTGGAAGAAGTTCTGCCTTGACTGGCTGAGTGCTCTCGGACTTAAGGATGATGAGGTTCGTTACCGTGATCATGATAAGGAAGAGCTGAGCTTCTACAGCAAGGCTACCACAGATGTGGAATTCCTTTTCCCATTCGGATGGGGCGAGCTCTGGGGAATCGCTGACAGAACAGATTATGACCTGACACAGCATCAGAATGTATCCGGCCAGGATCTCACATACTTTGATGATGAGAAGAAACAGAAATATATCCCATAACGTTATCGAGCCATCACTTGGAGCAGACCGTATGTACTTGCTTTCCTCTGCAGCGCTTACGATGAGGAAGTTCTGGATGCAGAGAAGAACGATGTCCGTACAGTCCTTCATTTCCATCCGGTACTTGCACCGGTTAAGATCGGTGTGCTTCCGCTTTCCAAGAAGCTTAACGAGGGTGCTGAGAAGATCTACCAGCAGCTTTCCAAGAAGTACAACTGTGAGTACGATGACCGTGGAAATATCGGTAAACGTTACCGCAGACAGGATGAGATCGGTACTCCGTTCTGTATCACTTATGACTTCGAGTCTGAGAATGACGGTGCAGTTACAGTCCGTGACCGTGACACTATGGAGCAGGTACGTGTGAAGATCGATGAGCTTGATGCATACTTTGCTGATAAATTTACATTTTAAGTAAATACATTTTTTAATAAAAAACCTCCGGCTATTTTCTGGCCGGAGGCTTTTTTTCAATAAGTCTGTTTTTCATCCGCCAGTTTCTTGGCGACATTCCGTATACATTTTTGAAAGCCCGGGAAAAATGCAGCTGATTGGGATATCCGACTGCATTTCCGATATCTGCGATAGACAGGGCTGTGATCTTAAGAAGTTCTGCAGCTTTGGTCATGCGATAGCTGATCAGGAATTCCTGGGGAGAACGTCCGATGGTGTCGTGGAAGATCTTACCGAAGTAGCTTCGGTTCAGGCCGCAGCAGGCTGCGATATCCTCAATGGAAATATCATTCTGGAAATTCTGTTCAATAAAAGAGAGCGCCTCCTTGATATAAAAATCACGGATACTTCCATCCTGTTTCATGCGGACAGTTTCAGTAGAGCGCATAAAGTAATCCAGAAAAAGCCAGGTATGTCCGATAAGATGAAAGGGTGATTCCTGGGAATTATGGCTGATATAAAGCATTTCCTCCATCATTTTCTGGCGGAGATCTGCAGAGTGGCTGTGATAGACCGGATGGTCCGGACTTAAACCTGCAGTTTCCACGATCTCTTTTGCCCGGAGCCCGTCAAATTCCACCAGGTGTACTCCCATGGAAAGTCGGTATCTGCAATGTAGGTGTTGATCTGACCGGGAAAAAGCATGAAACCCTGGCCGCTTTTTACCTGATAGGTGATGGTCTCTCCTGCGGAATTGTCTGCCATCAGAGTTCGGTACCGGAGATCACATAATGAAAAATATAATGGTTTCGTGCGGCCGGGCCGAATGAATGTGCCGGAGCGCAGTGCTCCCAGCCGTATTGGTATAGTCCGATATCAACAAAGTTTTCATTTGGAAAAACGGAGAAGAGAAGGTCATTCATATTTTTATCCTTTAGGCGTATGATTTTGTCTGGTTTCAGTAACATTATATATTAAAACAGCAGGGAACTTCAACATATGTATAAAAATGCAATTACAAAAACAGCCTGTAAAATATACTAAAAAGAGAAGGATAATCGAATAAAACTTTGTGAGAAAATTAAGTTTCTCGAGAAACCTGTTGATTTTCGATAAATTCGGAATATACTAATTTTAGATAAAAGTAGTGATATAGGCGTAAAATATATCAAAATGCTAGATGACTTTAATGAAGACAGAGAAAAATTGCATTTTGGTATAAAACAAGAAAAACACTGCTATTTATGCAAGCATAAAGCTATGTTAAAATAGCTTTCAGAAAAAAGAAACCAGAGAATAAGTATTGGAGAACCCGGATAGCCATATCAGTTAAATGGGTGATATCCGACTTATCAAATAAAAGGAAAAGGAAGGAGCATTACAAGATGCGCAACAGAAGTAAATGGATCCTCTGTATGGGACTTGCTTTTACCATGCAGCTTCCGTTACATTGAGCGGATGCGGCACAGGTAAAAAGGACAGCGGAAAGACAGAGATCGAACTTGTGCAGTATAAACCGGAAGCGGTTAAGGCATTTGAAAAACTGGAAGAAAAATTCAATGCCACTCATGATGATATCCATCTTACCATCGAATCACCAAACGATGCTATGACTGTATTGAAGACAAGATTTATCCGTGAGGATAATCCGGATATCATTGGAATCGGAGGCGATGTTAACTTTTCCAATTTTATTGATTCTGATATGCTGATGGATATTTCCGATTATCAGGGACTGGATTCGATCAAAGATGCATATAAAGAAATTGATAAAGCGCTGGAATTCGTTCCGGAAGACGGAGTCTATGCGGTTCCTTACGTGGCCAATGCCGCCGGAATCCTTTACAATCGTGAGCTTTTCAAGGAGCATGGCTGGCAGATCCCGACTACATGGATGAATTTATGAGCCTTTGCCAGGAAATTCAGGATGCAGGTATCCAGCCGCTTTATTTCGGATTTAAAGATACCTGGACCTGTCTTGCACCGTGGAATTCTATTGCGGTAGATCTTGCACCAGCCGATGTATGCCGCCAGGTAAACCAGGGAAACACTACTTTGCAAAAGAGTATAAGGAAGTAGCAGACCGTATGCTGGAGCTTATCCAGTATGGACCGGATGATCCCTTTGCCTATGATTACAATGGAGCCTGCACCGCTTTTGCAAAAGGGGAGGCTGCCATGTATCCCATCGGAAGCTATGCGATCCCGCAAATCCAGAGTGTAAATCCGGATATGGATATTGATTCTTTTGTAACACCGGCAAGCAATGATCCGTCAGAAAACAAACTGAATTCCGGAGTTGACCTTCAGTTCTGTGTGATGGATGACTGTGAGAATAAGGAGCTGCATATGAAGTGCTGGATTTCCTTCTTGAGGATGAGAATATACAGACATATCTGGATGACCAGAAGGCAGTTCCCTGTAAAGAGGGTGATTTCACACTTCCCTCTACGCTGGATGGTATGAAGGAATACATAGAAGAGGGAAGGATGGCCGACTACCAGGATCATTATTATCCTACAGAGATGGCTGTGGATGCACAGATCCAGACCTTCCTGATGAAAAAGGATAAAGATGCATTCCTGAAAAAATTTGATACAGACTGGACAAGATATAACCGTGACATTATCCGTAAAGTACAGGACTATGAGGAGAAGAACGGGGAAGGAGAGAACTGATCATGGGAAAAAAATCTATGAGTGGAAGAAAGCTGACCTTTCTTCTGATCACCATTCCGATCGTGGCATTATTTTTCTGCTTTAACACACTGCCTCTGATCAAGGGTGTGATCTACAGCTTTACGAACTTAAAGGCTATGGAAGCTATGACTGGGTAGGACTTCGAAACTATAAGGATCTTTTACAGACAGCCGTGTTGGCGGTTCCTATCTGTTTACCTTTAAGCTGGCCATCGTGGAACTATCGTAACGAATGTACTCAGCCTGATCCTGGCACTTGGACTGAACAGCAAGATCCGTTTCAAGAGTGCACTGCGTGGAGCTTATTTTATTCCTAATGTACTTGGCGCACTGGTCGTAGGATATATTTTCAATTATTTCTTTACATATATCCTGCCTGCATTCGGAAAGATGATCGGAAATAAAACATTGTCTTCCAGCATGCTTTCCAGTACGAGCCTGGCATGGGTTGCATCGTGATCGTTTGTGCATGGCAGTCCATCGCAATGAATACCATTATCTATATTTCGGGCCTCCAGACAGTGCCGGAGGATGTATACGAGGCAGGAGCTATTGACGGTGCTACCGGATTCAGTAAGTTCCGTTATCTGACATTCCCGCTGATCGTTCCGTTTTTCAGTATCAACATGGTTCTCTGTGTGAAAAACTTCCTGATGGTATTTGATCAGATCATGGCTTTGACAAAGGGTGGTCCTGCACAGAGTACAGAATCCATTTCCTATCTGATCTATAACAATGGTATGAGTGGCGGTCAGTTTGGATTCCAGAGCGCTAATGCGGTTATATTCTTTATTGTGATCGTGATCATTTCTGCAGTGCAGTTGACTATCACAGGGAAAAAGGAGGAGCAGCTGTAATGAAAACGAAAGTAAGAGAAAAAGCGAACTGGCCGGTAACGATCCTTCTGATCCTTGGCCTTATCACAGTGGTATTTCCGCTTTATATGACAATTGTGATCGCATTCAAGCAGCCGACAGAGATGACCAACAGTGTAGCCGGGATCCTGTCTCTGCCAGAGAAATTCAGTCTTGCCAATTTCAGGGAAGCTATGGAGGTAACAGACTTCTGGCATTCTCTTGGAAACAGTGTATTGATCACTGTGATCACAGTGGTTCTTGCTATTGTAATTCATTCACTTTTAGGTTATGCTATAGCCAGAAACAAGAGAAGTAAATTTTATAAATTTATCTATCTCTATGTAGTGAGCGGTATGTTTGTTCCGTTTGCTATCCTGATGATGCCGCTTGTAAAGCAGACTGCTGAGATGGGCTTGATAACAAAGTCGGTGTGATCATTCTTTACACGGTATTTTATATGCCTATGAATGTGCTTCTTTATTCCGGATATCTGACAAACATTCCAATGGCCCTTGAGGAGGCTGCCTGTGTGGATGGAGCCAGCACCTGGAAAACATATTGGAAGATCATCTTTCCGATCATGAAGCCGATGCATGCCACAGTGGCAGTTCTGACAGCACTTGGAACCTGGAATGATGTTATGACTCCATTGGTTATCATGTCCGGATCTACGGGTGGAACCACATTGCCTCTGGCACAGCTGAATTTCCAGACTCAGTTCGGAACAAACTATAACCTTGCGTTTGCCTCTTATCTGCTGGCACTGCTTCCGATCCTTCTGTTTTATCTGATCTGCCAGAAGCATATTTTAAATGGTGTTGTAAACGGTGCCGTAAAATAAAAACACAAGAAAAAGGAGGATTCACATATGGGAATCATCTACTGCGAGAAAGACAGAACGTTTACCCTGCAGACAAAAGAAACTACATATCAGATGCAGGTGGATCAGTACGGATTTCTTCTTCATCTCTATTATGGTAAAAGGCAGAAGGCTGCATGGATTATCTTCTGACCTACTATGACAGAGGATTTTCCGGAAATCCCTATGATGCGGGAACAGACAGAACCTATTCCATGGACTCTCTTCCACAGGAGCTTTCCTGCTACGGAAACGGAGATTTCCGCAGTGCATCACTGATGCTGGAAAACGGTGACGGAAGCATGAGCTGTGATATGCGTTACAAGAACTATACTATCCGTGACGGTAAATACAGCCTTCCGGGGCTTCCGGCGGTTTATGCAGATAATGATGAGGCACAGACTCTGGAGATCGTACTGGAGGATCCGGCTACTGGCGTGGAGGCCATGCTTCTTACGGTGTACTTCCGGAACTGGATATCATTACAAGAAGCGTCTATATCCGCAATCAGAGCAGTGAGAAGATCTATGTGAACAAGGTGATGTCCGCAGAACTGGATTTTCTTTACGGAGATTATGACCTGCTTACTTTTTACGGAAGACATGCCATGGAGCGGAATCTGCAGAGAGTACCGGTGGCTCATGGAAGTCAGATGATCGGCAGTGTCCGTGGCACATCCAGCCATCAGTATAATCCGATGATGATCCTGGCAGAGAAGGACACAACAGAGGATCATGGAGCTGCTATGCTATGTCCTTTGTATATAGTGGAAATTTCAGGGTGAGGTTCTTAAAGATCAGTACAATCAGACAAGAATGCTCCTTGGTGTACAGGAGGAGTGCTTCCGGTATCCGCTGGAAGCCGGGGAGACCTTCTATGCACCTGAGGTGATCTTAAGCTACACAGATCAGGGAATGAACCGTCTTTCCCAGAATCTGCACAGCTGCATCCGTCATCATATCTGCCGTGGTAAATATAAGACAGAGGTCCGTCCAGTGCTGGTAAACAGCTGGGAGGCAGCATATTTTGATTTTACAGGGGAGACTTTATATAATCTGGCAAAAGAGGCAAGGAGCTTGGTATCGATATGCTGGTTCTGGATGACGGCTGGTTTGGAAAACGTGACGATGACAACAGTGGTCTTGGGACTGGTATGTCAATGAGAAGAAGCTTGGAGAGACTCTCGGCGGACTGGTAAAAAGAGTCAATGACCTTGGAGTGAAATTCGGTATCTGGATCGAGCCGGAGATGATCTCTGAGGACAGTGATCTTACCGTGAGCATCCGGACTGGGCACTTACGATTCCGGGAAGAAAACCAGTGAGATCCAGAAATCAGCTGGTACTTGATTTTTTCTAGAAAAGAAGTTGTAGACGGAATCTTCGGACAGATCAGTGCGGTATTGGATAATGCCAATATTGAGTACGTTAAATGGGACATGAATCGAAGCCTGATGGATGTATTTTCCGTAATGACCAAGGATCAGGGACGTGTAATGTATGATTATGTCCTGGGATTGTACGATTTTCTGGACCGTATGGTGAACCGTTATCCGGATCTTCTGATCGAGGGCTGCAGCGGCGGCGGCGGAAGATTTGACGCAGGTATGCTGTATTACACACCGCAGATCTGGTGCAGCGACAACTCCGATGCTATTGACAGGCTTCGGATCCAGTATGGAACTTCCTTCGGATATCCGGTATCGGCCATGGGAGCACATGTATCTGCAGTGCCGAACCATCAGACAGGAAGGATCACCCCGTTACATACCAGAGGTGTGGTTGCTATGTCCGGAACCTTCGGCTACGAGCTGGATCTTCTGAAGCTGACTGAGGAAGAAAAGATGAGGTCCGCAGCCAGATCGGGGAATTCCGTAAATATGCGCCACTGATCCAGAACGGACGGTACTATCGCCTGACAGATCCGTTTAAGAGTGAGGTCTGTGCATGGGAGATCGTTGGAAATTCTCAGGAAGAAGTTCTGCTCAATGTTGTCATGGAGGAGATCCATGGAAATATGACTGTGAATTATGTGCAGCTTCGCGGCTTGATGAGAGTGCACTTTATAAGGAACAGACTACCGGCAGGATCTATTCCGGAGCTGCTCTGATGCATGGTGGAATGCCGCTTCCTGCAGAGTTTGGGGAGTACAGAGCTTATCAGTATCATTTTGTGAGAGAATAAGAGCGTATTGAGACAGTAAGATAAATAAAAGGATCCGTCATACAGACAGCTGAAAAAGCCGATGTATGGCGGATCTTTTTTATCATAGCTCAGTGTACGGTGATCTGATAGCTCTTGATAAATTCCTCATCCGGTTTCAGCACATTGATATTTGCTTTTTCGGAAAGAGGTTTTTCAAAACCACAGTCATCACAGCGTCCCATCACGGCTCCAGGCATACGAAGGGAGCACCGGGTACGGACCAGATACCGAAATTCGGGAAGCCCTCACTGGTAAGTGTCAGATATGGAGTTCCGTCCGGGAAGAGGATACCGGCCTTTTGGATCTGGCCGTTATCAAAAACAAGAGCGTCTTTATCAAACATGTGAGGAGCAATGGAACAGGTTCCGTTTTCAAGGGAAAGTGTATGTGGCTCGTCAGCAAGGACTGTTCCTACAGACGTATCGATAAGGAGATAGGTAAGAGTGTCCAGGCCTTCAAAAGCAAGACGGTAATCACTCTGGGATTCGCCTTCACGTACCGGAACACGGAATGCCGGATGGCCGCCGATGGTAAAATACATAGTTTCAGAATCATTATTAACTACTTCCCAGCATACTTCCAGGTCGTGCTTCTTCAGAGTGTAGGTGATCTTCAGAGCGAAGCAAACGGATAAATATTCAGGGTTTCTTCAGAGGACTTAAGGACAAAGGAAAGGGAAGTATCGGTGATATCCGTGCAGATAAAATCGCTGTCTCTTGCAAAGCCGTGCTGGCTGGAAGGATATTCCTTTCCGTTCAGACGCCAGATATCTTTGTAGTTACGTCCCACGTTGGGAAAAAGTACAGGCGCATGGCGTTTCCAGTAAGCCGGATCTGCCTGCCAGAGGATCTCCCTGTCATTAGTCTTGTCATAGATGCCGGTGAGTTCAGCACCGTGATCGGAAACGGAAATCTTAAGAAAGCTGTTTTCAATCGTTCGTGTCATGATAAACCTCCTGTATGACAGCATTCGGGTAATATTACCTCGGAATTGCTGCATGTTTTTTTCTATTTTAGCACATTTTTCAGATGATAACGAGAAAAATACAATCTGTGAAAAATATAACTGGAAAATCTGTCATATTTTACAAGAGAAATTACTGTTTTTTGGAAGAATAACCTTGACTAATGAAGGATAAATCTATAAAATAATTATGTGCGTAGAAAACATACATTTTTTATGTTTTAAAGAACAATAATTAGGAGGAAAATGTAAAATGGCAAAATGGGTTTACATGTTTACAGAAGGTAATGCTACTATGAG
>ENA-OQCP01000712-OQCP01000712.1-human-gut-metagenome-genome-assembly--contig:-NODE-712-length-14258-cov-3.140754_pt1 | contig 14258 bp, 20 predicted proteins | sample MGYA00242760_ERZ504583 | MGnify/ENA primary metagenome ERZ504583 (study PRJEB26092, sample SAMD00036308) | human gut metagenome | host: Homo sapiens | study: EMG produced TPA metagenomics assembly of...
TTATCACACTGCGGAGAGAGGGGGATTCGAACCCCCGATACCCTTTAGGGGTATACACGCTTTCCAGGCGTGCCTCTTCAACCACTCGAGCATCTCTCCAATAGACGCCTTTTCTGAAATCGGGTGCAAATTACAAAAAAAATGCGAACCACCAGCGTTTTCAGCTACAAATGTATTCTTTTTTTTGTTGTTCTGCCTCATTCTCCCCGTTTTATATTAAATAAAATCTCAAAATTAATAAACTTTAAAATCTTAAAGAGCTTATTTGAGCATTCCGAACACTTTTAAAGCGTTATCAGAAGTAACCTGGGCCACCTTTTCAGGAGAGTTCCCATAGATTCCGGCCACCTTTACCAAAGTATCCTTAACATATGCGCTTTCGTTCCTCTTGCCTCGATTGGGAACCGGAGTCAGATAAGGGGAATCGGTTTCCAGCACGATGCGTTCCAAAGGAATATTCTTCAAGACTTCGGGCAAAGTTGATTTCTTGAAAGTCACCACACCATTTATTCCTATCATGAAATCCGCAAATTCCATAATCCTGCAGGCCTCTTCCGAGGTTCCCGTAAAACTATGGAAAATTCCTTTCAAAGGAGTCTGCTGATAGGGTTTCAACACATTATATATATGGTCGAACGCTTCCCTACAATGCAGCACTACCGGCAAACCGTATTCCAAAGCCCACTCAATCTGCTTGTCCAACACCCTTTGCTGCTCTCTAAGAAAAGTCTTATCCCAATACAAGTCCATACCAATCTCGCCAACCGCAACAAATTCATTCGGTGAAGCCAGCTCCCGGGCCACTATTTCCAACTCCTTTTCATAATCCGCACCCACAGAGGTAGGTGCAATCCAATCATCGGATAGCAATACCCTTTATATTCACGGCACACCCGAAGCATAGTCCTATGGTGGTACTATCGATATTGGGCATAAAAATATGCGTGACTCCTGCCTCACGGGCACGAGCCATCACTTGAGGCAAATCCTCTGCAAACTCTTCTAAAAAAAGATGGGAATGTGAATCAATCAATCTCATTCTTCAACTTACTCTTTGCGTTTCTCACCGGTACGGTAATAATAGATTATTCCATAATCACGGCATAAATCCAAACGTTTCTCATTGGGAGTGACCTCCTCGAATTTCTTTTCAACCTGGTTCCATATATCCAAAATCAAACCATCCGCCTCTGCACGCATCGAAGCCAAGGTGTCCAAACTGCGGGCTGTCAAAGATTGAAGATTCTTTTGCTTCTCATAACTATCCATGAAAATATCATAATGCACCCTCACTTTTGCAATCGTAGGGTTATAAATGGGAATTCCTCCCTGGGATATACGTTTGTTTTCCCCATCCACGATTTTACGCCCCCACTCTGCCAAGCAGGCTCTGTCGATAAATCAGGCACATTATTGTTGCTTGTGTCCAAACCGTAATATTCCTTATGAGCAATACGCACTTCAGAACGGATGACAGCTAAATTCAACACCTGGATAAAATGAGAAATATACAGACGGGCAGTCTTTACATTAGCCTGATGCTTACGTCCCGCCCGAGCCTGCCGCTCAAAACAGTCGGCATAATAAGCTTGCGCAGCTTCAAACTTTGTAAGAAAATTCCGCGCATCAGTCAACGCCTTCAAAGATACGGCCAAATCATACACATTACATATATCACCCTTGACGACCACTGCTTTCAGCGCCCGTATTCTCGCTTGATCTGTATTAGGCAATCTTCTATAAGGCATTTTCTCCCGGATTTAAAGTTATACTTCCCGATGCATCAGGTTAGCCATCAGGTTCTTCAATTCCTCTTTCTTTTCATCTGCCACCTTCACCGCCAACAGACTTTCCATTGCGCGTTCACAATACTCTTCCATCTTTTTCTCACACAGTTCCTTGACGCCAATCCGGTTATACAGTTCCGTCACCGCAGCAACTTTCTCCTCCGGGTTGAATGCAACAGCATCCACCCAAGCATTCAAGCGGGTCAACTGCTCCTCATCCGCATGTTCAAAAGCCTTAATCAACATGTAGGTCTTTTATTGCACAGAATATCACCTCCAATATTCTTTCCAAAGACGGCAGTATCGCATAAACATCCAGGAAATCATCTTTCAACTGAAAAGCGACACCCAAGTTCATGCCAAAATCATACAACTGCTCCGCATCTTCAGAAGAAGCCCCTCCCAAAAGAGCGCCAATCTTCAAGCTTGCAGCCAACAATACCGAAGTTTTCAGACGAATCATTTCCAGATACTCCTCTGCCTTCACATCCTTCCGATGTTCAAACTCCATATCCAGCTGCTGTCCTTCACAGATTTCCAGTGCAGTCAGGCTAAATATATCCATCACCTCTTTCAGGTGTTCAACCGGGCATTGAGCCATAAACTGATAAGCTAATACAAGCATTGCATCCCCCGAAAGGATGGCAGCATTGTCATCCCAAACTTTATGTACGTCTCCTTACCACGCGACGGTCTGCACGGTCCATCAAGTCGTCATGCAAAAGAGTATAATTATGATACACTTCAATCCCCGTTGCAGGGTTAAAAATACGGGTAATATCCTCCTGATACAGATTGTAGGCCATCAACATCAATACCGGACGGATTCTTTTTCCGCCCATGGACAACACATAGGTAACGGGAGCATATAAACCTTGAGGAGTACGGGTAAACTGCAATTCTGCAATATGAGAATTTATTCTTTCTAAAAGCTCGGAAGCTGTAAACATGGCATTTTCAGAATTTAGGGAATAGCGGATAATGAAAAGAGGCTGCATTCCGGCAGCCTCTCCCACTTATAGATATTTTATTACTGCAATCTAAACATTACAGCACGGTATACTTAACACGAACGGGTTTACCACGCTGCATACCGGGTTTCCACTTCGGCATGCCCATAATCACGCGGACAGCTTCTTTGTCCAAATACGGGTCAACGCCTCTCAGAACTTTAGCATCTACGATACTACCGTCCTTATTAACCACGAACTGTACAGTTACACGGCCTTGAGTTCCGTTTTCCTGTGCAATAGTAGGATATTTAATGTTCTTGCTCAAATACTGCATCAAACCAGCCATACCACCATTCGGGAACTCAGGCATCTGTTCTACCACCTCGAAGATAGTCTGTTCTTCCGGTTCTTCCTCTTCCACTGCTACGGGAACATATTTGATTTCCACAGCCTGGTTCAATTCTTCAGAAGATACAATGGCCGTTTCTTCCACGTCAGCATCGTCTTCAACGATAGTCAACGTCTCTGCAATTGAAGGGGCTTCGGGAGGCGGAGGAGTAACCTGCTCCGGCTGTTCTGTAATAGGGATGATTTCCTCTTCAAAAAATACGTCGGTAATAGCCTGGCTCGTGTCAATCTTGATGTCACGCTTTGTCCACTCGAACGCAACAAACATGAAAGCGAGCACGATTACATAACCGACAAGCAGCCAAGTCGACTTCTTACTCTCCAGGTCTGCCTTAGGTGATTTCTTAATTTCCATAATTTATAATATAATTTTAGTGTTTCTCATTTGGGGCAAATATAGCACTTTTCCCAAGAATGTTCACGCTCTGCTGTTTTTTTTTACACAATAGGCGCTCCATTTTCATTTTTTTAATCCTTCAAAAACCTCCATGTGCTTTTGTGCCACAAATGTAACGAGATATTTTAAAAATACCGTATCTTTGGCAAGAATTTTAAATGAAATATTGAAATTTTCTGTTTTGCAGGTGTTATACCTATATAACTATAGCATAAAAGTCATGAAAAAGATAACAATAGCAATCGACGGTTTTTCCTCTTGCGGGAAAAGCACTATGGCCAAAGACCTCGCCCGCGAAATCGGTTACATATATATAGATAGTGGTGCCATGTATCGGGCAGTAACATTATATAGTATAGAGAATGGTATTTTCCAGGGTGACCGCATAGATGCCGAAAAACTGAAAAGTCTAATAAAGGATATACATATTTCTTTCCGCCTGAACCCCGAAACCGGACGCCCGGATACCTACCTGAACGGAGTAAATGTAGAAAACAAAATCCGTACCATGGAAGTATCTTCACGTGTCAGCCCCATTGCAACATTGGATTTCGTACGCGAAGCTATGGTAGCACAGCAACAAGAGATGGGCAAGGCCAAGGGTATCGTTATGGATGGGCGCGACATCGGCACTACCGTTTTTCCGGATGCCGAGCTGAAAATTTTTGTAACCGCCACCCCCGAGATACGGGCACAACGCCGCTATGACGAACTAAAGGCCAAAGGGGAAGAAGCCAGCTTTGACGAAATTCTGGAAAATGTGAAACAACGGGACTATATTGACCAAAACCGGGATGTAAGTCCGCTGCGCAAAGCTTCTGACGCTTTATTGTTGGACAACAGCCACCTGAGCATTTCCCAACAAAAGGAATGGCTGGCGGAACAATTCGAACGGGTTATAAAGGAGAAGAACTGAACCGGATATGGCAAAAGTAGAAATAGACGAAGGCTCCGGCTTCTGTTTCGGAGTTGTCACCGCAATAAACAAGGCAGAAGAGGAACTGGCGAAAGGAGGAACCCTCTATTGTCTGGGAGACATCGTGCACAACAGCCGTGAAGTGGAACGCCTGAAGGCAATGGGCTGATTACCATCAACCATGAGGAATTCAACCACCTCCACAACGCCAAAGTGCTGCTGCGTGCTCATGGAGAGCCCCCTGAAACTTATGACATTGCCCGCCGCAACAATATAGAAATCATTGACGCAACCTGCCCGGTCGTACTCCGCCTGCAAAAGAAGATTAAGCAAGAGTACGTCCAGGAAGACAACCGCGACAAGCAAATTGTCATCTATGGCAAAAATGGACACGCCGAAGTACTGGGTCTGGTAGGACAAACCACCGGAAAGGCCATCGTCATCGAAAAGCAGGAAGAGGCAAGGAAACTGGATTTCAGCAAAGACATCCGTCTCTACTCCCAGACCACAAAGTCTCTGGACGGATTTCAAAACATTGTGAAATACATAGAGGGACATATCTCACCGAAAGTCACTTTCGAGTCCTATGACACTATCTGCCGACAAGTGGCAAACCGGATACCTAATATCCGGAAATTGCAGCTTCCCATGATTTAATATTCTTTGTCAGCGGCAAAAAAAGCTCTAACGGCAAGATGCTGTTCAGTGAGTGTAAAAAAGTCAATGCCAATTCACATTTGATAGACAGTGCCGGAGAAATAGATAGTTCTCTGTTAGCCGGTGCCAATTCCATTGGTGTCTGCGGAGCCACTTCCACCCCCAAATGGCTGATGGAAGAAATTTCAGAAGCCATAAAGTCAAAACTTAAATAACAGTTTGTCATCCTTTTGGAACAGCAAATTAACGTAATTTATTAGTCACCGCCTCAGCTTTTTACTATCTTTGCGGCATGAAAAAATAGTCCAAATCTATTTTTCATCATGATTATTAATACTAAACAAAAAGATTGTTATGGGAACAGTTAAGTGCATTGGTATCTTGACATCAGGAGGTGATGCTCCGGGAATGAACGCAGCCATACGTGCCGTGACACGTTCGGCTATTTACAACGGACTTTCAGTTAAAGGTATATATAGAGGTTACAAAGGTCTGGTAACCGGCGAAATCAAAGAATTCAAAAGCCAAAATGTCAGCAACATCATCCAGCTGGGTGGTACAATCCTGAAGACAGCCCGCTGCAAAGAGTTCACGACTCCCGAGGGCCGCCAGATTGCTTACGACAACATGAAGAAAGAAGCATTGACGCCTTAGTGATTATCGGAGGCGACGGTTCGCTGACCGGTGCTCGTATCTTTGCACAAGAGTTTGACGTGCCTTGTATCGGGCTGCCGGGAACTATCGACAATGACCTTTATGGAACAGATACCACTATCGGCTACGACACCGCGCTGAACACGATCCTGGATGCTGTGGACAAAATCCGTGATACAGCCACTTCCCATGAGCGCTTGTTTTTCGTAGAAGTCATGGGACGCGATGCCGGTTTCCTCGCTCTGAACGGCGCCATCGCCTCCGGAGCAGAAGCAGCCATTATCCCGGAATTCAGTACGGAAGTGGACCAACTGGAAGAATTCATCAAGAACGGTTTCCGGAAATCCAAGAACAGCAGTATCGTACTGGTAGCCGAAAGTGAACTGACCGGCGGTGCAATGCACTATGCAGAGCGTGTAAAGAACGAATACCCCCAATATGACGTACGCGTAACCATCCTCGGTCACTTGCAACGCGGTGGTAGCCCTACGGCACACGACCGTATCCTTGCCAGCCGTCTGGGTGCAGCCGCCATCGACGCCATCATGGAAGGACAGCGCAATGTCATGATAGGCATTGACCACGATGAAGTGGTATACGTTCCCTTCACGAAGGCCATCAAGAATGACAAACCCATCAAGAAAGACCTTGTAAATGTATTGAGAGAACTGTCTATCTGATGACAGCCAGTTCAGATACCCCATAAACAGAGAAGGCGCCATATGCGCCTTCTCTGTCTTTTTACAACCATTTCTTCACTATACTTTCCGTCCTCTCCCACAGTTCTTCCATCTGTACATGCCGGGTATACTTCTCCGAAAGAGACTTGGGACGGCAACTGGCATTCAATGTACCCGTACGTTTACCGGCATCCTCATCCAGCAATAAGCCGACAGCGTTGCAGCTCCCTTACGGGGAGTACGGATAAAGGCTGAAAAGCATATCTGTCAGCGGGTCAAACCACATATGCATGGTGATGATATTGGTAGACACAATCCCCGGGTCGGCCGCATTCACAACAATACCTTTGTGTTTGACGCGACTGGCCAAGTCGATGGTGAACAGAGTCAATGCCAGCTTCGTGTTGCTATATATAGGAATGCGCCAAAAGTCCCCCCTTCTTCCCCGGAGGAAAAAATCCGGAAAGTCAAGATGACCGATGGCATACGTACAAGATACCATATTCACAATACGGCTCCCCTCTCCCATCAATGGCAGCAGCTTGCGGGTCAGCAGGTAAGGCCCTACATAATTGACACTCACCGTCCGTTCCAGTCCGTCTTCGGTAATGCGGCGTTCCGTTTCCATGGTTCCGGCATTGTTCATCAGCAACGCCAACGGCTCTCCCCGCTTCAACAGATGCTCTGCAAATGCGGCCACTGAAGCCAGAGATGCCAAATCAATGGGAGCAGTCTCAATACGCGGATTACCGGTTTCACGCATCAGCAGTTGCCGCTTGGGTTCGGCAGCTTGGGGGTCACGGCATGCCATGATGACCTGATAGCCGGCAGTTGCCACTGCGCGGGTAATTTCCATGCCCATGCCACCGTCTGCCCCGGTTATAACAGCTAAATTCACTTTAATAATTAAAAATTGAAAATTAAAAACTAAAAATCAGCCTTTCGCTTCGATTTTCTCTATCTCCCTTTTCAGACAAGGTGGAAGCTCCTCCTTCAAATGCTGATGGCATGCCATCTCGATGGAATACATCCGGGCAATGCAATAATTACTATGCCGGCAGTTGCAACGTGCATTCTCTTCGGCACGCATGCGGTTGACAAACCCCGGCTCATTGAGCAGAGCGCGTGCCATTTGCACAGCCTCGAAGCCGTCATCCAGCACCTCATCTATCTTGTCCCTGGAAACCAGGCCACCCACATAAACCAACGGTATCTTCAAGGCGGCACGGAATTTCAAGGCATCTTCCAGGAAATAAGCTTCCTTAAACGGTACGCTCGGTATCATCCATTTGCCTACCATGCGTACACCGTATTTCAACCACCAGCAGGTCATGTAATGCGTCATGCTGCGGATAGGCATTTCGCCCCGCATGACATACATCGGCGCCTTACTGACGAACCCACCGCTCAAGACCAGCGCATGTGCTCCCGACTGCTCCAGCCTGCGCGCCACCTGCATCGTCTCGTCCAGCTCCATCCCTCCACGGAAACCGTCGCGCATGTTCATCTTCACCAGCACAGCCATATCACTGCCGGCAGCCTTCATCACTTCTTCCATCACCATATCCATAAACCGCATACGGTTCTGCAACGAGCCCCCGAATTCGTCTTTCCGATGATTGGTGGACGGGGACAAGAACTGGCTGATGAGATAACCATGCCCTGCATGAATCTCTACAGAATCAAATCCGGCCTCCCGTGCCAGATTCACCGAGCGTCCGTATGCACGCGCCATCTCCGGCAGCTCATCGGCACGCAGTCCGCGCACAAAGGTAGGAGAATAAAGATTGAATCCGGAAGATGCGCCGACGGGCATACAACCGCAAATGCTCTTATGGGACATGTTGCCACAGTGTCCCAACTGGATGCCTGCCGCAGCCCCCTCCGCATGTATGGCATCAGTCAGCCTACGGAGTCCGGGGATAATTTCAGGACGCATCCACAACTGGCGGTCAAAAGACAAACCGCTCTGAGTAACTGCCGCATAGGCAACAGTAGTCATACCTATACCTCCCGCCGCTACCGACCGATGATAGTCGAGCAACATGTCCGACGGAGCGTTTCCGGGACACATGCTCTCGAAAGCAGCCGAACGGATGGTACGGTTACGCAAGGTCAACGGTCCGAAAGTGACGGGGGTGAATAACTTGGATTCCATCGTTATGAGTTATGAGTTATGAGTTATAAGTTATGAATTATTCATTTTCCATTTTCAACTCTCCATTTTCCATTAATAAAGAAATGGAATGATGCGTTTGCGCTTTCCTACCGCCTCATCACCAAACTCCTCCCGATAACGGCGGTGAATGGCATCGGCACGGGGAACAAGGTTGGCAAACGTCCACCAAACGAACACCCAGGCGGCGGGAGAAGCTGTGAGTATGGCAAACCCCGTCCATTCCACCAGCTCACCGAAGTAATTGGCAGAAGTGACGTATCGGTAAAGCCTTTTCCGGGAAGATAATGCTTCGTATCACCCGGCCTGCGCAGATGACGTATCACATAGTCGGAATGCAAATTGACGAACATACCCGCAAAAAACAGAATGATTCCCAACAAGGCATGAGGTTTCAGCAAATAGGCCCAGCCATCGGCATACAAGCCTTCGGGAGCGAAATAGAACAAACCGCCCGCCTGCATCATCCCGTTCAAAAGGTTGAAGACGATACCCATCGCCATAATAGCTACCGGCATCCGGCTTTTACCTTTCAGCAGGAACGGAAAAATAAAGGCCCGCTGAAGATAGTGCAACTGAAACAGCAGGAAGAAGAAATATACCGGCACGGCAAATCCCGCTCCACTCTTCCCCCACAACCCAAACATGACGATGAATACCGGCGCTTCCATAAGCACCCACGCCAGTTTATTATTGATGGAGATTCCCCACGAGGCAGTACGGAACATGCCATAACCCGCTTTGACAAAATAGAGTGCAATAAAGACAACCAATGCCACAGCACTCATTACCCACAGAAATATCTGAAAAGTTTCCTGATTCATAGTTCTTTATTTATGCGAAGCAAGATAAAGAAAACTCACAACAAACAAATCGTTTTCCCCGGATAATTGTTTTTTCATGCAAAAACCAGTGTTTTTTACTGAGAAGATTAAGCAGTAGAGATACGAAATCTAATCGTTCCATCATGGAGTAAATTTCATTCCACCATGAGAAAATCTTCCACCATGGTGGAACGATTTTTTCCCCGTGATGGAACGATTTAAAAGATACAAGTCTAATCCTTACCGTTTCTTAATGGCACATAAGCCACCTCATCCAAAACATTCTTATAGGCAGGACGGATAATACGCTTGCCTTCGAAATTCAATTCTTCATTGCGATGTGCACACCAACCGACAATACGTGCCATGGCAAACAAAGGCGTGAAGATTTCCTGCGGCAGCCCAATCATCTCGTAGACAAAGCCCGAATAGAAATCCACATTACTCGAAACCGTCTTGCCATTATTCTTCACACGGCCAAACACATCAATGGCGCGCTCCTCGAGCAGTTCAAGGAAAGCGAACTCGCGTTCTTTCCCTTTTTCGCGGGCAAGGTCGCGGGCAAGCTCTTTCAGCAGAATGGCGCGCGGGTCGGAAATGGTATAGACGGCATGTCCGATACCATATATCAAGCCGGTCTTGTTATAGGCTTCCTTGTTGAGCATGCGGGTGAAGTAAGTATCAATCTCATCCACATTCGTCCAGTCCTGAATGTTTTCCTGCAGATGGTGGAACATATCGGCAACCTGGATATTGGCACCTCCATGAAGCGGCCCTTTCAAGGAACCGATACCTGCCGCTATCGAAGAGTAAGTATCCGTCCCGGTAGAAGAAGTGACACGTACGGTAAAAGTGGAGTTGTTACCACCACCGTGCTCGGCCTGAAGAACCAGCAGCAGGTCGAGCGTGCGGGCATCCAGCTCCGTGTAGTCCTTCTTCAGCATATAGAGGAAATTCTCGGCAATGGAAAGGTTTTCCTGCGGATGGCGGATATGCAGTGAACGACCATGGGTGGCATGGCGAAGCATGTTATAGGCATACGCAATGATGGTCGGGAATTTCGAAATAAGCTCAATGCTCTGCCGCATCAGATTATCGCGGGAAGTGTCATCTGCATCAGGGTCAAAACGATACATCTCGAGCACGCTGCGCGCCAGGATGTTCATAATGTTGTTTCCTTCGAGTTCAATGATATTCATCTTGGTCTTCTGCTCCAGCGGCATGTTGTCGTTGATGAGTTCACGGAAAGAAGAGAGTTCTTCCTTGTCGGGCAGGCGACCGGAAAGCAACAAGTAGGCAATTTCCTCAAAACCGAAACGCTTCTCTTTGATGATGGCGTGTGCCAAGTCATCCACATCATAACCGCGGTAGAACAATTTGCCGGGAATAGGCTTCAGCTCCACCGGGATGCGTTCATAGCCGACCACATTGCCTATTTTGGTCAACCCCACCAAGACTCCCGTGCCGTCCTCATTACGCAAACCGCGCTTCACATCAAACTTCCTGAACAGTTCATTCTCAATCCGGGTAGCTTCCTTCAAATCTTCGGAAAGCTTGTAAATCAGATACTCCTTCTTCATAATCGTTTCGTTTTATTCGTTATTCCCATTTTCTATTCTCCTTACAATCTCCCGGGTGAAAGCCGAAGTGGACAGCGAGACGCCACCCGGCATAAAACGGGCCAAGTCGGCAGTAGCACGGGCTTCTGTGAAACTTTGCTCCAAGGCGTTCTCTATAAGAGAGGCTGCTTCCTTCCAACCCAGATATTCAAGCATCATCACAGCGGAAAGGATGATGGAACAGGGATTCACAATGTCTTTCCCGGCAATGTTCGGAGCCGTCCCGTGAGTAGCCTCAAAAATGGCATGCCCCGTTTTATAGTTGATATTCGCACCCGGTGCAATGCCGATGCCGCCTACCATGGCAGCCAGTTGGTCGGACACATAATCGCCGTTCAGATTCAACGTGGCAATCACGGAATATTCTTCGGGGATAAGCAACGTGTTCTGCAAGAATGCATCGGCAATGCAGTCCTTGATGACCAGACGCCCTTCTGCCAGTTCTTTACCAAACTCACGTTCTGCCAGTTCGTACCCCCACTTCTTGAAGCCGCCTTCCGTAAATTTCATGATGTTTCCTTTGTGTACCAAGGTCACGGAAGGCAGATGATGCTCAAGGGCGTATTGGCAGGCGGCACGCACCAAGCGCTCTGTTCCTTCTCTCGAAACGGCTTCACGCCAAACGAGGAGGTTTCGGGAAAACGGACTTTTGTCACCCCCATGTCATCACGGAGAAAACGATAGAACTTTTCAGCCTCTGGAGTTCCGGCTTCCCATTCGATGCCTGCATAAATATCCTCGGTATTCTCACGGAATACGCACATATCCACCTTCTGTGGCTCTTTGAGTGGAGAAACAATGCCTTATACCAACGTACCGGACGTTGGCAGACATACAAATCGAGCGTCTGACGCAAGGCTACGTTCAAGGAACGGATACCTCCACCGACGGGAGTTGTCAAAGGACCTTTGATGCCCACCTTATAGGTGCGGAAGGCTTCCATGGTTTCGTCCGGCAACCAGGAGCCGGTTTCGTGGAAAGCACGTTCTCCTGCCAGCACTTCTTTCCATTCAATGCCACGCCGGTCACCATAGGATTTCTTGACAGCGGCATTCACGACAGCCTGCATGGATGGGGTCACTTCTGCTCCCACTCCATCGCCGGTAATAAAAGGTACAGTAATTTTTTCCATATTCTATCTTGCATTAAGTGCAGAACCGGCCCGGAACCAGGCTATCTGCTGTTCGTTATACGTATGTTGTACTTCAAAACTTTCTTTACTCCCGTCCTCGTGATGAAGAACCACCTTCAACGTACGTCCCGAAGCAAAATCTTTCAACCCCATGACAGAAATCAGGTCGCGTTCCCGAATCTTGTCATAATCGGCCTTATCCGTAAAGGTCAGCGCAACATGCCTTGTTTCTTTAAATTCGTCTCATGGATACGGGCAAAGCTTTTCGCCAAAATGGCGCGTACATTCAGGAAGCGTGGTTCCATGGCAGCATGCTCACGGCTGGAACCTTCACCATAATTCTCTTCGGCAACGACAATGGAAGGGATACCTTCGGATTTATACAATTTCGCCGTGCCTGACACCGTTCCATAGGTATTGGTAGAGCGATTCCAGACACTATTCGTCTCTCCATTGAAAACATTGACAGCTCCCATCAGCATATTATCCGAAATATTCTCCAGATGTCCCCGGAAACGGAGCCATGGCCCTGCCATGGAAATGTGGTCGGTGGTACATTTCCCCTGCACTTTAATCAATAAAGGCATATTCAGCAAATCCATGCCATCCCAGGCAGGGAAGGGAGTCAGCAGTTGCAAGCGCTGTGAATGAGGATTGACCGTAATTTCCGTCTGTCCTTTACCTGGAGCAATGTATCCTTCCTTTCCTCCTATAAACCCATGTGCCGGCAGTTCTTCACCGACCGGTTCGGACAGTTTCACAACCTCTCCTTTGGCATTGACCAGCGTATCCCTCAACGGGTCGAAACAAAGGTCACCGGCAATGGTCAGCGCCATCGTTATCTCCGGGGAGGCGACGTAAGCAAAAGTGTTGGGATTTCCATCGGCACGTTTGGCAAAATTACGGTTAAAAGAGGTGACGATGGAATTTTTTCGTTCAGGGTCATCAGTATGGCGCTTCCACTGGCCAATACAAGGTCCGCAGCATTCGCCATTATCGTTGCGCCAATATCTTCGAAAGCGGCAATCATGCCGTCGCGTTCAGCAGTGGCACGTATCTGCTCCGAACCGGGGTTGACAATCAGCGAGGAAGCAACCTTCAAATTCTTTTCCTTTACCTGCCGGGCAAGGGAGGCTGCGCGGCTCAAATCCTGATAGGACGAATTGGTACACGACCCTATCAGGCCGACTTCCATCCGGCGGGGATAGTTATTGGTTATCACTACCTCGGCAAATTTCGATATCGGTGTTGCTGCATCCGGCGTAAAGGGCCCGTTGATATACGGTTCCAACAGCGAGAGGTCTATTTCAATGATGCGGTCGTAATATTTTTCCGAATTTGCCAGCACTTCGTCGTCGGCGCGAAGGTCGCAGCTACGGAAGCAGCCATTTTTGCCACTTCTTCACGTCCGGTAGCCTTCAAATAAGTACCATGCGCTCATCGTAAGGGAAAAGGGAGGTAGTCGCCCCCACCTCTGCCCCCATATTGCAGATGGTAGCCTTTCCAGTGGCAGACAATGAAGCGGTTCCCGGTCCAAAATATTCAATGATGGCATTGGTTCCCCCTTTTACAGTAAGAATACCCGCCAACTTCAGAATAACGTCTTTGGGAGCTACCCAGCCACTCAATTTACCCTTCAAGTGTACGCCTATCAGACGCGGCATTTTCAGTTCCCATTCCATGCCAGTCATCACATCCACCGCATCGGCACCACCCACACCAATGGCCACCATGCCCAAACCTCCGGCATTGGGCGTATGAGAGTCCGTGCCTACCATCATTCCACCCGGAAATGCGTAGTTCTCCAATACCACCTGGTGAATAATGCCTGCTCCCGGCTGCCAAAAACCTATGCCATAGCGGGAAGAAACATCACGGAGAAAATTATAGACCTCCTCGTTGGTCTTCGTAGCAGTCGCAACATCTTCTTTTGCACCTTTATATGCTTGAATCAAATGGTCACAGTGCACAGTGGAAGGCACGGCAACCTGCTCACGGCCTGCATTCATAAATTGCAATAAGGCCATTTGAGCCGTTGCATCCTGCATGGCCACA
>ENA-OQCP01000713-OQCP01000713.1-human-gut-metagenome-genome-assembly--contig:-NODE-713-length-14216-cov-3.414650_pt1 | contig 14216 bp, 12 predicted proteins | sample MGYA00242760_ERZ504583 | MGnify/ENA primary metagenome ERZ504583 (study PRJEB26092, sample SAMD00036308) | human gut metagenome | host: Homo sapiens | study: EMG produced TPA metagenomics assembly of...
TTCTAAGGAAGTGGAGTACAAGTTTACAGTTAAAGGAGATATGAACTTAAGGCGAACTTCAAAGAGAAGGAAAAACCGCCGGTAGAAGAGACATATACAGTAACGACAAAAGTAAACGACGATAAGATGGGTACAGTAACGCTTGACCCTGCAAAAGAGAAATACAATGCAGGAGAGCAAGTGACGGCAACTGCGACAGTAAAAGACGAAAGTAAATATGAGTTCGTGAACTGGACAGTAGACGGCGAAAAAGTTTCCGATAAAGCAGAGTACAAGTTTACAATTAATGGAAATATGGAACTTAAGGCGAACTTCAAAGAGAAGGAAAAACCGCCGGTAGAAGAGACATATACAGTAACGACAAAAGTAAACGACGATAAGATGGGTACAGTAACGCTTGATCCTGCAAAAGACAAATACAATGCAGGAGAGAAAGTAACGGCAACTGCGACAGTAAAAGACGAAAGCAAATATGAGTTCGTGAACTGGACAGTGAACGGAAAAGAAGTTTCTAAAGATGCAGAGTATACGTTTACAGTTGACAAAGATATGGAACTTAAGGCAAGCTTTAAAGCAAAAGAAGAGCCGCAGCGCCGGTAACAGAGACGTTTGAAGTAACAGTAAAAGCAAATGATGCGAATATGGGAGTTGTAGCGATCGACCCGAAAAAAGACAGCTATGCAAAAGGTGAAGAAGTAATAATTATTGCAGAAGCGAAAGAAGGGTATGAATTTGTAAACTGGACAGCAGGCGGTGAAGAAATTTCCAAGTCGGCAGCATATCGTATCAATGTAGATAAGGATATGGAATTGACAGCGAACTTCAAAGCGAAAGAAGAGCCGAAACCGCCGGTAACAGAAGATACATTCAAGCTGAACGTAACTGTAAACGACGACAAGATGGGAACAGTAAAACTTGATCCTGCAAAAGAAAGCTATAAAGCAGGAGATGTCGTAACGGCAACTGCAACGGCAAAAGACGGATACAAGTTCGTGAACTGGACAGTAGACGGTAAGGAAGTTTCCGATAAAGCAGAGTATGCATTTAAAGTGGACAGAGATGTAACATTGAAAGCAAACTTTGAAAAAGTAGCGGCAGATCCGAAACCTGAAACTCCAAAACCGGAGGATCCGAAAGATGAGGATAAAGCAATTCAGACAGGAGACAACGGCGTATCGCCGATCATTCCGCTTGCAGGATTAGCAATAGCGGCAGGAGCGGCAGTTACAGTTCTTCGGAAAAAAGAAGACTGATCAGAACAAAGGGAAAGAATGTTTTGATCTGAAAATAAAAACTAAAACAGAGGCGTCGCATTAAGCGGCGTCTTTGTTTGAATAGCGTAAAAGGTATTGGTTTCGTTTTGATTTCAATACCTTTTTGTTATGTAAAAAAACTCTTTTCTTGTAATGATAAAAGAAAATAGACCGGGAGTTGTTAAAATTAGACAGGAAAACAAGGCGGAGGATGGATGATTTCATATGAAATTCAGTAGTTTTGTCAAGGCCGTTTTCGTTGAAAAAGAATATTGCCGATAGTATAATTAATATAAATGCGAAAAATGGGAAATTGAACATGATTCATATGATTTTTCGTTTGAAAATTTACGGAGGGAAAGGTTATGAAAAAAAGAGGAAGAGCTTTAGCGCTTCTGCTTGCCACGGTTCTGACAGTAAGCAGCGTACCGGGAACGGTTCTGGCGGCAGAGGGCATAAGACCCCAGGATGGAACGACGAAAGAACAGCCGTTCTTAAGCGGAACAGGCGGAAGCTCGCAGTTTAGAATTCCGTGTCTTGTGTCTCTTGATGACGGCACAATAGTGGCAGGGTGTGACGCCAGATGGAATACGAGCGGAGACGGCGGTGGTCTGGATACGATCGTGTCCCGGTCAACAGACAAAGGAAAAACATGGCATTATACTTTTGCAAATTATCTCGGAGATAACGGGAATGCATGGAATAACTATTCGACAGCATTTATTGATCCTGCAATGGCGACAGACGGAAAAAGAGTATATATGATCGCAGATCTTTATCCGGCCGGATATGCGCTGAATAGTGCAAAATATCCGCCGGTTCCGGGAAAGAGTCACGATAAGGACGGAAACATTCTTCTGGCAGATGCGAGCTCATGGGAAACTGCTGTAGATGCGCGTAAAGACGGAAATAACTATACATACCATCTGGAAAAGAACGATAAGAAAAAGTCGGATTCCGCATATGTGATCAAAGATGCTGATGGCAAGGCAGTGGATGGTTATACAGTCGATGCCTACTTTAATATTAAAGGAAACGGCGTAGATACGAACTTATTTGAGGCGGAATCTCCGTTTCAGGTATGGCCGACAGATTATCTGTATCTGACAACTTCGGAAGATGGTGGCGCAACATGGTCAGTTCCGACAATCGTGAATGCAAGGAGAGAGACAGAACAGTCTTTGCTGGTAGGTCCGGGACGCGGTATGGTTACCTCAACAGGCGCATTATCTTCACTGCATATGAATACACAAACGGAGATAAAAACAGTGTTGCGATCTACTCTGACGATGAAGGAAAGACATGGACAAGGGGTCAGTCTGTGTCAAGCCAGAGTTCGGAGGCGGTTGTGACAGAGGCAAACGGAAAACTGTATATGTTTACTCGTCATGGCGGTTATTATACATCTGAAGATTTCGGGGAGACATGGTCTCCGAAGCAGGAAATGGGAATCAATTACCGTCTGTACTGCCAGTTGACGGCAATTACATATCCGAAGAAGATCGACGGAAAGACCGCAATCTTGTTTGCGGCGCCGTCATCGGTATCAGACCGCTCTGCAGGAAAGATTTTCGTAGGATTAGTGCAGGACGACGGAAAACTGAACTGGAAATACAACTACAGTGTAAACGGTTCTGACCCGTATGGATATTCATGTCTGACAGTTTTGCCTGACGGAACGGTAGGACTTCTCTATGAGGGATCGGGAATCGTTTATGAGGATTTTGACATAGCAGATATCGCCAAGGGAGCGGCGATCGGAAACATCTGGTGTACAGATGAGAACGGTCCTGTGGCGGAAGTTACAATGACATCGAACGGTTCAAAAGAACTGACGGTGAACGGACTGAAAAACGGCGCTGAAGTGGAAGTTTCCACGGATAATGACAAGGCGGTCACTGCGGCTTATGCAAACGGGAAAGTGACGCTGACATCCAAAGCGGTAACGGGAATGGACGCGCGACGTAACAGTGGAGTCGGCAGGTGAAAAGACGACAGTCAGCGTAATTGTAACAGATTCGGAGAATTATGAGATCGTAGATCTTCGTGTGGGAGATACGAAAACTTATACAGATAAGACAGGAAATTACAGCGGCGGCGCTTTAGAAGGGCTTGATACGGACATCGCGGAAGTGACAGTGACAGGAGAAGATGCGCAGGCGGTTGAGAAACGGGCAAAAGTGCAGCTTGCGACAAGCGAAGGACATTTTGACGGAACAGAGAAAACTCTGGATGACTGTCTGTTTACGTTTGCGGCTGCAGACGGACAGGACAATACATATACAATGTCCGCAAAAGACGGAGATAAAACAGTATATGTGAACTACAGAAGCGCGGCTTCGGCTGGTACGGTATGCGCGGAAACAACGGCGAATATTAAGTTAGAAGAAAGAACCGACGATCAGACATTTGAATTATTCGATCAGACGCCGGGTAATCATGGAAACCGGCTGTATTTCTATAAGGATAACGAGGGTAAACTTCATTTCGACAGAAATACAGGCGATCATGCGAACTGTCGTATGGAATTGTACAAAAAAGCTGCGAACGGCAGTGCGGAGTCGGCAATTCCGGGATATGAGAAAGTGACAGGGTTGGATCAGATCACAGACGGCGGAAAATATTTGATCGCGGCGAAAGCGGCTTCGGGAGCTTATTATGTTGTGAATCCGTCTTCTGCCGGAGAGAAATATAACATGTGGCAAAAGTTGTTGAAGAAAATGTACCTGTGGAAGAAGAATTGGCTGTAGCCCTCGGAACGACGAAAGATTATAACGACGGCGGCGAGAAAAAGATCAGCAAATGCCTCTTTACATTTACAAAACAAGGCGATGACGGTACATTTAAGATTTCCGCAGTGACAGACGATGGAAAAACGGTTTACCTCGGACCGAAATCATCTTCATCTGCGCAGAAACCTACGGTAGCGACAGAGGCAGTGATCACTGTTGCCAAAAGCGGAGACGGTTTCTCGTTAGAGCAGAAAGAGGGAACACAGGCAAGCGGATATTTGTATTTCTGGAAAGATAATGAGTCTAAGCTTCATTTTGACAGAAACAGCAGCGTAGACGGAAACGGTAAATGTAACTTTGAACTTTATAAAAAATCCGATGCAAAGAGTGAGAGCAAAATTGCAGGATATGAGAAGCTGACAGAGGTATCGGAAATTCAGGACGGCGGTCAGTATTTGATCGCAATGCAGGCGACAGTTGCGGGAAACAGTTATTACCTGTTAAACCCATCGCTTGGAAGCAATGTACATAATTATGTTGCGAAAGTGACAGATCATATGTACAAAGACGAGACGATCGGAGCGAAGACGGATATTGCGATCACCGGAAAAGCAGAAGGTAAGACGTCTGTAAAGATCGGGGAAAAGACGTACTTTATCTTTGTAAAGAATGATGTAGAAGAAGTGACGCTTAAGATCGGAGAGACGTTTAATTTACCGGGCAAGCTTTTGAATGAATCCGAAGTGACAAAAGACGGTATCGTAACGGTGGAAAAACGTGAGGATATGCCGCCTTATAAAGCGATTTCGGAAATTGCGGAAGGAACGTATCTGTTTGGAAGCAGGAGTCATATTATGCTGAACACAGTAAGTACGGCAGAAGGAACGCAGAAAGGTCTTGGCATGAAAGCGGTCAATTTCAACAACGATGAGACAGCGAAAGACTTTATGTGGACGATTGCAAAATCAGGCGAAGGATATACGATGAAAGACGCTGCGTCCGGAAAATATATTAACATTTCAGGAAATGACGTAGAATTGAAAGATACGGCGCAGGTATTAACGATTGGAGCAAGTAAAAACGGCGGATTTGCCGTTTCGGCAGGCGGATATTATCTGAATAACTGGGCAGGCGCAACAATAAAGTTGCAGCTTACCAAAGTGATGATAATTCGTGGTATTTCTATAAAGCATCTTCGGGAAATGTAGCGGCAGGTGCGAAAGAAGGAACGGTTACTGCGGTAACGTCAGAAGGAACAAACTACAAGATTACCGTTGTAAAAGAAGCTCCGGAACCTCCTGTAGAAAAGACGTATACAGTAACGGCGGCGGTAAACAATGAAACAATGGGTACGGCTTCATTAGATAAAGAAGGACCGGAGTACAAAGAAGGAACAGAGCTGACTGCAACTGCGAAAGTAAAAGACGAAAGCAAATACGAGTTTGTAAACTGGACATCAGGAGATGAAGTAGTATCGAAAGATGCAGAGTATACGTTTACAGTTGAAAAAGACATGCAGCTTACGGCGAACTTCCAAGCAAAAGAAGATCCGGAAGAGCCGCAGCCGCCGAAACCGCCGGTAACAGAAGATACATTCAAATTGAACGTAACTGTAAACGACGACAAGATGGGAACAGTAAAACTTGATCCGGCAAAAGTCAGCTATGAAGCAGGAGAAACTGTAAAAGCCATAGCGACAGCGAAAGAAGGATACAAGTTCTTGAACTGGACAGTAGATGGTAAAGTAGTTTCTGATAAAGCAGAGTACACGTTTATAGTAGACAGAACAGTGACACTGAAAGCAAACTTTGCAAAAGTGTCAGAAGATCCGAAAGATAAGGATAAAGCGGTTCAGACAGGTGACAATTCCGTATCACCGATCATTCCGCTGGCAGGATTAGCATTGGCGGCAGGAGCGGCAGTTACAGTTCTTCGGAAAAAAGAAGACTAAAAATAAACAATTATAACAATGAGATGGCGCTGATCGATTTCACAGATCAGCGCCACTGGAGACTGTAACAAATTCTGTGTAAACTAAAGATATGATATATATCCTCTTGGATTGATGTTAAAATAAATATTAATCTAGGAGGATATTTTTATGGCACGAAGAAGAAAAATGGATCCAGAACGTAAAGCGTTCATCAATAGCTTACTGGAGCATTATCAACCGAAAGATGCACAGGATATACAAGAAATGTTGAAGGATCTGCTGGGAGAAACTCTGCAGGGAATGCTTGAAGCAGAAATGGATGATCATTTAGGATATTCCAAGTATGATTACAAAAACAAAGAAACCGATGACAGCAGAAATGGTTACAGTCCTAAAACAGTAACTTCATCAATGGGAACGATTGATCTGGATATTCCAAGAGACCGAAAAGGTGAGTTCGAACCACAGATTGTCAAAAAGAACCAGACAGACATTTCCAATATTGAAGACCAAGTACTTTCCATGTATGCAAAAGGAATGACAACTAGAGATATCTCAACCCATTTGCGTGACGTGTACGGTGTAGAAGCTTCTGCTGAAATGATTTCCCGGATGACAGACCGTATCCTTCCGCTGGCAAAAGAATGGCAAAATCGACCATTAGAGCGCAAATATGCGATTGTTTTTATGGATGCCGTCCACTTCAATGTTCGCGAGGATAATAGAACAGTCAAAAAAGCTGTTTACGTTGCCATCAGGATAAAGTTGAATGGTAAACGTGAGGTTCTTGATATGTGGATCGGTGGTAATGAAAGTGCGAAATACTGGCTTGGTGTGCTTAACGAGATCAAAAACCGTGGTGTGGAAGACATCATGATAGTGTCTGTTGATGGGTTAACTGGATTTGGAGATGCGATTCATGCTGTATTTCCAAAAGCAGAGATACAGCGCTGCATCGTTCATCAGATCCGCTACTCGACTAAATTTATTTCCTACAAAGATTTAAAGCCTTTTATGGCTGATCTAAAGTTAGTATACAAGGCAGATACTGAAGATTTGGCACTTTCCGCACTAGATGATCTAGAAGCAGAGTGGGGAAAGAAATATCCGCCTCTATAGCTTCCTGGAGAAATAACTGGTCACAGCTGTCCACGTATTTCAAATATCCGTCAGAAATCCGGAAACTGATATATACAACGAATTCCATTGAAAATTTCAATCGTCAGCTCCGAAAGGTAACAAAAGCGAAGGCGATTTTCCCAACAGACGATGCTCTGTTTAAGAGTCTTTATCTGACCATGATGGATGCTACAAAAAAATGGACCGGAAAGGCCTGGGATTGGGGCTTGACCCTGGATCAACTATGCATTTACTTTGAGGACCGGATCAGACCAGAGGATATTGACTAGCATAAAACATCCTACATATCAAGGATAGATAAAACGCCCGTTTTTAACGGGCGCCCTTGACATGCAAAATGATCCATGCTAGAAAATAAACAAGGGCAGAACGGCTCAAGCTGCCATTCTGCCCCATCTAATCATATACGATTCTAATTAAACCTGAGATTTTTTCATCAATCTGAGAGGTTTACACAAAATTTGTTACATTACCCGCCACTGTTTTATATTATCATCTTATATTTCTGCTTGAACAATACGTCCAAAATTCATCTCATCTTTAAAAAGATCATACACATATTCGGAACTTCCCATATATAAACCTGTTTCTTTATCTTGAAGTTTTTCAAAAACTTTTGAATTATAAAATTTATTTATAGCTTCATCATATTCTATCCCTTGATCTGAAGAAAACATATCAACAATATCCTGAATTATATATTCAACCAACTGCTCCTGCTTACTCATATTAATTTCCTGCCTTTCGCAAAAGTTTTATACTTTTTTCTGCCTGCTCTTTTATATCCGTCAAATAAAAACCTCTTCCAAAATCTTTATATGGTCTGCACATCGCCAAATTTATGCTGTCAATTACAATATTGCTTTCGGGATATAATCTCATAACACGCCTCCGTTTTTTCGACACAACATCCCCAAATCTTCTATTATTGTTGCAAAGTCTAAGGTATGCCCAATTTCATAATTCTCTTTTATAAACGCAATACCTTTAAATTGAAAAAGATAACGAAATGCTTCTTATGAAAATAGGTTAAAGTCTTAAGATTCTCTAAAAATCTTGACAAATACGGCGCTTATGTCTATAGTATGTGGTAGTTATTTTAAGGTAAAGGTATTGATGAAGAGGAGTACATTATTCCAACCGCCAGAGAGAACTGCCCGGAGAATTTAAGGAAGCTTTGCAGGAGATTGAGCAAAAGATGAAGAAGATCCGGCTGAAAGGCAGTTTCGGAAAAAGGATGATGGAAGGTAGCTTCTGAACCGGATGATTGAACGATTGAAGTAGGTTATCCCGGAGTAGTTCCCGTTATAGAATGTGAGATATATATGTGTGACAGCATATATGAAATAAGGTGGTACCGCGGAGAATTCGCCCTTTACAGATGTAAAGGGCGTTTTTTGTATAGGCGACGAGCCAAAGTCCGGGCTTGCCCGAGACCTTGGCGACCGCTTACAATCCCGGAATGTGCCGTTTGGCACTTCCGGTGATTGTTGCCAAGCATGCGATAAAACAGTCCGGTGGACTGTTTTGAGTATCGGCGACTGGTCAAAGTCGGGTTTGTCCGAAATTTTGGCGCGTGCAAAGTGCCAACCCCTCACTTATGAGGGGCGGAGAGTTGAAGTGGGCTTGCTCACTTTGTTCAATAAAATGAGGGAAAGCAAAGAAAGGAAAAAAGAATGAGCAAAGAACTGGCAAAGACATATGATCCGAAAGCGATCGAAGAAAAATTATATGAGAAGTGGTGTGAAAACAAATATTTTCACGCTGAGGTTGACAGGAGCAGAAAACCGTTTACAACGGTGATGCCGCCTCCGAACATTACCGGAAAACTTCATATGGGTCATGCGCTTGACAACACATTGCAGGATATCCTGATCCGTTATAAGAGAATGGAAGGCTACAATGCGTTATGGATTCCGGGAACGGACCATGCGGCTATCTCTACAGAAGTAAAAGTTACGAATCAGCTCAAAGAAGAAGGTATTGATAAGAAAGAACTTGGACGGGAAGGATTCCTTGAGCGTACATGGCAGTGGAAAGAAGAGTATGCCGGAACAATCGAGAATCAGCTTAAGAAGCTCGGTATTTCCTGCGACTGGGACAGAGAGCGTTTTACGATGGATGAGGGATGCTCGAAAGCGGTTGAAGAAGTATTTATCAAATTATATGAAAAAGGATATATTTACAAAGGATCAAGGATCATCAACTGGTGTCCGAAATGTAAGACATCTCTTTCAGATGCAGAGGTAGAGCATGAAGAGCAGGAAGGACATTTCTGGCATATCAAATATCCGATCGTAGGAACAGACCGTTTCCTTGAGATCGCGACAACGCGTCCGGAGACGCTTCTTGGAGATACGGCGATCGCGGTACATCCTGATGACGAGAGATATCAGGATATTATCGGTAAGAACGTGATCCTTCCGCTTGTAAACAGAGAGATCCCGATCGTGGCGGATTACTATGTAGACAAAGAGTTCGGAACAGGAGCGGTAAAGATCACTCCGGCACATGACCCGAATGACTTTGAAGTAGGAAAACGTCATGATCTGGAAGAGATCAATGTAATGAACGATGACGCTACGATCAATGAAAAGGGCGGAAAATACGCAGGTATGGAACGCTATGAGGCGAGAAAGGCAATCGTAAAAGATCTTGAAGAGCAGGGATATCTCGTGAAAGTTGTTCCGCATACACATGCAGTCGGAACACACGACCGATGCGGTACGACAGTTGAGCCGCTCATCAAACAGCAGTGGTTCGTGAAGATGGAAGAGCTTGCAAAACCGGCGATCGAGGCGCTCAAAAGCGGAGAATTAAAATTTGTGCCTGAACGTTTCGATAAGATTTATCTTCACTGGCTTGAAAATATCAAAGACTGGTGTATTTCCAGACAGATCTGGTGGGGACACAGAATTCCGGCATATTACTGTGACGAATGCGGAGAATTTGTCGTAGACAGACACGCTCCGGAGAAATGCCCGCATTGCGGATGCACGCATTTTACACAGGATGAAGATACGCTTGATACATGGTTTTCATCAGCGCTCTGGCCGTTCTCTACACTCGGCTGGCCTGATAAGACGGAAGATCTTGATTACTTCTATCCGACAGACGTGCTTGTGACAGGATACGACATCATTTTTTTCTGGGTGATCCGTATGGTATTCTCAGGATATGAGCATACAGGAAAATCTCCGTTCCACACAGTACTGATCCACGGACTTGTAAGAGATTCACAAGGCCGAAAGATGAGTAAGTCTTTAGGAAACGGAATCGATCCGCTGGAGATCATCGACAAGTACGGCGCGGACGCACTTCGTCTGACTCTTGTTACCGGAAATGCACCGGGAAATGACATGCGTTTCTATAATGAGAGAGTTGAGGCAAGCCGTAACTTTGCCAATAAAGTATGGAACGCATCCCGTTTCATTATGATGAATATGGATGAAAATATTATTGACGAACCGTCTCATGATCTGTTTACTCCGGCAGACAGATGGATCTTATCGGCTGCGAATACGCTTGCAAAAGACGTGACGGACAATATGGACAAATTTGAGCTTGGTATTGCGGTTCAGAAAGTATATGACTTTATATGGGATGAGTTCTGCGACTGGTATGTAGAGATGGCAAAATTCCGTATTTACCACAAAGAGGAAGCTCCGGAGGCCGCAAACTGCGCTCTCTGGGTATTGAAAACTGTGTTGGCTCAGGGATTGAAACTGCTTCACCCGTTTATGCCGTTTATAACAGAAGAGATTTACGGGGCGCTCGTTCCGGAGGAAGAGTCGCTTATGATGTCCGAGTGGCCGAAATACAAAGAAGAGTGGAATTTTGCGCAGGATGAGTTTGTCATGGAACGCGTGAAAGCGGTGACAAGAGGCATCCGAAACATTCGTGCGGAGATGGACGTTCCGAACAACCGTAAAACAAACGTATTCATCGTCAGCGAAAAAGAAGAACTGACAAAAGCGATTGAAGGATTTAAACAGTCGGTAATGCCGCTTATGTTGGCGTCCGACATCATCGTGCAGAGCACAAAAGAGGGAATAGAGGACAATGCGGTATCCATCGTAGTTCCTGATGCGGTCGTATATCTGCCGCTTGAGGATCTTGTGGATTTCGAGCAGGAAAAAGAGAGACTTACAAAGGAAGAAGAGAGACTGAACAAAGAGATCAAACGTGCGAAAGGAATGCTTGCAAACGAGAAGTTCGTAAGCAAAGCTCCGGAGGCAAAAGTTCAGGAAGAGAGGGACAAACTCGAGAAATACGAGCAGATGCTCGCACAAGTAAAGGAGAGAATGGTAGGTCTTGGCTAATATAAAAGGTTTTTTTACAAAAGTCAGAAATCTGAAAAAAGAAGATATTAAGGAACACTTTAAAAAGAGGAAAGAACGCAGGCAGATGATCTTGGAAAAACGGCGCAATGGAAAGTTCGCCAAGAAGATGCAGCCGGTTTATAAGTGGATGAACCGGCTGTCTGTTCCGCTTCAGTTTCTGCTTGCATGTATCATTAACTTTTTCATCGAAGTCATCTCAAGACTTTCGTTTGGAGAGGCGTGGGCGTATCTTACAAAAACGCCGCTTGTGTTTTTGTATAATTCATGCATGATATTCGTTACATTTACGATCGTTTATCTGGTGCGAAGGCGTGTGTTTACAAGAATATTGCTCAGCGTGTTCTGGCTGTTTTTGGGAATCTGCAACGGATATCTGCTGACGAAGCGTGTAACCCCCTTTAATGCACAAGATTTGAAAGTCCTTTCAGACGCATTGGAGTTGACGGGAAATTATTTTAACACGTTTGAGCTTATTATGATCATTATCGGTGTGACCGCTTTGATCGTATGGGTCGTTTCGATGTGGAAACGGGGCGGACAGTACACAGGAAAGATGCACCGCTGGATCGCGCTTGGCGGAGTTGTCGCTTCCTTTGTCGGCTGTATGGCGCTGACAAATCTGGCGATTGACAAACGTGTCATTTCTAATTACTTCGGAAACATTGCGTTTGCATATGAAGATTATGGATTTCCGTATTGCTTCTCGGCAAGTTTGTTTAATACAGGGATCAACGAGCGACAGGATATGGCAAAGAGACGATGGAGAAGATCAACGAAGAAGAAAAACTGACGAAAGTTCGACGGGAAGATCGGAAGAACAGCGTCCGAATATTATTTTCGTACAGCTTGAGTCGTTTTTGATCCGACAGAGGTAGAGTGGCTTCGCTTCTCCGAAGATCCGATCCCGAATTTGAGAAAAATGTTCAGCGAATATTCAAGCGGATACTTTAAAGTGCCGTCAGTCGGCGCGGGAACGGCAAACACAGAATTTGAAGTTCTCACAGGAATGAGTATGCGTTTCTTCGGACCGGGAGAATACCCATATAAAACATATGCAAAGACTCGTACGTTAGAGAGCGCGGCGTCTGCCCTTAAAGGGCTTGGATACGGCGCCGAAGCTCTTCATAATAACGGAGGAAATTTCTACAGCCGCGCCCAGGTATTTAACAACATGGGATTTGATCATTACACAAGTAAGGAGTTTATGAATATACTCCAGACAACGCCGAAAGGATGGGCGACAGACGATATTCTCGTTCCGAATATTATGGATCTATGGATACGACCGAAGGGCAGGACTTTGTGTTTACAGTCAGCGTAGAAGGTCACGGAGAGTATCCGACAGAAAAAGTGTTGGAAGATCCGGAGATCGTTGTAAGCGGCGTGGAAGATGAAGGCGAAAGAAATGCATGGGAATATTATGTAAATCTTGTCCATGCAATGGATGAATTTGCCGGAGATCTCGTACGCGCCGTGGAGGAAAGAAACGAGCCGACTGTACTTGTGTTCTACGGCGATCATCTTCCGACGATGAATCTGGAAGCAAAAGACCTAAAGAGCAGATATCTGTACAATACAAATTATGTTATATGGGATAACATCGGGTTAGAGAAAAAGGACGGAAACGTAGCGGCATATCAGGTGATGGCAGATGTGTTTGAAAGACTGGATATCCATGCCGGAACAGTATTCAACTATCATCAGCAGCGCCGCCATACGAAAAATTATCTGGCAGACCTGGAACTGCTGCAGTACGATATCATGTACGGCGATCAGTACGTTTACGCAGAAGAAGGCTCTCCGATGAAAGAAGGCCATATGTATATGGGCGTAAAAGACGCCGTGATCTCACAGGTGACAGAACAATATAATAAAACATACAGTATTTACGGAGAGAATTTTACGAAACAAAGTAAAGTATTTATTAACGGGGAAAAGCAAAAGACGACGTTTTTAAATAACACCCGTCTGGATCTGAAAGAGTCAAAACTTTCCGACGGAGACACGATCATGGTAGCGCAGGTCGGATCGAGCAATACGACGTTTCGGACGACGAAGACGTATAAGTATAACGCCGGAACGCTGACCGAGATGCCGCCGGAAAAAGATGCGCCGGAAAACGGCAGACAGGCGTTTGTCGTTGAGAAGGAAGAAAAAGAAAAATGACATACAGTGAAGCAGTAGACTATATACTGGACATTCCCAAATTTACAAAAAAAAATGATGCGGCACACACGAAAGCTTTTCTGAAAACGCTCGGAGATCCTCAGCGGAAAATGAGGATCATCCATGTGGCGGGAACAAACGGAAAAGGTTCTGTGTGCGCGTATCTGGACGGAATGCTCCGTTCGGAACAGAAACGAACGGGGCTTTTTACGTCTCCCCATCTTGTAAAGATCAACGAGAGGATCGTTATAGACGGACAGATGATTTCGGATGAAAGATTTCTCGAAGTATTTGAAGAAACGATGCAGGCAGTGGACAAGATGAAAGAAGCAGGGCTTTCTCATCCTACTTTTTTCGAGTTCCTTTTCGGTATGGCGGTGCTTGCATTTGCAGAAAGCGGCGTGGAATATGCCGTTCTTGAGACAGGACTGGGGGGAAGGCTTGACGCGACGAACGCCGTGGAATCTCCGGCGGCATCAGTGATCACTTCGATCGGTTTTGATCATGAACAGTATCTCGGAGATACGTTGGAGAAGATCGCATCTGAAAAAGCGGGCATTATCAAGCCTCATGTTCCCGTATATTATGCGCAGACGACGGGAGAAAGCGATTCGGTAATTGAAAAAGAAGCAAAAAAGCGCGGAAGTTT
>ENA-OQCP01000715-OQCP01000715.1-human-gut-metagenome-genome-assembly--contig:-NODE-715-length-14211-cov-9.638242_pt1 | contig 14211 bp, 12 predicted proteins | sample MGYA00242760_ERZ504583 | MGnify/ENA primary metagenome ERZ504583 (study PRJEB26092, sample SAMD00036308) | human gut metagenome | host: Homo sapiens | study: EMG produced TPA metagenomics assembly of...
GGCAAGTGCTCAATAAAATCGCAGGTCAGGGCTGTGGCGTTTTGAGGTGCGCTCGGCATCCCCGCCAAAAGCCTACTCACTTGGTTTTTACCGCTAGAAAACCGCCGCGAGGGAAAGTAGCTCCCTCGCGGCGGTTTTTGGCGTTTACCCAGATAAAACCTGCCAAAATAAACCTGTCCCTTTTTGGCAGGTTATCGCTTCCAAAAGTGGAGGATCAGCGTGGTGCCTTTTGGTGGAGGGGGATATTAATTAATTCGGGTAACATTTTTTTAACGCCGGGAACGATGTTAAAATACCCAAAATGCTATCTAGGAGCTTTGATTTTATGGCAACCGAGGCAGCTACCCTGCAAAACGTGACGCGCTCGTTCCTCTGGCATTCAATTATGTTGTTTATAGGGGCGGCTGGTCTGTATTGTGTGGCGCCAAGTATTTATACGGGCCTTTCTGGCACCGTTCTTATCGGTCTGCATCTGTTTTCGGGCTTCTGTGTGGGCCTCATCTCTCGCCCTGTGAGACCGGGTATTTCCAAAAGACTTTTTCGACTTATGCTCGTAGACATTGCACTTCTTGTGATGTACACGATATCTCTTAATGTCTTTCATCAATTTCATGTTGTGGTTTCGGCGCTCGCGTTCATTTTGTTGTTACTAGCCCCCTTGCTTGTCGCTTGCTGTTCTTGGGTGCTTGGCGGTGAATTCGCAAACATACGTGCGGGATTAAAGGGGAAACATGTGGCCGATGGCTCTGCTCTCCACGGGTATCCTGAGCTCGCACTTTACAGCCCCGTTGTGCTCTTGATTGCTTTGCTTGTTGGCCTTCAGTTTCTTCTCGTCCCGTTGATGGACTCCATCGGTTCTTTCCTTTCCGTTAACGCCGAGATGGGGGTTGCTGCCTCGCTCGTCGAACCTCTTGCGTTTGGTAATGCCGCCGTTATTCTCGATACGGATTGTTTGTTTTCGCGCAATATAAACATCGGGGCTGTGCTCCTGAGCTTTGGTGGGCATCAAGAGATCGTATTGCTTCTGGTTACCGTTTTGGGCAGTATCCTTGCCAGGGCCATAACGCGATTTTTCCCCGACTTAACGAGCGCTTTTTCTGCGGCCGCCAAATTAGGAGGAAACACTCTGCAGTTGGCCGATGATCCCTACGGCTTCGGGTTTTTCTCAAAGGGAGTCCGCGGTTTTCTCTATGAGGATAGAGGGAAAAACGTACGAGGAGATTGCTTCTGCCTTGGACATTTCCCCGTCTACTGCCCGTACCTATTTGTCGCGGGCCTTGACTAAAACCGGATATAAAAACATTTCAGAGGCGACGGCTGGACTTCTCTTGTCAAAGGATGCGTGGCATCTTGACGCAACAAAAGGCCATGATCACCGTTCAGAATCGCTGGGGTCCTCATCGTTCAATCAGAACTGCAGGATAGTCTTCGTCTGCTTCCTGTTTATGTATGCGTCTGGAATGGGCATCGAGGAAATCCTCGTATGCTTCGGCTTTGAGCATGATGCGATAATCCTATCGATAGCTATAGTGCTTGTGGCCCTGTGTTGCCGTGCGGCTATACGGTGGATGTCTGAAATGCACTTGTGCCTTTCGCCTGAACTCACCCTTTCTTCGGTGTCTGTGGGTGCTGGAGCAGCGTTCTGGGTTCACGATGTGGTAAGTCGACTGTACATTTTCTTTGAGTCCGTTGGGAGCGGTGAGGCCGTTGGCGGCCTTATGCCTGCCTTACGCGTGACTGCGTTCCTTGTCGTACTTATCCTTATGGCTAATTCGCTGCTATTCTTGCGTTCGAAAGATACGGTTCGGGTGGGTGATCGACGCGATACCGTGCGTGAGGCCTTCTTGAGGCTTGGTTTCACGCCGCTTTATGCCGATATCATGACATGCGTTTTTGATGGCAATAGAACCACCGAGATTTGCGCACATCTTAACGTTGCTCGGGGAACCGTCAAAGAGGCCAAGAGCAAGAGCTATGCCTTGCTTGGAGTTCACTCGGAGCGTGAACTTAGAGATAGGGTTTTTAGTCTTATGGCAGATGTTATAGAAAATAGCAGGTAGAAGCCTGTAGACAAATAAGATTGTAAATCCATCCTACACGTCTACAGACAGTTCTGACGATGAAGGCGATACTTCCGGACAACGGGTCCGACGACTCGTGTGTTGCGAACCGGAGGTGCTTGCTGTGAAGACCTGTGATTGCCTCACATATGTACGGCTTAATTTAGAAGTTCTTGCGCGCAACCGGGGAATTATGTTGCTGACGGCGCTGCTCGCGCTCGTATTCTGCATCCCGGTATTTCTATCCGTTCCAACGGGAGCAGATTATCTATATGGTAGAGCTTCCATCGAAGACCAGAGAGCCCTTTTGGTCTCTCAAGTCTCTGACGGCGTTTATGACACTGCCCCACAGGAGCTCAACAGCATCATTGCCGACGAAAGGGCGTGCCTTGATCGGGCGCTTGAAAGCAAGGCGGACTCCAGAGAGTATTACGATGCGATTGCCGATTACGACAATCTATTGCTCAAGGAATACCGACTCGGTTATTTGAATGGTGTTGATTCGGAGTTATCGCTTGAAGCCCAAGAACGTCTTCCCCGAGCCATATCGATGCTGGCCCATCCGGAATCGTACGACTCAACAACAAAAATGCCCGGGATGATCCTTCTCGCATATTATTGCGGCGCTGTTCCTGCAATAGCGTGGCTTTTGGTCCCGGTCCTCGTCCTCTATATGTCGCTTGAGGGGGATGGAAAGCGGTTCTACGATCGAGCGTTGTTGTCAAAGTTAGAGATGAATGCATGCCGCGTTCTCGTCTCTGGTATTGCATCGATGCTGGTTTTGGTTCTGGCGTTGGCTCCCTGTTTTGTATTGGCAACGGTGTTTAACGGTGTAGGTCAGACAGAGTACCCAGTCGTATTCATTCAGTATGGTGACGTAGTCGAAAGAACTGTGTTAGTTCAGCTAGGGCTATTTGCCGTCTTTGAAGCTGTGCTGTCGATGATGTTTGCTTGCTTGGGCGTGTGCGTGTACGCCGGAAGCAGAAACAGGGCCATTTCGTCCATGGTGATCGCTCTTGTGGGGGGCATAAGCCAGCTTCCGTTTTATGCGAGCAAAGATGCTCCATGCATGCGTTGCTGCCGTATATGGTGTCGAGCTATTCTGCCTCTTCGTTTGCGCTCGGCGGCGCATCTTACGCCAATGGAGCGGAGGTATCTCTCGTTCCTGAAGCCAGTGCATCGCACTGCCTCTTTGCCGTGATGGGCGCGTTTGCTGTTTGCGCGTTGGGGGTCATTTCGTTTTCGCGTCTAAAAAGCAAGAATCGCTGGGCCTGGAACCATATTCGCCCGGATAGTTTGGGCGAGAAAAGCTTGCTCTCTCTGTCGCTGGATGCGTTGACGGTTGGAAAAAACCAGCTGGTAAAGGGATTGCAGTTTGATATGCCCGCTGGCCAGATATGGGGTCTTGTCGCGCCAAATGGACATGGCAAGATACGCTACTGAATACTCTTTGGGGAGATGCTGGGCCATCAGTGCGCGTGTCAGGTTCTCTCTGTTTTCATGCAAAAGTATGCGTCGACCGTGAGGAAATGAGAAAGGTATTCTTTTTGGTTCCGAATAGGCCGTCGCTGTTGATTCCATACATGACCGTCGCTTTTCATCTCGACCGATGCAGGAGAATTTGGCATTCACCTCGCACTTTGGACCAAGTGTTGATCGCTTTGACTTGACTGGGTTGAAGAATGCGCCCGTATCTAGGCTGTCTGATGGAAATAGACAATTACTTAATGTCGCGATGGCGTATATGTCCTATTGCGAAGTCGTCCTTTTGGATGAGCCCATGAATGCACTTGATGTGAGACACGTTGCGATTGTTTCGAATGCTCTTAGAGATGAAGCGGGTAGAGGAGCACATGTCATTATCTCTTCTCATCTTATCGGAAACCTCGAATCGCTCTGCGATGCCTCCGTATTGCTCACAGGGGATGACTCGCGTGTCGTTACCAGAGAAATGGGAGGTGATTCGAAGTGGATCGGTAATGTATACGCGCAGCTTTTCAAGACGAACGACAGTAAAACTAGGAAAGGAAGATAACCATGAAACGCCATGTAACGAAGAACTTTGCGAAGGCAATGTTCGCATGTTTTATGCTTACCCTGTCGATGGTCACAATTCCCGTTTGTGCGACGGCGAAACCAGATGCAGGTTCTGTCGCGCCTTGTCGTCTTGTGACAGCGGACGTCTTGGACACTTACAAGTCGTTCTCCACTGCGAACCACCCGAGCGAGAATGTTGATTGTTTCGACCAGACATACAAGAGGCTGTCTTTCAAAACTTCGTATTCTCGTACGGGGCAAACGATTCTCTATACGGGTGCCGCGTTAAGCCCACGCGGCAACGGGATGCCCGGGTTTGAGACAAAATATCAGTGCACATATCGTACCTGGTAGACAACTCTAGGATCGGATCTCTCCGAATAACTTTGTGGCGGACTTGTTTAACGCTACCGCTCCTTCGTTTATCTCAATCTGTAACATCTGACTGGCAAAAACGCTTCTACCTGTTACAGATTGAGATTATTCGACGCGCGTTCTGTAACTCGTCTCGATCTGTAACAGTAAGACGGCGATTTGGTCTCCATATGTTACAGATTGAGACGAAAGAAAGCGTGAGCCAGAAAACCGCCGCGAGGGAAAGTAGCTCCCTCGCGGCGGTTTTTGGCGTTTACCCAGATAAAACCTGCCAAAATAAACCTGTCCCTTTTTGGCAGGTTATCGCTTCCAAAAGTGGAGGATGAGCGTCGTGCGGTTTTGCTGTTCGGTTTTGACCAGGATGTTGTGGATGTGGGTCTTGACGGTGCCCACGGCAAGGAATAGCTCGTCAGCGATCTCTTGGTTCGATTTGCCCAGTACGACCAGACGCATAACTTCGGTCTCACGGTTGGAGAGCTTGTAGGCGTTGCGATAGAAGGGCATCTGCTCTTCGATGTGTCGATCAAGATCGCTGACGTTCTTTTCCTCGGGCGCCTCCTGCATGCGGATTGAAAGCACGTGGTAGGAGTAGATGATCAGCAGAATCGCAAAGTAGCAGGCAAAGACGTTTTCGCTAAAGTTGCGCTCGGACAGATATAGTTGCAGCCAAGAGGGCGCCAGACTCATGGGGACAATCAGAATGTTGTAGAAATCCTCGGCAACGATGCAACCGACCAGAATAGCGCCGATAATCAGGTGCTTTCGTTGGTTGTTAACGCGTGCCTTCAGCTCGACTTGTGTGCTCTTGCGTGCCGTCCAAAAGATATATAGCCCCACGAAAACAAGGAATACCTGACGCATCGTGTAGTAGAGCCATTGATGAATGGGGCCGTAGGGGACAGCGACGATAATCAGCAGCTCGCTCAGCAAGAACGTTGCGACGGGAATGACAAACTGCTTTTTTGAATGCTTGTCGAGCAAATCCATGGCAATGAGCCAAATAAAAGCCTGCGAAGCGGTCGCCACAAAGGTCCGCAACACAGGCATGGTAATTGAGTAATAGTCGCTGGCTGGAAAACTCTGGTTTTGCAGCGTGTATTCAAAAAAGAAAATCTCGGTCATCTCGATGGCATAGCAGATAAATACGCCGCTGCCATAGATAAAGAAGCGTCGACGAGATGAGGCATAGGCGGCAAGCGAGAGCACCGCCGTCACAATACAGATCACGAGTATCGCTAGGGTATAGAAGAACATCAGGGTGTTCATCTGTCACCGTCCCATCTCATTTATTCTATGGCCGAGTTCTGTATACCTTGTGGGATATAGACGTCTCAACCCTTCGTTTCATTGTGGATTAGGCGCCGAGATACAGCATAGCCGTATACCGTTCGCGGTTCTAGATGGTAAACCCCCTGTAAGCTCTTGACCTGCGGGTTTATATTGGTTTAGAGGGGGTGTAACTCCGTGAACGGTCTTTAATCCCGAATAAACTAGGTAAAAATTGCATACGGGTGAATGATGGTCTTGTCAACACGAGGCGTGATGTTCGAGCGCCTCATAGTAATAGTCGGCAAGACCGGCGGAAAGGAAATCGACATGGCACTGCCTAAGGATTTCATCGACACCAACGACTTCACCAAAGAGCAGATCCTGGCTATCGAGGATCTTGGCCTGGCAATGAAGAAGGCCATCAAGGTTGACGGTTATTATCCGCACCTGCTCCGCAACAAGAGCCTTGGCATGATTTTCCAGCAGGTCTCCACCCGCACTCGTCTTTCCTTCGAGACCGCTATGACCGACCTCGGCGGCCATGCTCAGTTCTATGGCCCTGGCACCATCCAGCTCGGCGGTCACGAGTCCCTGGGCGACACCGCTCGCGTTATGGGCTCGCTGCTCGACATCATGATGGCTCGCGTTGACCGTCACAAGGACGTCGTCGGCCTCGCCGAGGGCTCCGCTGTGCCCGTCATCAACGGCATGTCCGAGTTCAACCATCCCACGCAGGAGATGGGCGACCTCATGACCATGCTCGAGAACCTCCCCGAGGGCAAGAAGATCGAGGACTGCACCCTGGCCTTCATCGGCGACGCACCCAGGTCTGCGTCTCCCTCATGTTCATCGCCTCCAAGGTCGGCATGAAGTTCGTCCAGTTTGGACCTAAGGGCCACCAGATCCCCGACGGCGGTCTGCACGTTGGCACCGTCGAGGAGCGCGCCGAGTTCGGCAAGCAGATGATGGCCATCGCCGAGGAGAACTGCAAGGTCTCCGGCGGCTCTGTCGTCATCTCCGACGACATCGAGTGCATCAAGGGCGCCGACTTCATCTACACCGACGTGTGGTATGGCCTGTACGACGAGGAGGTCTCGGGCGAGAACTACATGGACGTGTTCTATCCCAAGTATCAGGTCACCATGGACATGATGAACTTCGCCGGCCCCAACTCCAAGTTCATGCACTGCCTGCCGGCCACCCGCAACGAGGAGGTCGTCGACGAGGTCATGGACGATCCCGAGCGCTCCCTGTGCTGGGTCGAGGCCGAGAACCGCAAGCACTCCATCCGTGCTCTCCTTGCCGCCCTGGGCAAGCGCACCCCGCTCAACGACGAGGGTGTCGAGTACTCCGCCAAGGCTGAGCTCCACGCCGCTCTCGAGGCTCTCGAGCAGCTCTAAGCCTCAAGGCTTCTAAAAGCACGTTTGCGGGCGGCGGATGCTCGTCTCCTGTCGCCCGCTCACCGAGGCCCAAGCAATTGCCTTAATACCTTAGGGCCTCGGATCTGTCCAAGACTGAGCGAAGGAGCTCATCATGAGCGACGGAAAGAAAAAGCTTTCCTTCTTGACGGTCATTTCGACCATCATCTGCGTCGTCTTCGTTTGCGAGGCCGCCGCTCCTGCTGCTGCCATTGGCAACCAGCAGTTCTTCTGGTGGATCTTCCTGATCCTGACCTTTCTGCTTCCCTACGGCATGGTTGTCGCCGAGCTCGGTACCACCTATGACGGCGAGGGCGGCATTTACGACTGGGTACGCGATGGCCTGGGCGACAAATGGGGCGCCCGCATCTCGTACTACTACTGGGTCAACTACCCGCTGTGGATCGCCTCGCTGGCCACCATGTTCCCCGATATTTTGGGCATGGTCTTTGGCGTCGAGTTCAACTTGATCGCAAGATGGGTATCGATCTTGCCTTTGTGTGGATCGTCTACCTCATGGGCCGCTCCAAGGCGGCCGACTCCGAGTGGGTCCTTAACGGTGGCGCCATCATCAAGGTCGCCGTCGCCGTTATCGTTGGCGCTTTGGGCATTTGGTATGCATGGAGAACGGTTTTGCGAACGACATGTCCGCTGCCACCTTCCTGCCCGAGCTCACCAACACCAACGCTCTCGGCTACCTGTCGATCATCATCTTTAACTTCATGGGCTTCGAGGTCATCTGCACCATGACCGACGACATGGCCGATCCCGCTCGCGATATCCCCAAGGCTATCATCGTCGGTGGCCTGTCCATCGCCGTGATCTACCTGTTCGCTGGCTTTGGCATCGGTGCTGCTGTGCCGGCCGATTCCATCGACCCCGACTATGGCATGATTGTCGCAGTCCAGACCATGGTGGGCGACTCCATGATCTTCAGGGTCATCTGCATCGCCTTCCTGATCACCCTGTTCGCCAACATGGCCGCCTGGTCCTTCGGCGTCAACTCCGTCGCCCGCTACGCTGCCGAGCACGGCAACATGCCCAAGGTCTTCGCCTCGATGATCTCGGATGACGACATGCCCAACGGCGCCAACCTGGTCAACGCCATCGTTGCCTCCCTGGTGCTGTGCCTGCAGCTCGTACCCATCGACGCCATCTCCAACGGTGTCTTCTGGATGCTCTTCGGCACCTCCGTCGTCTTCCTGCTGCTGACCTACATCCCGATGTTCCCGGCGTTCCTCAACCTTCGCAAGACGACCCCAACCGCGAGCGTATCTTCATGTTCCCGTTTAAGCGCCATGATGAAGGTCATGCTGGCCATCCCTTGCATCGAGCTGATCCTGGCCATCGTTGCAACGCTGGTGCCGCTCTCTGCCGCTGAAATTGGCGACAAGCTCCCGATGATCGTTATCTTCATCGTGCTTCTGCTCATCGGCGAGGTTGTCCGCGTCGTCAGCGCCAAGGGCCGCGAGACCGAGTACAAGGGCCTCACTCCCGAGCTGGCAGCTCAGCGTCTCGCTGAGGAGGCCGCCGAGGCCGAGGAGAACTAGAGCACCTGGTTCTGGGGCTCCAACTCCTCGCGCACCAACGTGCGCTTCGTCGGGCTTGTCGCTCCCGACTCCGGGCACTCTAGCCTCTTCGGAGACGTGCCCAAGCGACAGGTTTGCTAACCATTCCCTGGGGTGGGTGTGAGCGATAGCTCCGGTAACCACCGCCCACCCCAATCTCTCTTCCGTATCCTTCGTGCGTTTTGTCTCCGCGCACTTGGTTACGTCGTCGCTTGCCGGTGCGACTCCGTGAAAACCGGCGCCGGGCGCCCCGACCTTTGCCGGGGAACGGGCGCTACCATCTCTTGGTTTTAGGCTGCGGGTAACCCGCCCGCAGCAAGCGATCGTTCGATTTGGAGGAAATCTTATGCGTACGATCACCGAGTCCGAGTCCACCCCCAAGGCCGACGGCTTCTTTATGCCCGCTGAGTTCGCCCCGCAGGATCGCGTGTGGATGGGTTGGCCCCACCGCACCGACACCTGGGCCCACGGCGCCAAGCGGCTCAGAAGCAGTATGCCGCCATCGCCCGCGCCATCGCCGAGTTCACCCCGGTTACCATGTGCGCCAACCAGGTCGACTATGCCAACTGTAAGGCCGTCTTCGAGGAGGACGAGAACGTCACCGTCATCGAGATGACCACCGACGACGCCTGGTTCCGCGACACCGCCGCCACCTACGTCATCAACGGCAAGGGTGAGAAGCGCGCCAACCACTGGCACTTCAACGCCTACGGCGGTCTCGTCGACGGCCTCTATTTCCCGTGGGACAAGGACGAGCAGATTGCCCTTAAGATGGCTGAGCTTTCCGGCTGCCGTCGCTATCGTCCCGATGACATGATCCTCGAGGGCGGCTCCATCACCGTTGACGGCGAGGGCACCCTTGTCGTGACCGACCAGTGCCTGCTCTCCCCGGGCCGCACCTGCTCTGCGGTGCTCGAGGAGGAAGAGGATCCCGAGTCCATCTGGCCCAAGTTCCACAAGAAGTTTGAGCCTGGAGCGAGGAGCTTCGCGCCTATATGGACGAGCACCTCAAGGATTACCTGGGTGTCGAGAAGGTCATCTGGGTCAAGGAGGGCATCGACCCCGAGGAGACCAACGGCCACATCGATGACGTCGCCACGTTCATCGCTCCGGGCGTCATGGCCTGCATCTGGACCGACGATCCCGAGTATCCGTTCTACGAGCAGTGCCACGCTGCCTACGAGACCCTCTCCAACGCCGTTGACGCTAAGGGCCGCAAGATGAAGGTCTACAAGCTCTGCATGCCCGTGAACCCGCTGTTCATGGACCAGGCTTCCTGCGACACCATCGACGCCGACGAGAACGCCGAGCCGCGCGTCCCCGACGAGCCGCTGATCGCCTCTTACATGAACTACCTGGTCACCAACCACGGCGTTATCGTCCCGCAGTACGGCGACGAGAACGACCAGCTGGCCGTTGACACGCTCCAGAAGATTTACGACGAGGTCTGGGGCGAGGGCGTCTACAAGTGCGTCGGCGTCCAGTCCGAGCAGGTCGTCTTCGGCGGCGGCAATATCCACTGCATTACGCAGCAGGAGCCCTCGGCGTAACTCAGGCACGCCACCTTGGCGTTCACTTGTCGCTTACGTAGCGTCAGTACGCTACGCTCCTCGTTCGCGCCAATCTGGCGCACCTGAGCACGCCGAGTAAACGTCTGTCTTCCCGAGGCACGCACCTTGCCTTCAATCGTCGGGCATTGACCTTAAGGTCAATGCCCTCCTCTTTCAGGCAATCTGCCGCACCTCGGAAACCCAGCCGATCAATCGGACAGGTGGCGTGTCATCCCATCTCGGGGCATTGATGGGCTGCTGCTTGATGTCTTGGTCGGTTGGGTTTTTCTTTGGGCACTCCGTTGCCTCCACTTCGGAGTGCCCGCCTCTTTGATTGAGTACGCGTCTGATCTGGGATTTATTGCGGGTTAGGCCAATTGTTCGCTTGAATTTCCCAGGTCAGACGCGTCTTCAATTGCTGATAGTTTCCGGTTGCGAGCGCGACCGTTTTGATCGGAGTATCTATGTACCAGCGTATCGTTATCTACACGCGCCTGTTCCGCGAGCGTTGGTCCAACAATTGCATCCTCTCTTCTCTTTGGGATGGCACCTGCACCGGTGACGCGGCCTGCAACCCTACCTTGGGCTGCGCCTTCGGTACAGATGCATCCTTTTTGCTGGTAGGGTGAGCGTGCGTGGCAGGTAAAAAGTTCTCCCTGTTCGAGGTCATCCTCTCGGTTATCTGCGTCGTTTTTACCATCGAGGCGGCGGCTCCGGCATCTGCCATGGGTAACGTGCAGTTTTTCTGGTGGATCTTCCTCATCATTACGTTTTTGCTTCCCTATGGCCTGGTGGTGGCCGAGCTCGGTACGGCGTTCGATTCCGAGGGCGGCCTGTACGATTGGGTTCGTCTGGGCTTGGGCGACCGTTGGGGCGCCCGCTGCTCCTGGTGCTATTGGGTCAACTTTCCACTGTGGGTGGCAAGTATCGCCTGCATGTTTCCCAGTGTCATCAATGCGGTATGGGGCATCGATTTTTCGCTTGGGGTCCGAATTGCCATCGAGCTTGCCTTTGTGTGGGGCGTCACGGTCATGGCAATGCAGCCGGTGGCCGAGGCCGATTGGGTCATGGATGGCGGCGCCGTCATCAAGGTGCTCATTACCGCCGTGGTGGGAATCGTCGGCATCTGGTTTGCCTGCAACAACGGCTTTGCCAACGATATGTCGTTTAAGACTTTGTCCCCGATCTGGGAGACACTAACTCACTGACGTATCTTTCGATCATCCTCTTCAATTTTATGGGCTTTGAGGTGGTCGCGACCTTTGCCAGCACGATGAAGAACCCGTCGCGCGATATCCCCAAGGCGGTTATCGCCGGTGGCGTTGCCATCGCGGCGATCTACATTATCTGTGGCATCGGTATTGGGGCCGCGGTTCCCACCGAGCAGCTTTCACTCGATTCGGGCATTGTGGACGCGGTTGCCGCCATGGTGGGGCGCAGCCACCCGCTGACGATGGTCGTGGGCGTGGCCTTTTTGGTGACGCTGTTCGCCAACATGATCTGCTGGAGTTTTGGCGTCAACAACGTGGCGAGCTATGCCGCGCGCCACGCAACATGCCGCGCCCCTTTGCGCTGGTGTCCAAGAAGACCGGCATGCCCAACGGCTCAGCACTCATTAACGGTTGTTTTGCCAGCTTGGTGCTGCTACTTCAGATTCCGCTGGGCGAAGGTTCCGACGTCTTTTGGGTCTTCTTCTCGATGAACGTCGTCTTTCTGCTCATGAGCTATATCCCGATGTTCCCGGCGTTTTGGCGTCTGCGTAAATACGACGGTCGCCCGCGTGTGTTCCGTGCGCCCTTCGAGGGCAAGGTGCTTGCGGTAGCGCTTGCGGTGCCGGTGGTAGAGCTCGTGCTTTCGATTGTTGCGACAATCGTGCCGCTTAACAGCTCGCCCGCCGAGATGTCAAAGTTGCCGATCCTCATGGGTGTGGTGATCGGCGTGTTGCTGGGCGAGGTTTCGCGCCTCATATCGCGCCGCGGCCGCAGCATCGACAATCCCGGCGTTGGCGCATAGGGGTCAGGTTATTTTGCACCAAAACAGTAGCGCCGCGAGTTGTGCGGTGCTAGATGCATCTTGGATTACTGTTCACGCTGCTCGGGATCAGATGCGAGCTTGGGTGCAAAGTAGGGGACGTGGCCCAGGTAGGGGCAGCTGTCCGAACGCGCCTCAACGGCGCAGGGGACATCGTCGTAGGTCATGGAAGAACCGAGTCGGGTGATGGCCTTGGCGGCGGGCGCGACGAGCATCTTGAGCGGAGCGATCGGTGTCATGGCATCTCCTTTCATCGGTGAGACACAGCTTGTTTATCTAAACGATACAGTACGTTTAATCGGTGAGTCTAATCTTGCGGCAAAGAATCTGTCAACATCCTCACAGCATCTAGACAGGGGAGGCGGGCATGAGTTTCGCGTTCTATATCTACACCACGATTATCATGGGTGTGGCTCTGGTGACCAGTGCCGTGGCATTGGTGGTTTGGCTCATGACGCGCCGTCGCGACAGCCTGGTGGCCGCGGCGGGCTTTTTGCTCTACATGCTCGATATGTCGGTCATTTTTTTTGACGAGTACAATCGGCTCAAATACGACTACGCTGTTACCTTTAGCGAGCCGTTGCAGCACCCCTTGCTGCGCTGCGTGCTCGGTATTGCCATCTATGCCTGCGTGGTACTGTGGATGTTTGCGCGCTTGCGCAAAAGGCCGACGTCGCGCATGCTCGGACTTGCTATCGTGCCGTTTTCAATCTTGCAATTGGTGCTGGTGCCTCGCAGCGGTGCTGCCGGAGAGATGCAGCAGTATCTCTTTTGGCTCACGCGTGACCTGGGCAATGTAGGATGTCTTGCCTATGCCGCCTGGCATTACCGGCACAGGGCCACGCGTGTTGAGAAACTCGACCTCGACCGCTCAAAGCTCTTTTGGAAGGTGGCACTCGTTCTTGCGTTTTGCGTAATCGCCGAGGACACCTACATGATTTTGCTCTGCCGCCCCGACTCTCAAAACCCCGTCATCAGCCTCTTTTTGTGGTATCTGTCCGAGCGCAATATCTCCGAAAACGTGCTGCTCGTGGTATGCGCGGTCCAACTCTTTTGCCAGTTTAGCCATATCCTGCGCGTGTATGCCCGTCATCCGCGTGCCGATGAGGACGTAGCGGCCGAGAGCGCACGCTCTGGGGACGATCTAGCATCACGCGTTGTGATCTATGCCGATGCCCATAAGCTGTCGCGGCGCGAGCAGGAGGTGCTCACGCTGGTGCTGAAGGGCAACGACGCCCAAAACATCGCCAGCGAGTTGGTCATCAGCCCTGGCACGGTCAAGGCGCACTTGCATCGCATCTACGTTAAAAGCGGTGTCTCCAACCGAGATGACCTCATAGATGCCTTTTGGCGTTCCTAGTCCTATTCTTCCTTGCATGCGGGTCTTGCCGTGTGGGCGGGCACGCCGTTGGGCGTAATGACGCGGTAATAATCTCAGACAATAAACCTGCAGGTAAAGCGTGTAAACCTGCTTAAACTGACCGTTTGCGGTCCCTGGCCTTGGCACGGATTTGCCCCTGTGTATCAATGGGTGTAGCGCGAAGCCGCGGACGTGGGGCAGACGTCCGAGCACGGCTTGTAGGCACGCGCCGATGCGGGAGCGCTACGCTCCCAACCGAGTGCCCACGCGGGCGGTGCGTCCGCGTTGCAACCAAAGATGCCTGAGGAGGCTCACATGGACAAGGCTGATGTAGTTATCAAGAGCAACGCCGTCTTTACCGGCGATGGGCTCGAGCCGTTTAAGGGCGGCGTTGCCGTGCGCGGTGATAAGATTGTTGCCTGCGGTGACGATGCTCACCTGGCACCGTTTATCGGTCCCGATACCGAGGTGCGCGACTTGGCGACCAGCTCGTCCATGCCCGGCCTGATCGACTCGCACACGCATTTTGCCCAGGGCGCATTC
>ENA-OQCP01000716-OQCP01000716.1-human-gut-metagenome-genome-assembly--contig:-NODE-716-length-14207-cov-2.089773_pt1 | contig 14207 bp, 14 predicted proteins | sample MGYA00242760_ERZ504583 | MGnify/ENA primary metagenome ERZ504583 (study PRJEB26092, sample SAMD00036308) | human gut metagenome | host: Homo sapiens | study: EMG produced TPA metagenomics assembly of...
CCATAGTTCTGTCCAACAAATGCATTCAGCGCCGCAGCGAATCCATCCGCCGTATTCCATGAGAGCGATTCAATCTGACCACCGACTCTCTGTACTGCAACTGCCTCAGCACCAAAGACGGATACCATACGTGCAAGTACCATTGAGATTACACAATAAGCCATTCCCTGAAGTGCTGTCGGAATTCCGATCTTGCAGATTCCACTTACATATTCCATCGGAATTCTTGCAAACAGACGAATTCCTTTTAATACATTATCCTTCTTCTGCACAAAGATTCCGATAACCATCACACTCATTACAATTCCCTGCGCTGTTACAGTCGCAATTGCTGCACCTGCCACACCCAATTCAGGAAGTGGTCCCGGTCCAAGGATCAGTACCGGATCCAGGATCATATTAATTACCAGGCCGATCAGGTTCGCAATAAATGGAGTCTTTGAATCTCCCTGTGCAGTATAAATACCTGTCAACGTAAATGTCAGAAATGAAAATACGATCAAACCACAGGCAATTCTGGTATAAGAAAATGCAGCCGCAATTGCTTCTGCATCATCTAACTGAAAGAAACCGATCAGTTGATGTAAAAACAGCAATACAATTGCCGCATATACAATCCCATCAATGTAGCTAACTGTACTGCGGTCTGCGCATATTTATTCGCCTCGTCTCTATTTCCTTTTCCGATACATTGCGCTACTTGAACTTGTCCGCCCATTCGAGCCATGGATGCCAGTCCTTGTGACAGCCAGGTGTACATTCCTCCGACACCAACTCCGGCAACTGCCTTCGAACCAAGCAGACCGATCCATGCCATATCTGTAAGATTATACAATGTCCCTAAAAATGACGATGCCATAATCGGTATCGCCAGCTTCGTCAAGGTCTTTAAAATGGGACCCTTTGTTAAATTTCCTTCCATATCTTCCCCACATACCATATTTTTCAATAAAATAGTCTTCTCTAAATTACTACGCATTCTCATGAAGCGTTTGCCGCTATAAACAAGCCTACTATATAATGGTATTTTTTGCAATCCTTTCTTGTGATGGCGAGATGCGTTGCTGGTCGCACATCGTGTGAACAGTAACAAAACGGAGAAATCCTGGTCGGGGATTTCTCCGTTTTTCCTATATTATAGAATGATACGATTTACTCGATTGCTTCTGTCTCGATTACGAATTTCACGCTTCCTTCCATTCCGCTGTCTTTTCCACTGAATGTTGTATAAGTACAATCATCCGATGTAAGTACATCGAAACGGTCAAGTACATCACCGAGTTCGTCTTCTACTGTGCTCTTTAATTTGCTTGTTCCTTCACGGTCGAACTTCTCCATACCGTCTGCAAGTTCTCTTGCTCCTGACTGAAGAGTTGCTGCACCTTCACGAAGGGCTGCGCTGTTCAGTGAAAGTTTTGCCGCTCCGGATGACATCTGGCTTCCCAGTGTATTTAGTCCGCTTGCCAGCTGGTTTGTTCCGCTCTGAAGTGTCTGAACTCCTGCTACCAGTGTTGAACTGTTAGCTTTCAGTTTGTTGGCTCCTGCTAAAAGTGCGTCATTATTTGCACTCAACTGTGAGAATCCACTGTTCAGTTCAAGAATACCCGTAACTGCTGCCGGGAACTGTGCCTGTACAGATTTGTTTAACTCACCAAGGTTAGATGAAAATGTTCCGATTGCTATATTTAATCCCTGCATTCCTGCATCCAGCTGATCTACAGATTCTGATAACTGTCCGATTGCTTCCGCCGGAAGTTTATCCTTCATACTTGTGATTGTCTGAAGTTTCTCCTGCATTGCCGGAAGCTGAGCTGTCAGTGTCTGTGCTGTCTGCTGAAATGTTTTCATTGACACACTGATTGCTCCCATCTCCTGCTGGATCGCTGTTGTATCAATTGTTGGAATTGTCACACTAACTTCGCTTGCCTTCTCGAGTCCGCTCAATCCGTCTGCCGCGCTCTTTGCTGCATTTAATTTATCAATTGCTGCCTGAAGATCCGCTTTTGCAGTCTCGTCTGTTGTCTGATCTTTCTTCGCCTGTAATTCACTGACTGCAGAATCAATTGTTGCTTTGCTGTTTGCTGCTGCATTTTTTGCTGTATCAACCTTATCATTATAATCTCTGATCTTTGCATTCAGATCATCTACTGCACTCTGACAAGTTGTGTCCAGAGCAGCAAGCTGCTGGTTAATTGCTCCAAGCTGCTGTTCCAGACTTGTAAGGTTAGCTGCAATATTCTGAACCGGTGTTGCAATTCCATCATTCAGCGCTGTTCCAAGCTGCTCTGTCTGATTGATCATTTCAGTTCCTGTCGTCAACATATTTCCTACCTGACCCAAAAGCACCTGAACCTCTTTGCTTCCAAGTGCTGCTTTCAGCTGTGCTGTTCCCGCTGCCAGCTGGCCAGCTGCTACCTGAATATCTTCTGTCGCTGCTCCTTCTCCGTCAATCGCTGCATTCAGCTGACTGATTGCTCCCTGTACTGTTTTCAGTCCGCTGCTGAGCTGGCTCAGTTTCGCGGCACCTGCTGCCAGCTGCTGTTCACCGCCAATATAAGCTGTAACTCCGTCAGCCAGTGCATTCGTTCCGTCTGTATAATCCTGCACGCCTTTGACAACTTTATTGACACCATTCACATACTCTGTCACGCTTCCGTTCAGTTCTCCATTGCTTCCAAGGTACTTCTGAATTGCATCATTCAAAGTATCCGCACCTTCTGTATAGCTGTTGACACCGTCTGCAAGTGTTCCGGCTCCGTCTGCAAGTGTGTCAGATCCACTTACTAACTGAAGTGCTGCATCTTCCAGTTCATCTAAGGAACTCTTCAGTGAATCAACATCTACGATATTATCTAAATCAATGTCATCAAGAAGATCGGTAAGTGCCACTGTAAATGTAGAAGACATTGTGAAATCTGTCACATCAGCTTCCACGCAGAGACTTTCCGGGATTGTCAGATCTTCTGTTTTGCTTTCGTCCAGATTCAAACTTTCTTTCATGCCAGGCATTCCGAATCCGACTACGATATTCTTGCTTCCATCAGAAATAACTTTTCCGTTATCAATCGTAACATTGCTAAATGTTTCATTCGGAAGGATCATTCCCGTCATCATGACAAATGGTGTGTAAACTTCTTCTTGTTTTCCATCTACGCTGACTGTTTTCTTCTCTTTATTTGTATAATCCACCTGAATCTTCAGATGTCCGCTTTTTCCTTTCAGATCTGCCGGTTTGATTTCTTTTCCGTCCAGATAGTAAGTAAGCTTTACAGAAACCGGAAGATTCTGATCTGTTGTTCCCTGATAATAAATATCTTCACCGTCTGTATTCCATGTCAATGTATCTCCGGATGCTTTGAATGTTTCATCACCTTTTACATTCTTAATATCTTTCAGAGTACTTGCATCTGTCAGACTTCCTGATACACTGCCTGAATTCTTCAACCAGTTAGATACTGTTATTTCATCAATTGTTCCTGTTGCGTCTGCATTTACATAAACTGTCTCTTCCTTATAAACTGCATCTGCGTCAGAACTTGTTCCTGCAGCAAAGACCGGCACAGCGCCCATCATTACTGACATTCCAACGGCAAGAGAAGTTGTGAGTCCACGTTTGATTTTTCTGTTTTTGTTCATGATTCTTACATCCTTTCTACTTTTTTCCACCGAGGAATCCGATGGACGTCTTACATATTACTTTGTCAAATATCATAAACATCGCCGGCAATATCAGGATTACAACAACCATACTGATAATCGCGCCTCGCGCAAGCAAAGTGCAAATAGAACCGATCATTTCAACCTGTGAGTAGCAGGCTACTCCAAATGTTGCCGCGAAGAAACTTAATCCGCTGCTGATAATTGACGGCATACTGGTTTTATGGGCAATACTGATTGCTTCCATCTTATCTCGTCCACGCTGACGCTCTTTCTGATAGCGGGTCGTCATTAGAATTGCATAATCTACAGTTGCTCCCAACTGAATTGCTCCAATTACTATACTTGCAACAAATGGAAGGCTTATTCCCTGATAAAACGGGATTGCCATATTAACCATAATTGCAAATTCAATAACTGCCACCAATATGATTGGCAGTGATATTGATTTGAAGATAATCATAATAATGATAAATATCGCTGCAATTGAAGTGCATTTACATTTACCAGATCCACATTGGTTACATCCTCCAAGTCTTTCATCAAAGGAGCTTCTCCAATTACCATCGCATTTTTATCATAAGATTTTACAATCTTATCGATCGATGCAATCTGTGTATTGACTTCCTCTGTTGCTGATTCATATTCCGAGCATACAAATGCAAGCTCGTAATCATCGCTTTGCAGCATTTTTTTGATATCATTTGGTATCATAGAGTCCGGCACTGCCGGTCCAATCAGCGAATTCATACTGATCGTCCACTTGACCCCCTTCACAGAATCAATCTCATCGAACATTTTCGACTTCTGTTTTGCATCCATACTTCTATCTAACATAACCATATGAATATTACTCATATCGAAGTCTTTCTTAAGTTCTGCATTCGCCACATTACTGTCCAGTGTGGACGGGAGTGAATCTGCAATGTCGTAGTAAATCTTTGTGTGATTATTTCCATAAATAGCCGGGAATAAAAGTACCAGGAAAACAACGATCCATACTTTATAGTGCTTTGTAATAAAAGCTGATGGCTTATCCATGTTGCTGAGCAACAGTTTATGTTTTGTCTTCTCAATTGGTTTATCAAATACAAGAACCAGAGAAGGTAAAACTGTTACGCAACAGATTACACCGATCAATACGCCTTTTGCCATAACGATACCAAGATCTCGGCCAAGTGCAAATGTCATAACACACAACGCTACGAATCCGGCTACTGTCGTAACAGAGCTTCCTGCCACAGACTTAAATGTATTGGAAATCGCATGTCCCATGGCACGTTCTTTCTCTCCCGGAAAACGATTCTTGTTTTCCTCGTAGCTGTTCAAGAGGAAAATGGAATAATCCATTGTCACACCCAGCTGCAATACCGCAGTCAATGCCTTTGTGATATACGAAGTCTCTCCAAGGAAAATGTTGCTTCCAAGATTGTAGAGAATCGCAAGTCCAATACTGATCAGAAATAAAATCGGTACTACGAAAGATCCGCTTGTCAATTCAAGTACGACCAGACTTAAAAGTGCTGCAATCACCACATAAACCGGAAGTTCTTTAAGTGCCAGATTCTTAATATCTGTAACAACTCCTGTCATACCGCTGATAAAGCACTGATCATTCGCCAGCTTCCTCATCTGTCCGACAGCATCCATAGCTTCATCAGAAGATGTTGTATTATCAAACAATACAAGCATCATCGTGGCATCGCCTTTGAAAAACGCCTCCTTTAAATCCTTTGGGATCATCTCCACCGGAAGGCTGATATCAGCTACATCGTCATACCAAAGTACATCTTTTACATGCGGTACTTCACTGAACTGATCTTCAAGCTTCTGAACATCCTTCATGTCCATGTTCTCTACCACGACCATGGAGAAAGCGCCCATTCCATACTCATCCACCAGAATATCCTGACCCTTTACTGTCTCCAGATGCTCCGGCAGATAACTGAGCAAATCATAGTTTACACGTGTCTTTGCCATCCCGATGACCGACGGGATAATCAGAAGAAATCCGATGATCAACATCAGAACTCTGTGTTTGGCAATCCATTTGCCAACTTTAACCATTTGTATCATCTCCTATACTGTCTTACTACTCAAGTCTCTTATAGTATAGCGCGAAATGACCATTAGTCAATATTTTTTTGTTAAAAAAATGAAAAATAGTCATTTTTATTGACTTTTGGGAATTTTGTGCCATACTAGTAAAAAGACAATAGGAATTTTTCACAGAATGTATTTTTATGAAAACCTCTTATTGGCAAAGTTTGTATTATATATTACAATCACTAAAGACACACAAAGGAGGTCATTGAGATTATGGGAAAAGTAGATGATAATAAAAAGCTGAAAATGAATACACTGCTCCAGACTGCATTTGACCTGTTCACCGGAAAAGGCTTTGCCAAAACAACTGTATCCGACATCGTGAATCAGCCGGTCTGGCAAAGGGGACATTCTATCTTTATTTCAAAGACAAGTATGATTTAAGAGATAAATTGATCGCATACAAAGCCTGTCAGCTTTTTGATGATGCACACAAGCAGCTTGAAGGAACTGAGATTAATTCTTTAGAAGAAGAGATTCTTTTTTTAACAGATTATATTATTGACCGTTTCCAGAAACAGCAGTCCTTGTTAAAATTTTTGTCAAAGAATCTCTCCTGGGGAGTTTTCCAGGATGCTGTCGGAACGGGTTCTGTAGTGTCCAGGCAATTTTATGACCACTACAGAAATTCACTTATAAAATATAATGTAAACTGTGAGAATCCGGATCTCTTGCTTTTTACACTGATTGAATTGATCAGTTCAACAAGTTACAACTGTATCCTTCATGAGAAACCTGTTTCTATGGAAGAGTACAAACCTTATCTTCATAAATCACTCAAGAAGGTCTATGAAGTGTTTGTAAGCGTTCAGGATTAAGTTTATTTAATTTATTTTTCTTTTAATGTTTGAACATAATTTTGACACATTTTCTGTCTATACTAAGCTCAGATAGTTGATAAACAACTATCTCCCCCCTCATAAAGTAATGGCATCCGGTGTGCCGGGATGTCGACTTACTCTCATTCCTTTAGATAATAAAAGAAGACCCGATTGCCGATCTGCTGAAGCAGTGAGGTGCTCGGGTCTTACTTTTTGTGTTTTCATATCTGGCACCATCTAAGTTATCACTGCAACGCGAAAGCCCGCTAACCTTCCGGCTAACGGGCTTCGTTGTGTTTATAGTTATCTAAAGGAATGAGAGTAAGTGTTGACACTTTCCTGTGTCACAACTTTATGAGGGGGGGAAGATAATTGATTTTCTCTTATCAACTATCTTGATATTAGTATATCCAGAAAATGTGTCAAAAGTATGAGTGTTTTCTTAAAGAAGACGAAAAAATATAAACAGATTATGAAAAAATATAAACTAATAATTTATTTTTCTACGTTCTTCCATCCACTCGAGAAGATCTTCATATACCTGCTCCCGATCTGTCTCGTTGAGCAGTTCATGACGATCACCGGCATACAGTCTTAGACTGATGTCCTGGATTCCGGCCGCTTTGTATTTCTCATAAACCTTCCTTACGCCTTTTCCGAATCCTCCAACCGGATCTTCGGCACCGGCTGCGAAAAGGATTGGAAGCTGCTTCGGAATCATATAGATACTTCTTTTTTCTCCATTATAAGCATCCCGGTAAACATGCTATAATACGCATTCACTGTAAAGACAAAGGAGCACAGTGGATCTGAAATATATTTTTCCAGATGTTCTTCATCACTGGTTACCCAGTCCGCGCGTGTCTTTGGATTCTTGAATTTCCTATTATAGGCACCGACTGCCATTCCATCCACCAGTTTACTTTTATAATGCCAGCCACGGAAAATTGCCAGTGTTCTGCAAAGTCTCCTTGCAAACTGAAGTGTTGATTTCTTTTGGTCTGCTACAACTCCGATAAACATTGCTCCTGCCAGTCCATTTCCATACATCTGCACATACTGACGCAGAAGGCAGGAACCCATGCTGTGTCCCAACATAAAGTAAGGCACCTCCGGATATTTCTTCGCCGTCCGCTGACGAAGTGTATGCATATCTCCGATCACGCATGCATTTCCATATTTTTCATTAAAAAATCCATACTCCGACTTGCTCTGCACAGATTTTCCATGTCCTAAATGATCGTTTCCAACGACATAATATCCATGACTACACATGAATTCTGCAAATTCATCGTATCTCTTAATATATTCCACCATTCCATGGCTTAACTGCAGGACAGCTTTCACTTCTCCTTCCGGTTTCCACTCAATCGTGTGGATCTCCGTATTGCCATCCTTTGAAGGGAAATAAAACTCGTCTCTCATCGTTCATTCACTACCTGTCATCTAATTTGATATAATCACGATATGGTGCAAGCGGCTTATAAGCCGGACGTATAATCTTATCTACATTCTTCAACTCTTCCAGTCTGTGTGCACTCCATCCAACGATACGTGCTGCCGCAAAAATTGGAGTATATAATGCCGGTGGAAGATCAAGCATGCTATAAACAAGTCCACTGTAGAAATCTACGTTCGCATTAACACCTTTATACATCTTACGTCTCTCGCTAATGATCTCCGGTGCCATCTTCTCTACTTCTCATACAGTACATATTCTGCCTCGTGGCCCTTTTTCATATGCAAGCTGCTTTACAAACTTCTTGAAGATCTCCGCTCTTGGGTCGGATACAGAATAAATCGCATGTCCCATTCCATAGATCAGACCTCTCTTATCAAACGCTCTCTTCTCCAGCAGTGCCTCAAGGTAAGCTCTGATCTGATCATCATCCTGCCAGTCTGTCAGCTGCGTCTTCATATCTTCAAACATCTGTGTTACTTTTACGTTCGCACCACCATGTTTTGGCCCTTTCAAGGACGCCATAGCTGCTGCAATTGTAGAATAAGTATCTGTTCCTGAAGATGTAACAACATGCGTTGTAAATGTTGAGTTGTTACCACCGCCGTGATCCATATGAAGAACAAGAGCCATATCAAGGATCTTCGCCTCAAGTTCTGTATACTGACGATCTTCTCTGAGCATCATCAGAATATTCTCTGCCATAGACAGTTCTTTCTTCGGTGCATAAATATACAGGTCTTCACCCATTTTATAATTGTAAGCAAGATAGCTGTAAACCATAAGCATTGGGAACTGGCTGATCAGGTTCAGACTCTGACGCAGTACATTCGGAATGCTTGTATCATCCGCTTTGTCATCGTAAGAATAAAGCTGAAGAATACTTCTTGTAATACTGTTCATCATATCACGGCTCGGAGCTTCATGATCACGTCACGTACAAAATTCGGTGGAAGCATCCGGCGGTCAGCTATCATATCCTTAAAATTCTCAAGTTCCTTCTGATTCGGAAGCTCTCCGAAAAGAAGCAGATATGCAATCTCCTCAAATCCAAAATGTTTTGCCTCAAGGAAACCGCTTACAAGATCTTTAATATTGTAACCTCTGTAATAAAGATTACCTGCACACGGTACGGATACACCGTCTACAATCTTTGTTGCACACACATCGGATATATTCGTCAATCCGGCAAGTACACCTTTACCGTTCAGATCTCGAAGTCCTCTTTTTACCTCGTATTTGGTATAGAGTTCTTTGTCAATTGCATTGTTCGTTTCACATTTCAGAGCAAGTTCTTCAATCTCCGGAGTGATGTCAAAAAATATGCTGTTAATATCTTTGGCCATGGGCTCTTCCTCCTTCTCTTGTTTCTTCTAATGTCTTTTATCTTTTAATTATACTAGATATCCGTCTAGTAAACAATTAACTGAATATTAAATCTTTATGAATCAAAAAGTGAAGAAGAATAAAGTTGCTGTCCACTACATTTTTGTAAACAGCAACTTTGTAAATTCCTTTAATATTATTTTATCTGCAATCATAAAGAAAATCTGCCAGCTTTGCAAATTCTTCCAGCGTAAGGGCTTCCCCTCGAATAGATGCACCTCTTCCGAGTGCTTCAATCGCTGCCTCGATTTCTTCCTTCGTGTAGTCAAGTTCTGCCGAATTCTTCAGTCCATTTGCCAAAGTCTTTCTTCTCTGGTTAAAGGAGGCACGGATAATACGGAACATAAGCTTTTCATCCTTTACCTTCACCGGTGGTTCTTCATAACGTTCCAGACGTATTACCGCAGATCCAACCTTCGGACGAGGCATAAAGCAGTTCGGCGGTACATTTGCAACAATATATGGTTTCGCATAATATTGCACAGCAAGAGACAGTGCACCATAGTCCTTCGTTCCCGGTCCCACCTGCATACGGTCTGCGACTTCTTTCTGAACCATAACTGTAATACTCTTGATCGGAACATGATTCTCAAAAAGTCCCATGATAATTGGTGTTGTAATGTAATATGGCAGGTTGGCCACAACCTTGATCGGCTTTCCTCCATTTTCCTCTTCTGCAAGCTTTGCAATATCTACTTTCAGAACGTCATTGTTAATAACACGGGCATTGTCATAATCTGAAAGCGTATCTTCCAGAATCGGAATCAGTGCCTTGTCAATCTCAACTGCAACAACTTTTCTCGCTGCACATGCCAGATACTGTGTCATCGTTCCGATTCCCGGTCCGATTTCCAATACAAAATCATCTTTTGTAATCTCTGCTGCCGCAATAATTTTGTCCAGTACATGTGTATCGATCAGAAAGTCTGACCGAACTTTTTCTGGAATACGAAATTATATTTCTGTAATACTTCTATCGTATTCTGTGGATTTCCAAGTGTTGGTTCTTTCATCTCATCTCTCCATTTCTTATAATTGATATAGATCCCTTGCATTCTTCTCTGTCTGTTCGATCACCTGCTCCGCAGAAATGCCTTTTAGCTCTGCGATCGCTTCTACAACATATGGCAGGTATAAGGACGAATTTCTCTTCCCTCTGAACGGTATCGGTGCCAGATACGGGCAGTCTGTCTCAAGAACAATTGACTCCAGCGGAATCTCTTCTACAATCTCTTTTAATTTCTTTGAATTCTTGAATGTAACAACACCGCCAACTCCGATGTAATATCCCATCTTTACATATTCTCGCGCCATCTCAAGGCTGTAAGAATAACAGTGTATCACACCTTTGAGTCCTTTTCCATGTTCTTTCATAATTTCCATCGTATCAGCTGCCGCCTCACGGCTATGGATCATCACAGGTTTGTTCATCTCTCGCGCAAGATCCAGCTGTCTGATGAACCAATGTTTCTGCAGATCATGCCCTTCTTTATCCCAATAATAATCAAGTCCGATCTCGCCAACAGCAACGATCTTTTCTTTCTTTAATATTTCTTTCATTCGAGCGAAATTCTCTTCATTCAGTGCACCGACTTCGTCCGGATGTACACCTACTGATCCATATATAAATGAATACTTCTCTGCAAGTTCTACTATCTTATCCCAGGACTCTACTGTCGCCGCTGCATCCACAATTGCTCCAACACCGCCTGCTGCCATACTGCTTAGTAGCTCATCTCTGTCTGTGTCAAACTGCTCATCATCGTAATGCGCATGTGTATCAAATATCATTTTATTTACCGCCTGTTTTCAATATTTCTAATCTTGTGCTTTATTTTACCACAAATAATTCTTCCCGTCTTCATATAATATATCCATCGCCAGACGGACACTTTCTTTTCCTGTCATCGGATCTTCGATGCCCACGCTGATACGACATCCGTTTTCTGCTTTTTCTACTAATCCCGGTGTATAAAGGGTTACCTTAACCTTTTTCTCTATTCCCGGAGTTATATTATTCAGTTGTAAATCCAGCTGCTTTTTTTCTATCTGTTCGCTTTGTTCATTTTCGACAGCTATCCATACCGGCCAATCCTGATAAAATGGTGCCACTCCATCATTTCCCCATGTAATTTCAAGACTTGTCCCATGAATCTTAGGTTTCAATACAGCCTTTGAAATGTATAACCGATATCCCAGATTTTGCAACACTTTATTGTATCCGCACTCATAAGCTGCATCGGCTGTCATCGGACCAAGGAATGTAGTATGAGCCTTTTGAATAAGATTTATCGTCTGTGAAAGTTCCGTTTCCAATAGTTTCTTCATTGGAACTGCGCTTGTGAATTCACCACCGGATGGTGCGTAATTCCAGAAATCTAGCATTGACTGAAGTTCCCCTTTTTCATTTGTCTGATCATAATCTCCACCATTCGCAATCTCATAAAGCCATCTTTCTGTAGCATCCGCATCACCTGTCATATCATTATATACCCCCATATGATATTCCTTTGCGATCGAAAAGGGTCTTCTCATAAGATGTTTTGCTTTTGGAAAGGCTTCCAGCCATGGAAGAACATACTGCTCTCTTACAGTTCTTGACGGCAGCCGCCTGATGCCTATATGATAGCTACATGCCATTCGCCCCAATGTCCAAGGCTTCCAAGTTCTACGTAACTAACCAAATCAGACCTTCCATAATGTTCCCCAAATGCTTTCACTGCTTTTTTATGAGCAGCCAGAAACTGTTCGTTACTGTAATCCGGTGCGAATCCTTTTCCGAAAGCTGTATCGTACCACTTTCCTGCATGCCCTGTTTTCTCATACAGCCACTCGGGAATGTCCATGTGTCTGCTGTTTCCAGGAATATCACACACAAATCGAAGTACCATGTGCTTTCCTTCTGCCTGCCATCTTGCCACCTGATTTTCCGCATCGATCGCATCCCAGGCAAATTGCCCTTCCACCGGCTCAAGTTCCGCCCAGGTAATATCCATATACAGAAGCGTCACATCTTTCCGAACACTTTCATTCCACGCACATGGAGCATATCCCATAAGCGGATTTCCAAATACTTCTTTTGTTTTCGCATATATTTTCTGATTTTTTTTAAAAATTTTCATAGGCAGATTTTTCTGGAAAAGCAATCTCAAATGCATTGTTCAATTCTCTTTTTGTTCTGTCAAAATCAATTTCACAATTGGCATCATTGATACAGATTATCTTTTCTCTTCTTTCAGCAACTGTTCTGTAAAGTTTATCGTTATTCGTTGCAAGTTCATAATAACGGCATGTTTTTTCTACGTTTTTAGGGATAAACTCACCACTCAGCTTCTGATACTCCCGAAGAACATACTGACTGATATCTTCTTTATGCCGGAACGAATGCCCACATACTTTCGTCAAAAGTTCCGGCTCAAGTTCCCATAATTTCTCAAATGTGTCCTTTCGAAGTGGCGACGGACCGTGAACTGTATAAAAACCGGTATAACGCGGAAATGCCATTTCCAGCATATTGTAGACGAAATATTTCAGTGGATATCCGAAATGGAAGTATGCTCCGGGCTGTTGTTTCATATTTTTATATTTATCAAAATATCTAGCAAGAACCATTGCATTGTTCAAATAGATATATGGCATTACCGGATTGTCAACATTAGCTACATCTGGCTGCAATGCCAGCATATCCACAGGGAGCCCATTTCTGAAAAAATCTGTTTCGCCGGTTCTTTTCAACAGGAACATGTCATCATTAAAATATACGAACTGCTCAGATAAGCCCGGGATTCTATGCATGTTCCATTCTATTGTATGAGAATTAAATGTTGGTAAAAACCTGGTGGGATATAATCTGTATGCCGCACGATATTTAACTTTGGATGTTTTGTATTCAGCCATTTTGGTAAATGTCCCCATGTCACAAAATGGACTTTTCTTACCCACGGCGCGCAGTTTTCAATTCCGCGGAACCAGTATCTTAGATTCTCCCAATCCCGGAAACGTTCTTCTCTGTCATCAGTCTCCGCCAATTGCTCTTTGCCGTATCTTGTTTTATTCTTTTCGCTTCTCCACTCCGGGTCATTTCCGTCTACCCAGGTGATTACGATATCTATGCTATTCTCTGTCTTCATATCTTTCCGTTCTTATACCTTAACGTGCTACATTTTATTTCGTTTTAATACTAGCATGTGAAAATTTAATTAGCAAGATAAAAACAGCGAGATACAGGTCATTTCCCATATCTCGCCGCTTTTCTTTCATTTTATCATATTTAATGATTGACTAATGATTTCTATAGTAATTGATCAGACATCCGTCAAGAATAATCTCACGCTCTGCGTCTGTCAGATCTCCCAGCTTAAGGTTCAGTTCTTTGAGTTCATCACCTACAACATAAGCTTTGATCACATCCGCTTTCTCTTCCACTGCTTTTCTCACATTAGGAACAAAGATGTAATCTCCGTTCTTGAAGGAAAGTGCTTCATGATCTTCTTCTGTCAGGAATGGGAGCATTCCCCAGTTGATCAGGTTGGAACGATAACGCTTTGTTGCATACTCTGTTGCGATGTTTGCCCATCCGCCAAGTACCTTCTGACAGGAAGCTGCCTGCTCACGAGCAGACCCGTCTCCTGGTTTTACTGCGAAGATTGTACTTCCGACACCAAGGTTACCCTTGCCAACTTCCGGATATGTCTCGTGAATCTTATCCATCACCGGTTTCAGTTCTGCAAGAGCATCTACCGGACATTCATCTGCTTCAATTGCTTTCTGAGCTTTCT
>ENA-OQCP01000717-OQCP01000717.1-human-gut-metagenome-genome-assembly--contig:-NODE-717-length-14192-cov-2.270530_pt1 | contig 14192 bp, 18 predicted proteins | sample MGYA00242760_ERZ504583 | MGnify/ENA primary metagenome ERZ504583 (study PRJEB26092, sample SAMD00036308) | human gut metagenome | host: Homo sapiens | study: EMG produced TPA metagenomics assembly of...
CGAGCTTTTTTAGCGTCTGCCGGAAGTATCAGCGTTTGTACGAACTTTCATGGTTCTGTATTTATCTGCCAGCCCATGAATTCTTCCGAACTCGCCAGCGATGGTTAGCGTCTACGGTCGGGATCAGTCCGTCATAGATGCATCCTGTATGAACCATCCAGAGAGATGCAGTCTCCCTCGTGGAATCTCTTTGCCAGCCAGTGTGAATTTCTTGTTTGCCTCGTCCATTACGATATCACCGCAACCGGATACACAGCAGGTTCCCATACCACGGGCAACTACGGCTGCGTGGGAAGTCATACCACCACGAACAGTCAGGATACCCTGTGCAGATTTCATACCTGTGATATCTTCTGGGGATGTCTCAAGACGAACCAGAACAACTTTTTCTCCTCTTTCAGCCCATGCAACAGCGTCATCAGCTGTGAAGACGATTTTACCGCAAGCAGCTCCCGGAGATGCTCCCAGTGCTTTTGCCATTGGAGCAGCCTCTTTCAGTGCTTTTGCATCGAACTGCGGATGAAGCAGAGAGTCAAGGTTACGAGGATCGATCATTGCAACAGCCTCTTCCTCTGTTCTCATTCCCTCATCTACAAGGTCGCAGGCGATTTTCAGAGCAGCTTTTGCTGTTCTCTTACCGTTACGTGTCTGCAGCATGTACAGTTTACCGTGCTCTACAGTGAACTCCATGTCCTGCATATCTCTGTAGTGTGTTTCCAGAGTTTTGCAAACTTCTTTGAACTGTTTGAAAGCTTCCGGGAATTTCTCTTCCATCTCAGAAATGTGCATAGGTGTACGAACACCGGCAACTACGTCCTCGCCCTGTGCGTTGGTGAGGAACTCACCGAACAGTCCGTTCTCTCCTGTAGCAGGGTCACGTGTGAAGGCAACACCTGTACCACAGTCATCTCCCATGTTTCCGAATGCCATCATCTGTACGTTAACAGCGGTACCCCAGGAATACGGGATGTCGTTGTCACGACGATAAACGTTTGCTCTCGGGTTGTCCCAGGAACGGAATACGGCTTTTACAGCTCCATCAGCTGTACCTTAGGATCGGTCGGGAAATCCTCACCGATTTTAGCTTTGTACTCAGCTTTGAACTGCTCAGCCAGTTTTTTGAGGTCATCTGCGTCAAGATCTACGTCCTGTTTTACGCCTTTCTCCTCTTTCATCTTGTCGATCAGCTCTTCGAAGTATTTTTTACCAACTTCCATAACTACGTCAGAGAACATCTGAATGAATCTTCTGTAGCAGTCCCAAGCCCAACGTGGGTTGCCGGAAGCCTGTGACAGAGTTTCAACAACCTCTTCGTTCAGACCAAGGTTCAGGATGGTATCCATCATACCTGGCATGGAAGCTCTTGCTCCGGAACGTACAGAAACGAGCAGCGGATTCTTAGCGTCTCCGAATTTCTTTCCTGTGATTCCTTCCATTTTATCGATTGCTTCCATGATCTGACCCATGATCTCGTCGTTGATCTGTCTGCCATCCTCATAGTACTGTGTACAAGCCTCGGTTGTTACCGTGAATCCCTGTGGTACAGGAAGTCCCAGGTTTGTCATCTCAGCCAGGTTTGCGCCTTTTCCACCGAGAAGGTTACGCATGTCTGCATTACCTTCAGTGAACATGTAAACCCATTTTGCCATTGTTACTTTTCCTCCTACTTGTAATTTTGATAGGTTATAGTAAAGTATTTCCAGATTGCCCTGGATGATACGTTCACCCTATACTGATTGCACCGAAAATGAAGATATCCTCGGGGCGCACACATTTATTTTACCATAAGAATATCTTTAGTCAATAAAAATATGGCAAATTTTCGGTATTTTTTTTAATTTACAGTTCACTCGTGTGTTCTGGCGGGCAAATTTCATGCTTGCATGAAAATTTGTTTGCAAGAACACACGAAGGGAGCGCCGAGAAATGAGCAAAAAGAGCTGCGCAGCAGCGGAAAGCGCTGAAAGCGCAGTTTTGCGAATGGCGCGGGTGAACTGTATCGTCTGTGCCCCTGTTATGTTTTATTATATCAGCTTTTGGTTACTTTTTACAGGGTTTTTTGTAATTTTCGCGTAAAAAAAGAAGTATCGCACAATTTTTTTCATTTTACGATACTTCTTCTTCTATTTTTCCCGGTAAATTTTCGGAATTGTTCGATTTTATGCTTTCAAAATTACGGTTTTGATTACGAAATACAGCAGCACAATCACACCGAGTACGATACGGTACCAGCCGAAGGCTTTGAAATCGTGCTTCTTGATGTACTGCATCAGGAATTTGATGGCAAAAATCGATACCGCAAATGCCACCAGCATGCCGACGATCATGATCGCCACCTCAACACCGGTAAAGGCAAAGCCGTGTTTTACCAGTTTTAAAAGCCTCGCGCCGAACATAACCGGAACGGCAAGGAAAAACGTGTACTCCGATGCGAGCTCTCTCGAGCATCCCAGCAGGATACCGCCGATGATGGTTGCCCCCGAACGGGAAGTTCCCGGTACGATGGAAAGGAGCTGGAAAACACCGATATACAGTGCATTTTTCCAGGTAATTTCTTTGATTTTCGTTGCAGACGGAGTTCTCGTCTTGTTGTAATTTTCAATAACGATGAATAACACACCATAGATAATCAGCATCAGGCTACAACCACGTAATTCATCAGATGTGCCTCGATCCAGTCGTTGAATGCCAGACCAATGACAGCTGCGCAGCATGATACAACAATCTTAAACCACATGATGATTTTGTCCAGATAACAGTAATTGTCTACAAAGTTCTGAATACCTGCAAAGACCTTGTTGTCGCTTGGATTGGCAAAATAGCTCCGGCTTCTGGCTTTACTTTTACCATGAAACGGCCAGAGATCCCAGAAATAGATGACGACAACCGCAAGGATTGCACCGAGCTGGATGACAACTTCAAAAACATTCTTGAAATCAGCTGTCACATTCAGCTTAATAAACTCATCTACCAGAATCATGTGGCCGGTGCTGCTGATTGGAAGCCACTCGGTAATGCCCTCTACGATACCCAGCAGGATAACCTTTAACCACTCAATGATGTTCATACGATATGTACCTTTCTCTTTTTGAATTGGATGCCCTTTTCTGGCATTCTATTAAAAATCTATCATACTTATGCTAAAAACACAAGCGCGTCACGTTTTCTTTTTTTGTAAAATCCATTCAAACCCACATTCGGCCAAAAAAGCTCTCTGCCGCTTTGTTTCTGCAGCAGAGAGCTTTTCTTTGCTTTATGCTTCTATCATGCTTATCTCTTGTCGATCGTTGCGATATCGATCAGGGTCAGCTTCTTCACATCTGTATTTTCCAGACTGGTTACGAGTGCGGTTGCGGTATCCAGAGAGGTCAGTACGTTGACACCTGTCTCGATCGCGTTCCGGCGGATGACGAATCCGTCTTTGGAGTGCTCAACACCCTGGGACGGAGTATCGATGAGAGATCGATCTTGTGGCCGAGGATCAGGTCCATCAGGTTCGGGGGACGGCTGCTCGATCTTGTTGGTGCGGATCGCATTGACGCCGTTCTCGTTCAGGGCTTTCGCGGTATTTCTCGTCGCATAGATCTTGTAGCCGAGAGCTGGAATCTCTGTGCGATCGGAACGATATCCTCTTTATCCTCATCCTTTACGGTGATGATCATGTTTTTATATTTCGGCAGGTTGATTCCGGCGCCGAGAAATGCTTTGTAAAGAGCCTCGTTGAAGGTCTTTGCAATACCAAGGCACTCACCGGTGGATTTCATCTCCGGTCCAAGGGCGATATCTGCGCCGCGGATCTTCTCGAAGGAGAATACCGGCATCTTGATGGCAATGTAATCTGCCTCTCTCTGCAGTCCCGGCTCGTAGCCAAGCTCGCGGATCGTGTGGCCGAGGATGACTTTCGTTGCCAGCGGCACGATCGGGATTCCGGTTACCTTGCTGATGTACGGCACGGTACGAGAAGAACGCGGGTTGACCTCGATGACGTAACATCCTCACCGCATACGATGAACTGGATGTTGATCATACCGATGACATGCAGGGATCTTGCCAGACGTTTCGTATACTCTACGATGGTGTCTTTTGCATGCTGGCTGATGCTCTGTGCCGGATAAACGGAGATACTGTCTCCGGAGTGAACGCCGGCGCGCTCGATGTGCTCCATGATACCAGGAATCAGGATATCGGTGCCGTCGCAGACTGCATCAACCTCGATCTCCTTGCCCTGCAGATATTTATCAACCAGGATCGGATGCTCCTGTGCGATCCGGTTGATGATGCCGATAAATTCATCGACGTCCTCATCGCTGATGGCGATCTGCATACCCTGTCCTCCAAGGACGTAGGACGGGCGGACGAGTACCGGATAGCCGAGCTCGTTGGCTGCTTTTTTCGCCTCTTCTGCGGTGAATACGGTGTGTCCCTTCGGACGCGGGATTTCACACTGCTCCAGGATCTCATCGAACAGCTCACGGTCCTCTGCGGCATCTACGTTCTCTGCAGATGTTCCAAGGATCGGCACACCCATTTTCAGGAGTGCTTCGGTCAGCTTGATCGCGGTCTGGCCGCCGAACTGTACAACGGCTCCGTCCGGATGCTCGATGTTGACGATATTTTCTACATCTTCCGGTGTCAGCGGCTCGAAATACAGTTTATCTGCGATATCGAAGTCGGTGCTGACGGTCTCCGGGTTGTTGTTGATGATGATGGTCTCATAGCCCTCTTTCTTGAATGCCCAGGTACAATGTACGGAGCAGAAGTCAAACTCGATACCCTGTCCGATACGGATCGGGCCGGAACCAAGGACGAGGACTTTCTTTCTGTCGTTTGTCTCGACAGCTTCGTTTTCGCCGCCGTATACGGAATAGTATACGGTGTGGTTGCTGCGAACTCAGCGGCACAGGTATCTACCATCTTGTAAGCTGCGGTGATATCATACTGTTTTCTTAACGCTTTTACTTCTTCTTCGGTCTTTCCTGCCAGTTTTGCCACCAGGTAATCCGGGAACTCAAGGCGTTTTGCTTCGCGCAGCAGATCCTCATCCAGCTCTTTGGCCTGTAATGCCTGCTCCATCTCAACGAGGATAGCCAGCTTATCGATGAACCATACATCGATTTTGGTGATCTCGTGGATCTCGTCGTAGGAGATGCCCTGACGAATCGCCTCTGCGATTCTCCAGATTCTCATATCATCTACGATGTGAAGCTCTTCGATCAGCTCGTCTTTGGACAAGTGGCTGAAGTCATAGGACATCAGGGAATCTACGTGCTGTTCCAGGGAACGGATGGCTTTCATCAGCGCGCCCTCGAAGTTGTTGCAGATACTCATAACCTCACCGGTTGCCTTCATCTGTGTGGTCAGGGTACGTTTTGCACTGATAAACTTATCGAACGGCAGACGCGGGATTTTTACAACACAGTAATCCAGCATCGGCTCGAAGCTTGCGTAGGTTTTTCCGGTAATGGCGTTCGGGATCTCATCCAGAGTGTAGCCAAGTGCGATCTTTGCAGCAACCTTTGCAATCGGATAACCGGTCGCTTTGGAAGCCAGTGCGGAAGAACGGCTGACACGCGGATTTACCTCGATAACACAGTACTCGAAGCTGTCCGGATTCAACGCATACTGTACGTTGCATCCGCCGGTGATGCCGAGCTCGGTGATGATGTTGAGTGCGGAAGTACGCAGCATCTGATACTCTTTATCTCCCAGGGTCTGGACGGTGCTACGACAATACTGTCTCCGGTGTGAACGCCGACCGGGTCGATGTTCTCCATGTTGCAGACGGTGATGCAGTTTCCTACGCTGTCCCGCATTACCTCGTACTCGATCTCTTTCCATCCGGCGATACATCTTTCAACGAGTACTTCGCCGACACGGGAAAGACGGAGTCCGTTCGAGAGGATCTCGATCAGCTCTTCTTCGTTGTAAGCGATACCGCCGCCGCTTCCGCCGAGGGTGTAAGCCGGACGCAGTACAACCGGATAACCGATCTTGTTGGTGAAATCGATACCAGCCTGTACATCATGGACAACCAGGGATGCCGCTACCGGCTCGCCGATTTTTTCCATGGTATCTTTGAATTCCTGACGGTCCTCTGCTTTTTTGATGGTCTGTGCTGTGGTACCGATCAGGCGTACGTTGTTTTCTTTTAAGAAGCCTTTTTCTTCGAGTTCCATCGCAAGGTTCAGTCCTGCCTGGCCTCCCAGAGTCGGAAGAACGCTGTCCGGTTTTTCCTTCTGGATGAGCTGCTCTACCACTTCTACGGTCAGCGGCTCGATGTAAACGCGGTCTGCGATGTCTTTATCGGTCATGATGGTTGCCGGGTTGGAGTTCAGAAGAACAACTTCCATTCCCTCTTCTTTCAGGGAACGGCACGCCTGTGTTCCTGCGTAGTCGAACTCTGCTGCCTGTCCGATGACGATCGGACGGAACCGATAACCAGAACTTTTTTAATATTCGGATTCTTTGGCATTATTTGTTACCTCCCATCATCTCAAGGAATCGATCAAACAGGTATCCGGAATCCTGCGGGCCAGGGCATGCCTCCGGATGGAACTGTACGGTAAAGATGTTTTTGCCGACGTATTTGAGTCCCTCGTTGGTGCCGTCGTTGACGTTCACAAAGGCCGGAACTGCCACATTCGGATCCAGGGTATCGGTATCTACGACATAGCCGTGGTTCTGGGAAGAAATGTAAACTCTTCCGGTTGCAAGGTCCTTGACCGGGTGGTTTCCGCCGCGGTGGCCGTATTTCATCTTGTGGGTATCTGCGCCGGTAGCCAGTGCCATCAGCTGATGTCCAAGACAGATTGCAAAGATCGGTACATTGGAATCGTACAGTTTTTTAATCTCTTTGATAATGGATACGCACTCTTTCGGATCTCCAGGGCCGTTGGACAGCATGATTCCGTCCGGATTTGCGGCGAGGATCTCTTCTGCTGTAGTAAGCGCCGGATAAATGGTCACTTCGCATCCGCGCTCATTTAAGGAACGTGCGATGTTGTTCTTTGCGCCAAGATCCAGAAGTGCAACTTTAAAGCCTTCTCCTTTTAAAACTGATTTTTCAGAGCAGGTTACCTTTTCTACAACTTTTCCGGTATTATACGCTTTTAATTTTGGAATAATTTCATCGAGGTGATAATTTTCGTTGGTCGTGATCATACCGTTCATGGTACCTTTTTCACGAAGAATTTTGGTAAGAGCACGAGTATCGATTCCGGCGATTCCGGGAATATCGAACTTTTTCAGGAAATTCTGAATGGTGTCCTGGCAACGGAAGTTGCTGGGGAGACGGGATAATTCTCTTACAATATACCATCCGGCCAGGGTCTTAAGGACTCCTGATCATCATAACAAATTCCATAGTTTCCAATAAGAGGATACGTCATACATACTGCCTGTCCCGCATAGGATGGGTCGGTCAGCACTTCGAGATATCCAGTCATGGATGTATTAAATACGATTTCACTGATCACTTCTTTTTGTGAACCAATGCTGGTTCCGGTAAAGACATGCCCGTCTTCTACGATTAGAAAAGCTTTCATCATTCCACCGTTTTCCTTTCTTTTTCGTTCGGTTTTGAGTTTGTATGAAATATGCATCTCATACTTTAATCTTTCAGATTCTATCACAACCAGGGAAACATTTCAACTATTTTTGTCGAATTACGGAAATTTCTTTTCTGGAAAAATAAAAATACCCTGACGGAAAGTTTTCACACTTCCCATCAGGGCAATCCGAATTGGTCCACCGGACCAATTCTTGATACGCAAAGCGAAAAATAATGCAGGAGATGGGACTTGAACCCACACGATCTTGCGACCACAGGCACCTGAAGCCTGCGCGTCTGCCAATTCCGCCACTCCTGCATTTCTTGTCTTGCAGCTCTCATGTGCCGCTCAACAAAACATATATTACCAGATGATTCCGAATCTGTCAACAGCTTTTTTCAAATTTTTTCAAAAAATTTCAAATTTTCTTTTTTGCCCCGAAAAGCCCGCCATCCGCAGGGCTTTTCGTGAGATCCTGCATCACCTGGACTCCCGGCAGGAAATTGCCGTCAGCAGCGCAAGTCCGAAGAAAATACAGAAATCAGAAACATTGAACACAAGTCTGCGGAACTTCTCCGGTCCAAACCGGAAGCTGACATAGTCGGTCACGTAACCTCTCTTATGCCGGTCATACCAGTTCGACATGCCGCCGCCAATCGTAAGCGCAAGCCCAAGCTTCTTCGCCTTACACTTACGTCTGCCCGCCAGCGCTCCGAGACGCGCCCACAGTCCGGACAGCAAAAAGAAGGTGAGAATTTCCACCTTCTTCGTGCTGTCCGCGAAGCCGCCGCCCGCTACGCCGCGGTTATGACATTTCCGCAGGACAATATGTCCTTTGCAGACCGGGATCTGCTCATTTTCCTTTAACTCCTCTTCTGCCTTCTTTTTCAGGCATCCGTCTGCAAGGAAAACCGCTCCCGGCAGCAGGGTCCAGATCATTCCTCTTCCGGTACCTCTGCTTCTTTTTCAGGCTCTTCTTCCGGCGCTGCTGCTTCGGTTTCTTCTGCTTTTTCTTCCGGTTCTACGTGTACAAACTCGGCATCCTCCGGCTCATCTTCCTTCTCCGGCATAGCAGCACCGCAGCGCATGCAGAAAGCTGCATCTTTCGGAACACTTGCGCCGCAGGCGGGCATACGATGCGGCCTCTCTTGTTTGCCACATCTTCCTTGCAGTCTGCAATCTCTTTTTCCAGATCGGTGATATCTTTGCAGAAGCCGGCAAGATTCTCGTCGAATGCTTCGCCGTTCAAATAGCGGTTGTAGATGATCTGTCCGATATCCTGGTAATTCTTCTCAATCTGATCCTCGAGCGCATGCTGACGGGTGCGGATCTTCTGAATTTCTACGAATTCATCTGTTTTCTTTCCCACAGTATCCACTGTTTTTTTCAGTGTTTTACTTAAATTTCCAAAAAAATCCTCTGCCATAGTTAAAACCCTCTCTTTCTTATCTCTTATTTCAAGAAAACGCCAGTTTCACGTCTGCTCCGCTGTGTTTTCCAGTTACCTTATTTCTGCTCTAACTTTGGAACTTCCTGGCCGCGCAGGAGAATCGTCGGCCCGCCGGTCTTTTCAATATAGTCTTTTGTGATGATAACCCCTCCGATGCTGCTGTCCTTTGGAATCTCATACATGATATCCAGCATGAAATCCTCGATGATCGAACGGAGTGCTCTCGCACCGGTATCTTTTTCCAGCGCTTTTCTTGCAATAGAGCGAAGTGCATCATCATCAAATTCCAGTTTCACCTCGTCGAGTTCGAGCAGTCTCTTATACTGCTTCAGGATCGCATTTTTCGGTTCTTTTAAGATCTCGACCAGCATATCCTCATTGAGACTCTCCAGCGTAAATACGATCGGCAGACGGCCAAGGAACTCCGGCACCATACCGAAAGTCCGAAGGTCTTCTAAGGTCACCTGTGACAGCAGGTTCTTATCCCCATCATACTTGTCCTTCAGATCCGCCTGGAAGCCAATGGAAGCTGTCTTGTTCAGACGCTCCTTGATGATGTCCGTCAGATCCGGGAAGGCACCGCCGCAGATAAAGAGAATGTTTCTGGTATTGACGGTCTCGAGCGGAACCATCGCATTTTTGCTGTTGGCTCCCACCGGAACTTCGATGTCGCTGCCCTCGAGGAGCTTCAGCATTCCCTGCTGTACGGCTTCTCCGCTGACGTCTCTCTGGTTTGTATTTTTCTTTTTCGCAATCTTGTCGATCTCGTCGATGAAGATAATACCGTGCTCCGCGCGCTCCACATCGTTGTCTGCGGCCGCTAAAAGCTTAGATACCACGCTTTCAATATCATCGCCGATATAACCCGCTTCGGTAAGGGATGTGGCGTCCGTGATGGCAAGCGGCACATCTAAGAGGCGTGCCAGTGTCTGCACCAGATACGTTTTTCCGGAACCGGTCGGTCCGATCATCAGCATGTTGGATTTTTCGATCTCGATATTTCCGTCCTGCGGTGCAAAGACACGTTTGTAATGGTTGTAAACGGCAACCGACATGACTTTCTTTGCACGTTCCTGGCCGATGACGTATTCGTCAAGCATCGCCTTGATCCGGTGCGGCGGCGGAATGTCCTTGATGGAAAATTCTTTTGTTTTCTTCTTTTCTTCTTTTTTCTTTACCCGCTGCCGGTTCGGGATCTGGTTGGAAAGCCCGGAGAGATCGAACATGCCGATATTCGGCATGTTGTTCATATTATTCATCATCTCATTGATCTGGCCCGGGTTCTGGTTCATGGTATCAAAGCTCTTCTGCATGCAGTCCGGGCAGATATTGATGTTTCCCGGAAGGGTAATCATCTTTCCGGCTTTGCTCTCCGGTCTGCGGCACATGAAGCAGACTTTTTCATAAGTATCTTCTGTATGATGGTCAGAGCTTTTTGTTTCCGCCTTCGTTTCGTCCGCGGTACCGTCCACTCTGTCTTTCTCTTCTGACATGATTTTTCAAATTCCTTTCTGTAATAGATCGCTTGGTCTAGCTTGATTATAGCCCAAAAGCCATAGGGTCACAAGTAAAAACTTTCTTAAAAATTACCAACTTTTTTAAGAATTTTACGAATTCAAAAAATTATATCAAAAAATGCAGAAAAAGGCGGACAGCCAGGCGTTCATATTCCTGTGCTGTCCGTCTTTTTTCTCTTAGGAAATAGTTATTTCGAGTTTTTATCTGTTGCCAAACGGATTCTGAATACCCTGGTCATTCTGATCGGAGCTTCCGGTTCCATCGTTTGTGGTTCCGTTGCTGCTTCCGCTCGTCTGCGGCATATCTGCTGCAGAGCCAAGGGTCAGCGTCAGTGTTACTTCTTTGTACTCACCGTTATCCGCGCGCTGTACGGTGACATCTACAGTCTCGCCTGCCGCATAATAGGTCAGTGTCTCTTTTAAGCCTTTGGCGTTCGAGATGCTTCTTCCATCAAACGTGGTGATAACATCGCCTTTCTTGAAGCCCGCATCGGCTGCCGGGCTGCCGTCCACAACGCTCATGATGCAGACACCGGTCGGAATACCGTAGTTCTGGGAAACATCTGCGCTGACATCCGCCATGTTGATTCCGATATAAGCAGCCTCATCATCGCTGACTTTGTATCTTGTTGTCAGGTTCATCAGGTTCTGCAGAATCGGCTCCGCTTTCGAAATCGGGATCGCAAAGCCCATGCCCTCGACCTGTGTGGAGCTGTATTTTGCTTCGTTAATGCCGATCAGCTCACCGTTCATGTTCAGAAGGCGCCGCCGCTGTTTCCAGGGTTGATGGCTGCATCGGTCTGGATCAGTCCCTCAGAAGTAATCGTCTCGCCGGTACTCTCATCCTGACTGGAGATCGTACGGTCTTTTGCACTGATATATCCGCTCGTCAGGGACTGGCCGGTTCCCAGTGCATTTCCGATTGCCACAACCTGATCACCGACCTCAAGGTCATCGGAATTTCCCATCACGGCAATTTTGATCTGGCTCTTTGTCTCGTCCTTGATGTCGGAAAGTTTTACTGCAACAACAGCAAGGTCATTGTCCGCATCGGTACCTTTGATCTGGCCTTCTACCGTCTCATCGTCGATAAAGCTGACGGAAAGAGACGTTGCACCGCTGACAACGTGGTTGTTTGTCGCAATCAGGAGCTCATCGTCGTTCTGTCCGACAATAACTCCGGTTCCGCTTGCAGGAACTTCCTGGCTTGTGGTTCCGAAGAATGTCTCAACTTCTTCCACCGTTGTCGTAGAAATTGCTACCAGAGACGCATCGCACTCGATGCAACATCTTTCACGGACATCTCGCCGGTTGCTTTTACGGTATCGGAGGTATCACTGCTGTCTGCTGCCGTTGTTGTGGTGGTCGTCGGAATTGTAACTTCCTGCTTCTGCTCTGTTGCTGTACCGATCACTTTCGTACCGACTGCTGCAGTCCCAATGAAAACACCGCCTGCCACGAGTCCGAAGCACGCTGCCATGGCAAGTGTCATGCCCCATTTTTTTGCGGCTGACATTGGTTTTTTCGCTTTCTTTTTGTGATCCTGCGGCTGCGGAACGGCAGAAAACTGTGGTTTTTCCTGCTTCGGAGCACTCTGTGTCTGTGACTGGTACTGATAATGTTCTGTCTTTGCAGAAGATGTCTGCTCTGCCTTTGCCTCCGACGGGTCCGGTTTTCCGGTGTAGGAAGCGCTGTTATTCTCCTCGCCGGTCTTTCCGCTGATTTTCGGATTCACCCAGCTGTAGGTTGTCGTTTTCTTTTCTTCCGCCTTCGGCGCTTCTGCGGTTTCCTGCGGTTTTTCCGTCTCTGCTGCACTCTGCTCTGCTGTCGTTTCTGCTTTTACTTCTTCTGTATGCTCTGCAGCTTTGGTTTCCTCTGCTGCCTCACCATTTATTTCTTCTTTTTTAAATTCTTCACTCATGGCTGATCCCTCTTTCTCTTTTCTATCTCAGGCACCAATACACAGTGCTCTTATTTCTTTCTTCATTTTCTACTGCCTATTGTACGTTAGAATTGTGTTGAAACTGTGATAATTTTGAAAAAAGAGGAATTTTATGCTGCGGTTTTTATTCTACCGTAACGGATTTCGCCAAGTTTCTCGGTTTATCCACATCGAGCCTCTGCCGATCGATACGTAGTAGCCAAAGAGCTGCAGTGGAATGATTGCCAGGGAATTTGCAAAAACCGGATTTGTCTCCGGCAGGTAAACTACGTAGTCGGCTACTTTTTCCACTTCTGTATTGCCAACGGTCGTTACCGCCATGACAAACGCGCCTCGTGTCTTCACTTCCTGAATATTGCTGATCGTTTTCTTGTAGAGCTCCGGCTGGGTCAGCACGGCTACGACAAGGCGTCCGTCCTCAATCAGGGAAATGGTTCCGTGTTTCAGCTCACCGGCTGCATACGCCTCGGAGTGGATGTAGGAAATCTCTTTCAGCTTCAGGGAGCCCTCCATCGAGATTGCATAGTCGATGCCGCGTCCGATGAAAAAGACGTGTTCTGCCGCAAGATAACGGTTGGCAAAACGCTGTACGTTCTCCTTGTGGGACAGCAGCAGGGAAATCTGCTCCGGCAGGCGCTCAAGGCTCTGGATCATCGCATCGAAGTCATTCTGTGAAACGGTTCCGCGTACTTTGGCAAACTTCATCGCCAGAAGGTACTGCGCGATAAGCTGTGTGCTGTACGCTTTCGTTGTCGCAACAGCGATCTCCGGACCGGCCCAGGTGTACATGACATTGTCTGCCTCTCTTGCAATCGAACTTCCAACTACGTTTACGATGCCAAGGGTTCGCACGCCCTTTTCTTTTGCAAGGCGGAGAGCCGCGAGGGTATCGGCCGTCTCACCCGACTGGCTGACGATGACCACGAGCGTATTTTCCGGCAGAATCGGATCACGGTAGCGGAATTCGCTTGCCAGATCTACCTCAACCGGAATTCTTGCCAGCTTTTCGAAGACGTATTTTGCGGTTACACCGGTGTGGTATGCGGAACCGCAGGCAACGATAAAGATTTTGCGGATCGCGCGGATCTCCTCATCGGTCATGCCGAGTTCTTCGATCACAACATCACCGTTCTTAATACGCGGCGTCAGGGTATCTTTTACGGCTTTTGGCTGCTCATGCATCTCTTTCAGCATGAAATGCTCATAGCCGCCTTTTTCTGCCGCATTCATATCCCAGTCGATGTGGGTTGCCTCTTTCTCCAGCTCCTCCTCGTCGATATTGTAGAAGTGAAGGCCATCGCGGGTCAGTTTCACGATCTCCTCATTTTCCAGATAATAGACGTCTCTTGTATATTTCAGGACAGCCGGAACATCCGATGCGATCAGATTTCCCTCCGGGCTCGTTCCGACAATCAGCGGGCTGTCTTTGCGGACCGCATAAACCTCATCCGGGTGATCGCGGAACATGATGCCAAGGCCATAGGATCCCTCCATGCGGTGCATGACTTTTGAAATAGCATCGAGCGGATCGCCTTTATAATAGTAATCCAGCATATGGGCAATGACCTCGGTATCGGTCTCGGATAAAAATTCGTATCCCTTTCCGGCGAGTTTTTTCTTCAGTTTCAGATAATTCTCAATGATACCGTTGTGTACAACAACGATCGAATGATCGTGGTTAAAGTGCGGATGCGCGTTCAGATCAGACGGAACACCGTGGGTGGCCCATCTGG
>ENA-OQCP01000718-OQCP01000718.1-human-gut-metagenome-genome-assembly--contig:-NODE-718-length-14163-cov-4.256127_pt1 | contig 14163 bp, 17 predicted proteins | sample MGYA00242760_ERZ504583 | MGnify/ENA primary metagenome ERZ504583 (study PRJEB26092, sample SAMD00036308) | human gut metagenome | host: Homo sapiens | study: EMG produced TPA metagenomics assembly of...
GATTATGCATATCGCTACCCGGGTATGAACAAGGTGCTTCAGGCCGCCGGGCGCGTGATCCGCACAAAAGAGGACAAAGGCGTGATATTGCTTTTGGATGACCGCTTCTGGGATCGGGATTACCAGGAAATCTTTCCCAGGGAATGGCAGGACCGTACAGGCTGCAGGCTGGATACGTAGAAGGTGCAGTGGAGACGTTCTGGAAGAGGTTTACTTGACAGAACGGAGAAATCCGATATACTTATAGAGTCTTTATCTGGAAAATCACTGGAGGAATGTGTGGATGCCGGATCAGGACAAGAAACTGTAAAATAGGATCATAAAGAAAAGTGAAAGAAGTATATGAGACGAAAAAAAATATATAAAGCATTGGCATTTTGTCTGAGCACAGTGATGCTCGCACAGCCGGTTTTTGCGACAACAGTGCAGCAGACGGCACAGGGAAGCCTTGGTTCTGTTACGGAGGAGTCCCAGATACTTCCAATTCCCGGTGAAAGCGGGAAATATATTCTGAAAAGCAATGGCTTTTACTGCCTGAATGAAGATGGAACCAAAGAAAATACTCCGGCAGTGTATTATTTTGATCATTTTGAGATCGACGGAACGGTTTTTGATGGATATTATTATCACGACGAAAGCGGTAAATTTACAGCGGGAAACTCGCATATGGTCCAGATCACCGATCTGAAGGCTCCGGCAAAAGACGGTAGCGGTGAGGAAGTTTCTTTTGACGGCTGTTATATGGTAAACAATCTGGGAAAACTCAGCGCTTCTCCACAGGTACGTTATATGGATGAGCTGGTGGTGGACAAAACAACATACAACGGGCTGTATTATTTTGATGAATATGGAAAAATGGTTACAGATCCAGGTATCCATTATCTGGAAATGAATGCTGCAGGACAGATGTTTGACGGATATTATTATTTTGGCGGAGAAAACGGCGTTCTGCTCCAGGAAGAGGGAGAGACTCCGGAGGGATTTTCCGTGGATAAATCCGGAAAAGTCGAGACGAAAGATCTGGGAATGGATGCCTTGAGAAACGGCTTGCGGATCTTCTTGGACCTATGAGGGTACATGGAGCGTTTATGTAAAGGATCTGACCAGTGGTCAGGAGTTTGAACAGAACAGCCAGTCGCTGTACTCAGCCAGTCTGATCAAAGTGTTTGTCATGGCCCAGACCTATGCAACATGGATACAGTCCTTCAGAGCGAAGCGGCAAAAATGAAAAAAGATGTTACAGATCCGTCCGTATCCACAAAGGTCAATGATCTTCTCTGGAATATGATCACAGTCAGTGACAATGAATCCTTTAATGAGCTGGTACGTCTGCAGACAGCATCGGGTGTTTTTAAGGACGGAGCGCAGGCTGTAAATGGATTTCTTGCGGAACAGAAATTTGCAGATACTTCCGTTCAGCACATCTTAAGCCGTCCTCTTCAAGGGATGTCGGCCTCGGCGGCAGGAACACCACTTCCGTAAAAGACTGCGCAGAGCTTCTTTTCCGGATCTATAAAGGAGAATGTGTATCGAAAGAAGCTTCGGAGGCTATGCGTAATCTGCTTCTGAACCAACAGGTTACTACTAAGATCCCCAGCGGGATATCTGTGTCCGTGGAAATTGCAAATAAGACTGGAGAAACGGATACGGACCAGCATGATATCGCCATTATATATGGAGAAAAGATTACATATATCCTCTGTGTGATGTCAGAAGACTGTAAACCTGGGGACGCAGTTTCGCATATCCGGGATATTTCCGGTATTGTTTATAATTATCTGAATATGGACCTTGACCAGGGGTGATCTGTGAGTTAGAATAAAAACAGCTGAGTAAGATCCTGATGGATATTTCCGCCAGAGAAGTATCCGAAATGTTCATGAAAGGGGAATTCTATTATGAAGACAGTACATACAGACAAAGCACCTGCAGCAATCGGACCATACTCCCAGGCTATCATCCATGGAGATACACTTTACACATCCGGTCAGATCCCGGTGGATCCGGCAACTGGAGAGGTAGTTGGCACAACCATCGAGGAGCAGGCTGACCGTGTTATGAAGAATCTCGGAGCAGTTCTGGAAGCTGCCGGTTCCAGCTATGAGAATGCGATCAAGACAGTATGCTTCCTTGCAGATATGAACGATTTTGCGGCATTTAATGAAGTATATGCCAAATATTTCGTAAATAAACCTGCACGTTCCTGTGTTGCAGTCAAGACACTGCCAAAGAACGTTCTCTGCGAGGTAGAAGTGATCGCAGCGATCGGATGATCTGATAAAAAATCCCTGTTGTCTGATTTCAGTCAGACAGCGGGGATTTTTCGTGGTGATAAAGTATTTTTCTCTGTTTTGGAGCAATCTCTTTTTTGTGTTTTCAGGCGTTAAAACGGTAATGTTTTTTCTTGTGTACAGTAGAGTGCTATAGTATAATAAAACCAGTTTTTTTGCATAAGTATTAAAGCTATAATATGGAAATCGGCAAACCAGATGAAAGTCTGGGACGCAAAGCTACAGGGCCTGTAAAATGGCAGCCAGTTGCATGAAATGAGGTGCACTGTCTGTTTGGCAGTGCTTTTTTATGATAGAGCACTTGAATAAGTAATACAGAAGCTGTTTGGAAAAATATTGTGAAAAATAGCGGGGAGGTTATTGATAATTAATGAATGTAAAATTAAAATCTGGAAGCAAGCAACTGTAGCCTAGAGGATGGGAGAAAAGATGAAGAAGTGCAAATTAGTACAGAATATAATGAATTTCAAATTTTGTTACATTATATTTTGCACAATTATATGTTTTATTGTTTTATCCGTTCCTGCATCTGCCAAAGAAAACTCTGACAATGTTATCCGGGTAGGATCTTTTGAGGAAACTTATAATGTAGTCAATGAAAAGGGAGAAAGAAGCGGCTATGGTTATGAATATCTTCAAGATATTGCAGGTTATGCAGGATGGACATATAAATACATAACAAGTGATTGGAAAAACTGCTTTACACAGTTGGAAAATGGAGAGATTGATATTCTTGGTAACATTTCCTATACAGACGAACGTGCTGAAAATATGCTTTTTTCCGATATGCCTATGGGGGAAGAGAAATACTACATCTATACGGATGCATCCAATATGGATCTTACAGCAGGAAATTTGGATTCTTTTGAGGGAAAAAATATTGGTGTGTCTAAAGATAATATAGTGGAGGATGTGCTTAATGAATGGGAATCAAAATATGGTCTGCATACGAAGCATATCAATGTTTCTACAACCACAGAAATTATGGACAAACTGTCGAAACATGAAATTGACTGCTTCGTTTCGGTAGAAGAATCCCGTTGGGAAGAATCGGATATTTCACCGCTTACAAGTATTGGAGAGACAGAAATCTATTTCGCTATAAATCCAGAACGTCCGGATATCAAAGAAGCACTGGATAGTGCTATGCGCAGAATCAAGGATGACAACCCATTTTACACAGATGATCTCTACAGGCGTTATCTTTCTGCACAGAGCAGCTCCTTTCTTTCAAAAGAAGAAAGGGAGTGGGTTGGACGGCATGGTGCACTCAGGATTGGGTATCTGAATCAGGATGGAGGTATCAGCAGTGTAGATTCATCAACAGGTAAATTGACAGGTGTTATCACAGATTATGTGGATCTTGCAGAAAATTGTCTGCAAGGTCAGACTCTGGAATTTGAATTAAATGGATATGATACAAGAAGTGAACTGCTTCAGGCATTGCAGGATGGAAAAATAGACCTGATTTTTCATGCAAACCAGAATCCATACTTTGCAGAAACAAATGGATTTGCTTTGTCGGATACGCTATTGACTCTCAATATGGCAGCGATTACGGCAAAGGATTCTTTTGATGAAAATAAAGAGAATATAGTTGCCGTTGAAAAAGATAATTTTGCATTGAAAGCATATCTTTCATACAATTATCCGCAATGGGAGGTTGTGGAATATGAGACATCAGATGCAGCAGTAAAAGCAATGCAGAAAGGGGAGACGGATTGTATTGTAAGCAATTCAGGTACTGTTTCAGACTATTTGAAAAATAATAAGCTTCATAGTGTTTTCCTGACAAAAGAAGCTGATGTTTCATTTGCTGTTCAGCAGGGAGAACCGGTTCTTTTGTCCATTCTGAATAAAACACTGACATCTATGCCTACAACTCAATTTTCAGGTGCAGTAGTTTCGTATAATGCTTCCTCACGAAAAGTTACAGCGAAGGATTTTATTCAGGACAATTTACTGGCTGTCTCACTCATAGTTGGAATCTCTATTTTTGTTGCCTGTGTATAATTCTTGATTCTTTGAAAAAATCAAAACGTGCGGAAGAAAAATCCAAGAAGTCTGCTGAGCAGGCATTGAAGTTGAATCAGGAGCTTGAAGAAAAACAGCAGGAATTACAAAATGCACTTGTAGAAGCACAGAGTGCCAATAAGGCTAAGACTTCCTTTTTAAATAACATGTCTCATGACATCAGGACACCGATCAATGGCATTATGGGCATGCTTACAATTCTTGAAAAAAGCGGAAATGATGGTGAACGGGTAAAAGATTGCCTGAATAAAATAAATGAGTCTTCGAAACTGCTATTATCATTGGTAAATGATGTTTTGGATATGGCAAAGTTAGAATCGGATACCGTGGTTTTAGTGATGAATCCATCAATCTGGATCAGGTATGTCAGGAAATCACGGAGTCACTATCTTTTCAGGCAGAAGAAAAAGGACTTCATGTTATAGGAGAACATGATGATTACAGTGGTATATATGTTTGGAGCAATGCAGTTCATCTGAAAAAAATATTGATGAATCTGTTTACAAACAGTATGAAGTACAATAAGGTGAATGGTTTTATTTACATGAGTATGAGAACGATTGAAAGATCAGAAGATCACATGACATGTGAATTTAAAATAAAAGATAATGGAATTGGAATGTCAGAAGAATTTATAAAAAATGAATTGTTTACTCCATTTGTACAGGCAGATAATTCCCCACGTTCTGATTATAATGGGACAGGTCTGGGAATGCCTATTGTGAAACAACTTGTAGAAAAGATGGGCGGAACCATAACAGTTGAAAGCAAGCTTGGTGAAGGAAGCTGTTTTACTGTAATACTTCCATTTAAAATTGATACGAATGCACGGCTGGAAGAAAAAGAAGATTTCAATGCAGATATATCAGGTGTCCGGATATTATTGGTTGAAGATAATGAGCTGAATGCGGAAATAGCAGAATTTATACTGACGGAAAATGGGGCTAAAGTAGAAACAGTGAAAAATGGGTTAGAAGCTGTTCAGCACTTTGAAGCCTGCGAATCAGGAACATACGATGTTATTTTAATGGATGTCATGATGCCGGTGATGGATGGGCTTACTGCCACAAAAACAATAAGATCCCTGGAACGGCAGGATGCAAAAACAATCCCTATCATTGCTATGACTGCAAATGCATTTAGAAGATGCAGAAAGGTGTATGGAAGCAGGAATGAACGCACATCTTGCAAAGCCATTAGATGATAAAACAATCAAGCAGACTATATGCGAAGAATTGAGAAGCAGTAGGGACAGGTGAAAATTTATTAAACCAGGAGGTTGACAAGGAGACGTATAGAGAAATATATTTGACAGACAGGAGATTTAATATGATTTCGAGAGCAAAGAAATATGTGGCAGTGTTACTGGTTTTTGTATGCGTGTGTATGATATTTTCTCCCCAGACTGCATATGCAGCCGAGGACAGTTCGCAGCATGAAACTGTCAAAGTCGGTTTCTTTGCCATGGATGGTTATCATGTGATGGATGAAGAAGGCAACCGCAGCGGGTATGGCTATGATTTTCTTCGGCTGATGGCCCGTTATTGGGATGTAGATTACGAATATGTCGGATATGATAAGAGCTGGGATGATATGCAGCAGATGCTTGAAGATGGCGAGATCGACATGGTAACATCTGCCCGCAAAACACCGGACAGAGAAGAAAAGTTTGATTTTTCACGTCCGATCGGAACCAATCATGGGATGTTGACCGTCCGCAGTGACAACAGCACGATTGTGGACGGCAATTACAGCACTTACAACGGTATGCGTGTGGCGCTTTTGAACGGAAACACCCGGAATGAAGAGTTTGCGGATTTTGCAGACAACAAAGGATTTACATATGTTCCATCTTATTTTGATACGACCGAAGAAATGGATGAAGCCCTTCAGAGCGAAAAAGTTGATGCGATTGTTACCAGTTCTCTGAGAAAAACAAACAATGAGCGAATCGTGGATAAATTTGGCAGCAGCGATTTCTATGTCATTGTTAAAAAGGGCAATACAGAATTGCTGAATGAGATCAATTATGCGATCGATCAGATGAATGCGGTTGAGGGTGACTGGAAAACGACGCTTTACAATAAAAATTATGAAAGCATAGAAACTAAGAATCTGGAATATACGGAGCAAGAAAAAAGTATTATTGCACAATATTCCAAGGACAACCCAATTCGTGTTCTGTGTGATCCGACCCGTTATCCATATTCTTATAATGAAAATGGTGAGATGAAGGGGATTATCCCGGATTACTTCCGGAAAATTGCAGACTATGCCGGGATTTCCTATGAGTTTCTTACACCTGCCACCAGAGATGAGTATATTGCTTATCAGAAAAATAAGGAAGCCACAGAGATGAGTATCGATGCACGCCTGGAAACAGATAACTATGCTGAGACGAAAAAATGGGGGCTTACTGCACCTTTCATTACAATGCAGCTGGCAAGGGTGACACGGCGTGACTTTGATGGAAAAATCAATGTTGTTACTACGGTTGACCAGACAGCATCAAATTCCATTGAAGATGCAATGGCACCAGGCGCAGAAAAACTGATGTGCAGTACCCGACAGGAAATGATGGAGCTGTCCGTAAGGGAAAAGCCGATGCTGCCTTCGTCTACTATTACATGGCACAGGCGTTTGTGAATAGTGACACCACAGGCACCCTGACATATACTTTGCTGGAACAGCCTACATACACCTACCGCATGGTAATATCATCAACAGAGAATCATGCACTGGCTGGCATCCTGACGAAAGCAATGTATGCCATGCCAAAAAATCTTGTCGAAGATCTAGCAGCACGGTATACCACATACAAAGCAACAGATCTGACATTTGCTGACTGGATCCGTCTGCATCCTGTTGTTACTGTTTGGGTTCTTCTTATTTTCGGATGGCTGCTGACTATTATGGCTGTGATAGCAATGCGTCTCAGTGCAAGAAAAAAAGCTCAGAAGGTAGCCCAGGAGACGGCTGAGGAAATGGCGGAACTGGCAGAGCATGCGCAGGCTGCAAACAAGGCAAAAACAGCATTTCTGTCACATATGTCCCATGATATGAGAACACCGATGAATGCAATCATGGGATTTACCGGTATTGCAATGAAAAATAATCCGTCAGACGAAGTGAAAAATTGTCTGGAAAAGATTGATGAAAGTTCAGAGTATTTACTGTCGCTGATTAATGATGTATTAGATCTGACTCGCGTGGAAAGTGGAAAAGTGAAATACAATCCGCTACCGGCAGATTTGAAAAGTATCACAGATTCTGCACTGGATATTACAAAAGGCTTTCTTACGAACAGGGATATCAGCTTTAAGATCCAGCGTGAAGAAGCAAAAATCCCAAATGTACTTGTGGATCCTGTACGTCTGCGAGATGTGCTGGTTAATATTCTGAGCAATGCCGTGAAGTTCACTCCGGATGGAGGGACGATTATATTTGAAGCCCGGTGTCAGGAAAAGGGCGGGGATGGATATATAAATATGCATTACCGCATTTCGGATACTGGTATTGGCATGAGTGAGGAATTTACAAAAGAAGTTTTTGAGGAATTTGTACAGGAAGATGCCGATGTGAGAACGCAGTACCATGGAGCTGGACTGGGGATGGCTATCGTAAAGAAGTATGTAGATATGATGGGTGGAACCATTTCCGTGCAGAGTAAAAAGCATGAGGGAACCACTTTTACTGTGGATATTCCTCTGGAAATTACAGATAAGGAATGTAATAAGTCAGACACAGGTTTTTCTGAAAAGGTAAATCTTACAGGTGTGAAAGTCCTTCTTGCAGAGGATAATGAGCTGAATGCAGAAATTGCGACCGTGCAGCTGGAAGCGTTTGGAATGAATGTAGAAAGAGCTGTAGATGGAAAGAATGCTGTTGAGATTTTCAGAAATCATCCGGAAGGCACATTTGATGTAATCCTGATGGATATCATGATGCCTGAAATGAACGGTTATGAAGCGGCAAAAGCAATCAGGGCGATGAATGACAGACCGGATGGAAAAAACATTCCTATTATAGCAATGACAGCCAATTCATTTGCTGAAGATGTTCAGGCATCGCTGGATGCAGGAATGAATGCACATTTGTCAAAGCCGATTGTGATTGAGGAAGTTATAAAAACGATTTTAAGGTATGTTCATAATGATTAGCAGAGGTTCATGAATTAGTGGAATACAATTGACAGGGCTAAAAGATGACAATGCAGGAGTGCTATAAAGCTATCGGAGGAAACTATGAGGCTGTTTTGGGACGCCTTCACAGCGAAGCACTGATTCAGAGATTTACATTAAAGTTCCTTGAAGACCAGAGTTATCTACAGTTAAAATAGGCATTGGAAAATAAAAATTATGAAGATGCTTTCCGCAGTGCGCACACATTGAAAGGGGTGTGTCAGAATCTTTCCTTTGACCGTCTGTATGAGGTTAGGATTATGAAAACCCATAGTGAGCTTGGCGCGGCTATAATTAAGGATATGGACTTTTCACAAGATTATCCACTGGTACATACCGCATGGGAAATCTGCAGATGGCACCATGAAAGATGGGATGGAAAGGGCTATCCGGATGGATTGAAAGGTGAAGAAATACTATCTGATTTAAAATAATTCAACTACTTTCGACATTACTATAAATCAAAACAAATTGATTGACAAAGAAAACCTAGAGTTTATGCGGGATTAATGGACTTTATAATCGATGTAACTGTCAAAGACCCGGCTGCCTGATTGTTTCATTATCAAATTGACATCTGATTATTGTATAGTATAATTACAATTAAAAACACCGAAGATAAAAGACGGAGGAATTATATGAAAGCACATAAATATTGGTCAGTAGGAGCATTGATCACAATGATTGGTACTTTTTACACTGGACATAAAGGGTTAAAATCAAGCCACAAATACTTTGCGTTAAGCTCTATGCTATGTATGACAATGGCGATATATACAGGCATAAATGATTCGGGAATAGGAAGAAAAAGGCGAATAAAGAGAAGTTACAGAGAGGGAGGAATAATTAATGTTGGAAGTAGGGGTCAAGGCACTGATTTGAGTTGCCAGATCAAAATGGAAAAATACACAGATTATCGGATTATGCAGGAAAAAAAGTAGTATTATATTTCTATCCCAAGGATAATACAGCGGGATGTACGAAACAGGCATGTGGTTTTTCTGAGAGATATCCTCAGTTTATTGAAAAAGGTGCAGTTATTCTTGGGGTCAGTAAGGATTCTGTATCCTCTCATAAGAGATTTGAGGAAAAATATGGACTGGCATTTACACTTTTAGCAGATCCAGAGCGGAAAGTTATTGAAGCTTATGATGTATGGAAAGAAAAGAAAAATTATGGCAAAGTCTCTATGGGTGTGGTAAGAACTACATATCTTATCGATGAACAGGGAGTTATCATTAAAGCCAATGATAAAGTCAAAGCAGCAGATGATCCTGAAAATATGCTTAAGGAATTAGATTAATGAAGATAATATTATCCCCTGCTAAAAAGATGATTACAGATACTGACAGCATAGCGCCGGATGGATTGCCTGAATTTATTGAAAAGACGACAGAGATACAAAGTTGGTTGAAAAGCAAGTCAAAAGAAGAACTAAAGACTATCTGGAAATGTAATGACAAAATTACAGAACAGAACTTCAATAGATTGGAAAACATGGATCTTTATCATTTACTTACTCCAGCTGTCTTATCATATGAAGGAATTGCTTTTCAATATATGGCTCCATCCGTGTTTGAGGACAGTCAGTTTGAGTATGTACAAAATCATTTGAGAATACTATCTGCGTTTTATGGCGTTCTAAAACCGTTGGATGGCGTGACACCTTACCGCTTGGAAATGCAGGCAAAAGTCGGCATAGGAGATGCAAAAAACTTATATGAATACTGGGGAGATATGTTGTATTGTTCAGTGATCGACAACAGTAGGATTATAATTAACCTGGCATCAAAAGAATATTCCAAATCTATAGAAAAGTATCTGACATTACGGGATAAGTATATTACAATTGTATTTTGCGAGTTATCAGGAGATAAACTGGTGACAAGAGGTACATATGCGAAGATGGCTCGTGGTGAAATGGTTAGGTTCATGGCTGAAAATAGTATTGAAAATCCTGAGGATATAAAAAAATTTGACAGACTTGGCTATGCGTTCAGGCATGATCTATCGTCAGATACGGAATATATTTTTGAACGCAGAATAGAGATAACATCTTATTAAAAAGGTACTTATTGTAGGTATTTTTTTAATAAAGTGATTCGATTTAACTTAAAAAATCATTACAATGTCAGGTGTGTAAAATGCGGTGAGGTATCAGGTGTAGATGTGGATGAAATATCAGACTTGATAGAAATGATTCATGACACGAATGGAATAAAATATTTAGATTATGATATTTCATTTAAAGGTATTTGCCCAAAATGCAGGGAGAAAGTAAAGGAATAGCATAGTTATTGAAATGAATATTATTTAAGGTTCAGAATAAATTGTAAAATGCAGACAAACAAGAAAAAAAGTAAAAATATAATAAGGTATTATACAGAGTTTCCTTATATTGATATTAGTAGTTCTTATTATTTTTATGATGATTCAGATTAATAGGCTACAGGGGACAGCACGCGTAATAAATTATGCAGGCCTAGTACGTGGAGCTACACAGCGCGAAGTAAAATTAGAAATTACAGGAAACCAAAATGAAGAATTAATTAAATATTTGGATGATATTTTTCTTGGATTAAGATATCAGGATGGACATTATGATCTGGTAAAACTCAATGACGAAGAATATCTGGAAAAATTGCAAATTCAGAGTGATTACTGGGATAAATTGAAAAAAGAGATTGAAGCAGTAAGAAACAAGGGATACGAAAATACAGACATTGTTAATATGAGTGAAATATATTTTACGATGGCAGATGAAACTGTCTCTGCCGCAGAAAGCTATTCAGAAAAGATTGCTATAAAGATTCGTACCATAGAGCTTCTGTCGGCACTTGATATGTTGAGTCTGGTGATATTGGTTATTATGCAGACTCTAAGGGCAATGCAGATGGCAATGCAAAACAGACTGCTGGAACAGAAAGCATTCATAGATGCCTATACTGGACTGCCAAATAAAAATGCCTGTAATGAGCTACTTAATAAAAAAGATATAATTACAGATCCTACAGCATGCATAATGTTTGATTTAAATAATTTAAAAACTGTAAATGATACAATGGGACATTCCGCAGGAGATCAGTTAATATTGAATTTCGCAAAGCTTTTGCGCAGTGTTATTCCAGAAAAGGATTTTGTTGGAAGATATGGCGGAGATGAGTTTATAGCAGTCATTTATCATACAAGCGAGGCGGAAATTAAGGTGATATTAAAATCATTGTACAGAGAAAAAAACAGATTAAATAGTTATGAAAATCAAATACCAATCGACTATGCCTGCGGATGGGCATTATCCTCCGATGATATGTCGGGTACAATGCAGATGTTATTGGATGAGGCAGATGCTTATATGTATAAAAATAAACAGTTATGCAAGAAATATAATTAGCTTTCAGCTCAGAGTAGATGAATCTTCTTAAATGAGTAATCGATAGAACCCTGTTGGAAAAACCAATAGAGTTTTTACTATGTTATTGTGTGATAATATCACGAAAGTCAGTTTATAATACAGTCATAAATTAAGCAAGTAAGACTCCGAAAGATTTTTGAACAATTCCGTATTGGTATGAAGATTTGTCATGAAGTTATCGTTATACTTCCGGGCTGCACCGCAGAGAAATCTGCGGTGTTTTTTGACTTTCTGTATATGGTGAGTTTGATGGAAAACAGATCAATGATACTGGAGCAGGGCTTCCGCGGATATTGAGAAACCTGTTCGAATGTGATATCTTTTTATTAGGATAAAACGGCGCGAGGAGGAAATGACATGGTTGTTTATTTTTCAGGAACAGGAAACAGCAAGTATATAGCAGAGAGGATTGCCGGCAGCTTGCAGGAAAAACTGCTCTGTATGAACGAACGGATCAAATCGGGCGATACCGGGTCTGTTAAGACAGGAGAGAATCTGGTAGTGGTGGTGCCGACTTATGCATGGAGGATCCCGCGTGTGGTTTCTGACTGGATCGGACAGACAGAATTTGTCGGGGCGAAGAATGTCTGGTATGTGATGAGCTGCGGAAGCGGTATTGGTGGCGCAGATATATACAATCGAAAACTGAGTGAGAAAAAAGGATTAAAGCATATGGGGACGGCACAGATCATTATGCCGGAGAATTACATTGCCATGTTTAATGCTCCTGATGTGGAGAAAGCAAAGAAGATCGTTGCGGCAGCAGGTCCTGATATTGCTAAAGCTGTGTTGGCAATCAAACATGGAGAGAAGCTTCTATCAAAAAGTGGCCTGGGTGCTTCTTTTGAGAGTGGTCTGGTGAATGATATCTTCTATGCGCATTTGTAAAGGCAAATGCATTCCGGGCGGATCAGACATGTACCGGCTGTGGCAAATGTAAAAAATTCTGTCCGTTAAACAACATAACACTAAAAAATAAAAAGCCTGTATGGGGAAAGCATTGTACGCACTGTATGGCCTGCATTTGTTATTGCCCGGCTGAGGCAATCGAATATGGCAGGAAGAGTGTTGGAAAGCCCAGATATTGTTTTGAGAATCTGGGGCTTGAGAAATATGACTATAGCAATCCTCTAAAATAATGCATCTTAATCCAGTCCATCAGAGTGTGAAATCTGCGTCAGATATTTTTGCCTTGCGTCAGCACGCCTGCAGATATCTTCCTTGTCTTTCGCACTCTGCTGAACTGTCTTAAATGCATTATTTACGAGGATTGCTATAGACGGTCGTAAATTGCAGGCAAGATATGGAACATAAAAAAGTATCTGATAAGGGGGTATTAGATCATGTCTGCTTATCAGATACTTTGTTTATGCTTCTGGCTGTGTTCGTGTCATCAGTTGATTAGTTTGATATTTACGATCAATTCTCGAAAAATGTGACAGTAAAACCATCAGTTCCTATAGTTACGTCAGAAATAGTATCATTATCCCAGAGAGCATCCGTAATAACAGACTTTAAGGCTTCGTCCAGAATAAGATTAAATTCTTCCTCGATAAGTGAGAATGGAACCAATTTCTGGACTTCTGCACATTCCAGAATAAAATTAAGTATTTTTTCTTCCATGATAAATCCTCCTCGTAAAATTCCATACAGCATATATTACAATAGACAAAGCAATCTGTCCACCTTAGATTTTATTTTTGATAATTCATTATGGTACGATACAGGTGGCGGTATATGACAACTGATTAGAAATTACTTCTCCAGGAAAACTGCCAATGGGACAAATATTCATATCGGATGTACCTTGATGGTGGAGATATATAGCTAATTATTCAGAACTTTCATAGACAAAACGGATTCCATCGTATATACTTTGAGTAGAAACGAAAAAAGAAAAGTAACTGTTCATGATAGTTTGGAGTATCTGCGTAATGAACAGCTACGGGAAAAAGGGGAACAGTTATGTTATTGGTAAAGAATGCAGAGATTTACGCACCGGAATATCTCGGTAAAAAGGATCTTTTGATTTGCGGGGGAAAGATTGAATGTATACAGGATTCCATCAGAGAATTGCCTGTGGAGTGCGAGGTGCTGGATGCAGAGGGCAAGATTCTTACTCCCGGATTTTTAGATCAACATGTACATATCACCGGAGGCGGTGGAGAGGGAAGCTTTCATACGCGGACACCGGAATTACAGATGTCAGACTGGTAGAGAACGGTATCACAACAGTGGTGGGACT
>ENA-OQCP01000719-OQCP01000719.1-human-gut-metagenome-genome-assembly--contig:-NODE-719-length-14142-cov-1.971745_pt1 | contig 14142 bp, 23 predicted proteins | sample MGYA00242760_ERZ504583 | MGnify/ENA primary metagenome ERZ504583 (study PRJEB26092, sample SAMD00036308) | human gut metagenome | host: Homo sapiens | study: EMG produced TPA metagenomics assembly of...
CAACGCCGTGGCGCGCGGTGTTGCGGTGCTGCCCGCCACGGGGCGCACGGCCAGCGGCATCCCGGCAGCGTTCACCTCGATCCCCGGTGTACGGTATGCGCTGACCTCCAACGGCGCCAGTGTCGTTGACCTGACAACGGGCGAACAACTGGTGAACCAGCCGTTCGGGACCGAGCAGGCATTGAAAATTTACGATCTTCTTGAGCAGGGCGGCGGCATGATGAGCATTTTCATCGGCGGCAAAAGCTACACGACCCGCGAAAACGCCGAGAACCACATGGACGTGGTGCCCGAAAACCTGAAAAGCTACTTCCGCACGACCCGCATTGAGGTAGACGACATGCACGCGACGCTGCGCACCCACGCGCACGAGATCGAAAAGTACAGCATGCTCTACCACGACGAGGCCGAGCGCGATGCGGCCTGGCGTGCCATCGAGGCCGCCTGCCCCGGCATGGAGCTGACCTCCAGCCTGCCCGGCAACATGGAAATCAACGCCCCCGGTGTGACGAAGGGCAGCGGCCTGCTGGCGCTGGCGGCGCATTCTGGGTCTGCGCCGGGAGCAGACGATGGCCGTGGGTGACTCCGGCAACGACCGCGCCATGATCGAGGCGGCCGGGCTGGGGGTGGCCATGGGCAATGCGACCGATGACATTAAGGAAATTGCCGATGCAACGACCGATGATAACAACCATGACGGCGTGGCAAAGGCAATAGAAAAATACGTTCTGTAATATTCAAATAAAATATAACGCGAGGTACAGTTATGAAGAATGTTCTGGTAGCCAGTCGGGCGGCCCGACCGCCGTCATCAACTCCAGTCTGGCGGGCGTCTATGAGACAGCCAAGGCCTGCGGCGCCCCCCATGTCTACGGTATGCAGTACGGCATCGAGGGTCTGCTGGAGGAAAAGCTGGTGGATCTGGATGGCGTGCTGGGTGACAAGATGGATATTGAGCTGCTCAAGCGCACGCCGTCCAGCTTTTTGGGCAGCTGCCGCCACAAGCTGCCGGATCCCACCGTGGACGAGGCACCGTTCCTGCGGCTGTTTGAGCTGTTTGCCAAGTATGACATCGGCGCGGTGTTCTATATCGGCGGCAACGACTCGATGGACACCATCTCCAAGCTGAGCGCCTACGGCAAGACCGTCAACAGCGAGATCCGCTTCATTGGCGTGCCCAAGACCATCGACAACGACCTGATGCTGACCGACCACACCCCCGGCTACGGCAGTGCGGCCAAGTATATTGCCACGATCCTCAAGGAGGTCATCTGCGATTCCAGCGTGTACGACCTGCGCAGCGTGACGGTGGCCGAGATCATGGGCCGCCACACCGGCTGGCTGGCCGCAGCGGCCAGTCTGGCCGCCGGTCCCGATTGCAACGGGCCCGACCTGATCCTGCTGCCGGAGCGCCCCTTTGATGAGGAGGCCTTCCTCAAGCGTGTTGCAGAGCTGGAAAAGGAACGCCACAATGTGATCATCGCCGTCAGCGAGGGCGTCAAGAACAAGGACGGCGTGTTCCTCTGCGATCTTGTCTCCACAGCCGGGCAGCTTGACGCCTTCGGCCATAAGGCGATTCTGAGCGGCACCAGCCGTTATCTGGCGGATCTGATCCGGGTGCGTCTGGGCTGCAAGACCCGCGCAATCGAGTTCTCTACCTGCAGCGCTGCGCCAGCCATCTGGCAAGCCGCACCGACATCACCGAGGCCTATCAGGTCGGCGGTGCTGCAGTCGAGGCCGCCGTGCGCGGTGAGACCGCAAAGATGGCGGCCATCAAGCGCAAGAGCGACCAGCCCTACCGCGCAGAGACCGAGATGGTCGATGTGACGAAGGTCGCCAATTTTGAGAAGAAGGTCCCGCTGGACTGGATCACCGAGACGGCATGCATGTCAATGAGAACTTTGAGCGCTATGCCCGTCCGCTCATTCAGGCAGAGTTGACGCCCATCTATATCAACGGCGTGCCGCGGCATATCCATCTGTAAAAAAAGAGAACGGAGCATCGCTTTTTGCGATGCTCCGTTTTTTGATGCCTATAATAAAACGGACCCGCCGTTATGCGGTCCGCAAAGCTGTATGAATCCTGACGAGATCAGCCGGAGACCTTCTCCTTCAGGCGGCCGCTGGCCTTGAAGCCGGGGATCGCGGTGGGCTCCAGCTTGCTGGTGACCTTGGTCTTGGGGTTGGTGAAGTTCTTGGTCTGGCGCTCACGCATTTCAAAACGGCCGAAGCCTGCGATCGTGACCTTGTCGCCGCTCTTGAGGACATCGCCAATGGTCCCGAAGATGCCGTCCATAACCTTCTCCACCTCGGCGCTGGTCATGTTGGTGTCGTTGGCTACCTTGGTAATCAACTGAGATCTCGTCATGATATTTCTAACTCCTATCCTTATAGGCACACAATGCCCGTTGTTATTACGATGTTTATTATAGAGAAAATTGTGCGCAGAATCAAGAGTGACGAAAAAAGTGTTTTTCGTCAAAAACTCTAAAATTTCGCAGTGCGGACTATCAAAAAGTGGCATTTGGAAAAAAATGTACGCACCATGTAAAAATATCCAAAAGGCAGGCAGCGCGCATCGGGGGTGTCACGGGTTATTGCCGGCGCCGTCTTTAGCCAAAAAACGCTGCACCTTTTACGGGCACAGGCGTTTGCGTCAGCAGTTATTTATCGCTTGCAGCCTCGCGGTGCAGGTGAGCAATATCCACCAGCTCCATCTGGCTGATGTCATGGTCGCCGCGCAGGGCATCGACCAGCACACGGGCGGTGTCCAAAGCCGTGATGGTCGGGATGGACAGCTCCGTAGCCTTGCGGCGGAACTTGACCGAGTCGCGGTGCGGGTCACGGCCGTGGGGGCTGGTGGAGATGATGTAATCCACCAATCCGCTTTCCAGCAGGTCAATGACATTCGGGCGTGCGCCGCTCATCTGGCGGACAACGCTGCAGGGCACCATCTCACTGTTCAGGTACTTGGCCGTGCCGGGTGTGCCGTAGATCTTATAGCCGTAGTCATGCAGCTTCCACGCCAGCTCGGCGGCCTCCGCCTTGTCGCCGTCCTTGACCGAGATGATCACGCAGGAGCCGGGGCCGGGGATCTTGACTGATAGCCGGCTGCGACCAGACCCTTCATCATGGCCTCATGGAAGGTCGGGGCAATGCCAGAACCTCGCCGGTGGACTTCATCTCGGGGCCGAGCATCGTGTCAACGCCGTGCAGCTTCAGGAAGCTGTAGACGGGCACCTTGACGGCGTAGTAGGGGCTCTTGCCATCGCGCCACAGGCCGGTGCCGTAGCCCATATCCTTGAGCTTTTCGCCCAGCGTGCAGCGCACGGCCAGATCGACCATCGGCACACCGGTGACCTTGGAGATATAGGGCACGGTACGGGAGGAACGGGGGTTGACCTCGATGACATAGACGCGGTCGTTCTGCACGGCATACTGCACATTGACCAGACCCACGACCTTCAGTTCGCGGGCAAAGCGGCCGGTGTAATCGACCAGTGTGTCAATGACCTTCTGGCTGAAGGTCGTGGGCGGGTAGACACAGATGGAGTCGCCGGAGTGAACGCCGGTGCGCTCGACCTGCTGCATGATGCCGGGCACCAGATAATCGGTACCATCGCAGATGGCATCGACCTCGCACTCGGTGCCGAGGATGTACTTGTCCATCAGCACGGGGTGGCTCATGTCAACATGCTTCGTGATGACGCCCATGTACTCGATGACATCGCTGGAGTTGTAGGCCACGATCATGTTCTGGCCGCCCAGAACATAGGACGGGCGCATCAGGACCGGGTAGCCGACCTCCTGCGCCGCCTGCAAAGCCTCGTCCAGCGTAAAGACAGTGCGGCCCTCCGGGCGGGGGATGCCGCAGCGCTCGAGCAGCTCGTCAAAGCGCTCGCGGTCCTCGGCCTCGTCGATGGCATCGGCAGGGGTGCCCAGAATGGGCAGGCCGATCTCGTCCATGTGCTTGGCCAGCTTGATGGCAGTCTGGCCGCCGAACTGGACAAGGCAGCCGTCCGGCTTCTCGGTCTCGATGATGTGGTCAACACTCTCGGGGTTCAGCGGGTCGAAATACAGGCGGTCGCCGGTGTCGAAGTCGGTGGAGACCGTCTCGGGGTTGTTGTTGACAAGGACGGCCTCGCAGCCGTGCTGCTTGAGCGTCCAGACAGCGTGGACGGAGCAGTAGTCGAACTCAATGCCCTGACCGATGCGGATGGGGCCGGAGCCAAAGACGAGGACTTTCTTTTTGTTGGGGTCGCTGCGCTCGGCAATGAACTGCGCGGCCTCGTTGTCCTCATCGTAGGTGGAGTAGAAATACGGCGTCTTGGCGGCAAATTCTGCGGCGCAGGTATCGACCATCTTAAAGGCGGCCTTCGGGGCCTCGGGCAGGCTGTCCACGCCCGCCAGACGGCGGATGGTCTTGTCAAGGAAGCCGAAGCGCTTGGCGTTCAGGTACTTCTCGGTCGTCAGCTCACCGTTCTTCAGCCCCATCTCGATGTCGGCAGATGCTGCAGCTTGTCAAGGAACCACCAGTCGATCTTGGTGATGTCATAAATCACATCATGCGGCACGCCGCGCTTGAGGGCCTCGTAGACGCAGAAGGCGCGCTCGGAATCCTGTACATGCAGATGCTCGATGACTTCCTCGGTGGTCAGCTTTTCAAAGTCGGGCAGCGTCATCGTGTCAAGGCCCAGCTCAGTGGAGGAGACAGCCTTCATCATGGCGTGCTCAAAGTTGTTGCCGATGGCCATGACCTCGCCGGTGGCCATCATCTGGGTGCCGAGGGATTTGTCCGCGTAGACGAACTTATCGAACGGCCACTTCGGATACTTGACGACGACGTAATCCAGCGCAGGCTCAAAGCAGGCGCAGGTCTCGCCGGTGACATCGTTGGTGATTTCATCGAGGGTGTAGCCCAGCGCAATCTTGGTTGCAACCTTGGCGATGGGATAGCCGGTGGCCTTGGAGGCCAGCGCGGAGGAGCGGGACACGCGGGGTTGACCTCGATGACCGCATACTCAAAACTGTCAGGCTTCAGCGCAAACTGGCAGTTGCAGCCGCCCTCAATGCCAAGCTCGGTGATGATGTCCAGCGCGGCGGTGCGCAGCATCTGGTACTCCTTGTCGGAGAGGGTCTGGCTGGGCGCCACAACGATGGAGTCGCCGGTGTGGATGCCAACGGGGTCAAGGTTCTCCATGTTGCAGACCGTGATGACGTTGCCCTTGGAGTCACGCATGACCTCATACTCGATCTCCTTCCAGCCGGAGATGCACTTCTCAACGAGGATCTGGTGGATGGGAGACAGGCGCAGACCGTTCGTGGCGATCTCGTGCAGCTTCTCGCGGTCTTCGCAGATGCCGCCGCCGGTGCCGCCCATCGTGAAGGCGGGGCGCACGATGACGGGATAGCCGATGACCTCGCAAAGTCCAGCGCGTCGTCCAGATCTTCCACAACCTTAGAAGGGATGATGGGCTGGTGCAGCTTCTCCATTGTGTCCTTAAAGAGCTGGCGGTCCTCGGCACGGTCGATCGTGTCAGGCTTGCAGGCCAGCAGGCGGACGCCGCTGCGGTCAAGGAAACCGCTACGGGCCAGCTCCATCGAGAGGTTCAGACCCATCTGGCGCCCAGGTTGGGCAGGATGCGTCGGCTTTTCCTTCTCGATGATGCGCTCAATGACCTCGGCGGTCAGCGGTTCGATGTAAACATGATCGGCAATGTCAGGGTCGGTCATGATGGTGGCGGGGTTGGAGTTGACGAGGACGGTCTCGACGCCCTCGGATTTCAGCGCGCGGCAGGCCTGAGTGCCGGAGTAGTCAAACTCCGCCGCCTGACCGATGATGATGGGGCCGGAACCGATGACCAGTACCTTTTTGATACGCGGGTCTTTAGGCATTGTCGATCACTCCTTTCGCAGCCAGCATGCGGCTGACAAACTCATCAAACAGAAATTCGGTGTCCTTGGGGCCGCCGTTGGCCTCGGGGTGGAACTGTACCGTAAAGCAGTTCCAGCGGAAGTAGTCAACACCCTCGCAGGTGCCGTCGTTGGCATTGAAGTAGCTCATCTTGCCCACTTCCTCGGGCAGGGTCTCAGCCTCGACCGCATAGCCGTGGTTCTGACTGGTGATGAAGGTGCGGCCTTTGCCGACATGGCTGACGGGCTGGTTGGCGCCGCGGTGGCCGTACTTGAGCTTGCAGGTCTTGGCACCGGCAGCCAGAGCGGTCAGCTGGTGGCCCAGACAGATGCCGAAGGTCGGGATGCCGGTGTCGAGCATCTCACGGATGTTGGCGATGATCTCGACATTTTCGGCCGGGTCGCCGGGGCCGTTGGAGAGCATCAGGCCGTCGGGATTCAGCGCAGCCAGCTGGGCGGCGGTGGCTGTGCCGGGCAGAACGGTCACGCGGCAGCCGCGCTTCTGCAGGCAGCGCACGATGTTATTCTTGCAGCCCAGATCGAGCAGGGCAACATGCAGCGGGGTGTCGCCGCAGGCACCGGCTGCGGTCGGCTCATAGGTCTTGGCCTCGCTACAGGTGACGGCCTTGACGGCGTTGACGACCGCGTAGGCGGTGATCTCAGGCAGCAGCGCCGCCTTCTTCTCCGGCTCGGCATCGGGGTCGAACTCAGTCGTGATGGCACCGTTCATGACGCCGCTCTCGCGCAGGGTGCGGGTCAGGCTGCGGGTGTCGATGCCTCAATGCCGATGATGCCGTTCTTTTTCAGGAAGGAATCCAGCGTTTCCTCACTGCGGAAGTTGGAGGGCTTTTTGCATGCCTCGCGCACGATATAGCCCTTGGCCCAGATCTTGCCGCTCTCGACATCCTCGCTGTTCATGCCGTAGTTGCCGATCAGGGGGTAGGTCTGGGTGATGATCTGGCCGTAGTAGCTGGGGTCGGTCAGCGTTTCCTCAAAGCCGACCATACCGGTGGCGAAAACGACCTCACCGATGGTTGTGCCGGGGCAGCCCACGCTGACACCGCGGAAAACCCGGCCGTTTGCCAATATCAGATATGCCTGCATAATTATCTCCTAGTATAAATAAGAAATAAGAAATAATAAATAATGTGGGGGTTTCTTAAGCGGAGCGCAGCGACGCAGTCTGCCAAATTTATTATTTATTATTATTCTTTATTATTTGCACAAGCAACGCTTACAGGGTTTGCTTGGCGGCCTCCTTCATCTTGCGGCTGCCCAGATGCACCAGAGGCAGCTTGCCCTCCTTGCAGATGGGGCACTCCTCGGGGGCGTAGTTGGGCAGGTCCAGCTTGAGGGCGCTGGCCACGATGGGGATCGGGGACGGAGCCTCGGCGCGGGTGCGGTCCACAACGCAGGCAATGCCTACGCAGACACCGCCGGCCTCCTCGATGACGCGCTTGGTCTCAAGGCTGGAAATGCCGGTGGTGACAACATCCTCGGCAATGATGCAGCGCTCACCGGGGTTGAGCTTGAAGCGCTTGAGGGTCATAACATTGTCCACGCGCTCGGTGAAGATGGCGCGCTTGCCCATCTGGCGGCCCAGCTCGTAGGCATAGACGATGCCGCCATGGCGGGGCCGACTACGACGTCAATGTTCAGTTCCTTGAGCTTCTCGCAACCGGGGCCATGACCTCGGCGCACTTGTCGGGGTACTGCTGCAGAAAGGCCATCTGGCAGTAAGCGCCGGAGTGACGGCCGGAGGACAGCAGGAAGTGACCCTCCAAAAATGCTTCACATTCCTTCAAAACTTCAAGTGCTTCGCGTGCCATAGTATGTTCCTCCTGTATATAATTTGTATAATCATAGCATATTTCGTATAAAACTGCAAGGTGTATGAATAAATTGTCTTGGCAAGGGCTTCCCCTTAGGGGGAAGCTGTCGGCGGCTCTGACCGCCGACTGATGAGGGGCGGCTTTGCCGTTGCTGCCCGTGAAGGGGCGGCGGTGCAAGCATGCTCATCCGCCTCGGCCACCTTCCCTAGGGGGAAGGCTTTTATCTTGCGCAGCCGCGGATCTCGTCCAGCGTTTTCACGCCGTGGGCATCCATCCATGCACCGATCTCGGCGGTGATGCGGGTGCAGGCCTCGGGTCAAGGAAGTTCGCAGTGCCAACCTGTACTGCCGTCGCACCGGCCATGATGAACTCCAGCGCGTCACGGCCGGTCAGGATACCGCCCAGACCCACGACCGGGATGCTGACGGCACCCACGGCCTGCCAGACCATCCGCAGGGCGATGGGCCGCACGGCGGGGCCGGACAGGCCCGCGAAGGTGTTGTTGAATACCGGGCGGCGCTTTTCCAGATCGATTGCGCACGCTTGGAAGGTGTTGCACAGGCTGATGGCGTCCGCACCGGCGGCCTCGACCGCCTTGCACATCTCCGGGATGCTCTCGGCCTGAGGCTCAGCTTGACGATGAGCGGCACCGTGCAGACCTTGCGCACAGCGGAGACAACCTCGCTGGCGTCCTGCACGCGGATGCCGAACGCAAGGCCGCCCTGTTTGACATTGGGGCAGCTGATGTTCAGCTCAATGAAGTCCACGCCGGCGGCGCAGAGCATAGCCACGCCCTCGATATTTTCCTCGATAGTGTGGCCGCCGAGGTTGGCCCAGACGGTCGTGCCGCACTGGCGCATGGCGGGCAGCTCATGGTCGATGAAATGCTGTACGCCGGGGTTCTGCAGGCCGATGGAGTTCATCAGGCCGGAGGGGGTCTCGTACAGGCGCTCACCCTCGTTGCCGGGCTGGCCGTTCAGGGTCAGACCCTTGCCGGAGATGCCGCCGAGCAGCCGCAGATCCTCGATGCCCGCATACTCAGGGCCGAAGCCGAAGGTGCCGGACGCAGCCACAACCGGCCCGGCCAGCTGCTTGCCGAGAAAATCAACATGTAGGTCTGCCATCAGTCAAACACCTCCTGTGCGTTAAAGACCGGACCATCCTTGCAGACGGTCACGGGGCCGATCTTGGTGTGGCAGGTGCAGCCGAGGCAGGCACCCAGACCGCAGGCCATCTTCTTTTCCAGACTGGCGAGGCAGGGTACGCCGGCAGCGGCGCAGAGCTTTGCCACACCGCGCATCATGACCATCGGGCCGCAGGTCAGCACAATGTCGTAGTGCGTGACATCCAGCAGGTCTGTCACAAGGCCGTGATGCCCCTCACTGCCGGAATCGGTAGCCAGATGGATGCTGTGGCACCAAGGCACAAAGCTCTCCATGCCGTAGGAGGCATCGCGGAAGCCGACATAGAGGTCGGGGCGCACACCGGCGCGGCAAAGCTCCTTGCAGAGCAGCAGCAGCGGTGCCGTGCCGATGCCGCCGCCGACAACGGCGATGCGCTTGTGGGCAGACGCCAGCGCGGCGGTGTCAAAGCCGTTGCCGCAGGGCCGGTCACTGTCAGTGTGTCCCCTGCCGCCAGCGCGGCCAGCTTCCGGGTGCCCTCGCCCTTGACCTGATACAGGAAGGTCAGCGCACCGGTCTGGTTGTCAAAGTCATCCACGCTGATGGGGCGGGACAGAATCGGTGTGGCATCGGCTGCCCAGGCGCGCAGCATGTAGAACTGCCCCGCGTGGGGCTCACGGCTGGGATCCTGCCACTGGACCGTCAGGCGCATGATGTCGGCTGCGACAGTCTCCTGCCGCAGGACCTTCAAATCACAGCTTGTTGCATTCACCCTGAATATCCTCCCGCATACGCACACATTCGTTGTAGGCGGCCTCGTCAAAGGCAACGCCGGGCTGCTTCTTGTAGGCCAGCAGGATGCCGCGGCTGGAGTTGACCACGCCGCCGTTGCCCTTGGTCAGGTACTGGGCAATGTCGGCTGCCTTGCCGCCCTGTGCGCGTAGCCGGGAATCAGGAAGAAGGTGTCCTTGTAGGCTGCGCGGATGGCGGTGGCTTCCTCGGTATGGGTACCGCCGATGACGAGACCGATGCTGGAGTAGCCGTGCTCGCCCATGTAGTCCTTGCCGAGGGCAGTCAGGCTGTCGCCGACGAGGTCATAAACATGGCGGCCGTCATCGAGCTTTTTGTACTCAAAGTCCTTCGCGCCGGGGTTGGAGGTGCGGCACAGGACAAAGACGCCCTTGCCCTGCTCGGCGCAGTACGGCAGATAGGGCTGATCGAGTCAAGGCCATATAGGGGGCCAGCGTGATGATGTCGGCCTCAAAGTCGCCGGTAAAGTGTGCCTTGGCGTACATCTCGGCGGTCTTGGCAATGTCGCCGCGCTTGATGTCGGCAATGACCGGCAGGCCGGTGGCGCGTGCAAGCTTCAGTGTCTCGGCGTAGGCGCGCATGCCGTCCAGACCGAGGGATTCATAGTAGGCGATCTGCACCTTGTAGCAGCCGGCCACGCCCTTGGTGGCGTTGATCAGGCACGGTTGAATGCGACGACATTCTCTCCCGCTGTCTTGGCGGTGTCGGTCGTGGCAGGTAGCTGATCTCGGTATCCAGACCCACGCAGACAGGGCCGTTCGCGGCAACGCTCTCGTACAGTTTGTCCATGTTGGTAAGCATGCTGATTCCTCCGTTTTGGTTTGCCTTCTTATATGATGTGGAATCCGTAGGGGCGGATTCTATATCGCCCGCGGCGTCGTGCCAGCGGCAGCCTTGCACGGGCGCATATGGAATGCGCCCTACGGGTGTTTTACACGTAAAGCGGTATTATTCTTCGATCTGGAACGTAACCTTCCCGCCCTTGATCGTTGTCACGATCTTGCCGTAGAGCAGCGCACCATCATAAGGGCAGTTCTTGCTCTTGCTGTGTAGCTCATCGGCCTTGACCTCATACATATGGTCAAGATCCGCCAGCACGACATCGGCATCATAGCCCGGCTCCAGCATGCCCTTGCGGTCGGCCAGTCCCAGCACGGCGGCGGGGCCGGCGCTCATCAGGAAGCTGAGCAGCTCAAGCGGCAGGCGCTGCTCGCGGCAGAGCTTGGTGTAGCAGACGCCGAAGCAGTCTCAAGGCCCACCATGCCGCGGCGCCTTCTCCTTTTCCTCGGCGGTGTGGGGGCGTGGTCGGTGCCGATGCAGGTCACGGTGCCGTCCTTGATGGCCTCAATGAGCGGTCACATCCTCCGCCTTGCGGATGGGCGGGTTGACCTTGTACTGCAGGCGGCTGTCATCAACCAGAGGTGATGGGGGGTCACCTCGCAGCTGACACGCGCACCGCGCAGGCGGCTCATCCGGATGGCGTCCACGGACTCCTTGGTGGAAACATGGCACATGTGCAGCCGGGTGCCGTAGTATTCGGCCAGATGGCAGTTGCGCACGGTCTCAATGTTTTCCGCCAGACGGTAGTCCCACGGGCTGATCTCGCGGTCCTCGGCGTGGGACATGATGGTCAGGCCGCGCTCGGTGGCGATGGCGAACGCCCGCGCCATGACGGCGTTGTTCATGACGCCGTTGCCGTCCTCGGTGATGAATTTGACATCCTCGGGCAGCGTCATCAGGTGGTCGAGCGTTTTGCCGTCAAAGTCCTTCGTGATCGAGACGGTCTGGTTGGCATCGCACAGCCCTACGCGGGCGCCTCCGCCTCAACGGCGTGGGCGATTTCGGCGCTGGAGCAGACCGGCTTTGTGTTGGGCATCAGGTTCACAAAGGTATACCCGCCGGCAGCGGCTGCGGCAGAGCCGGTGGAAATATCCTCCTTGTACTCAAAGCCGGGGGTGCGCCAATGGCAGTGTGTGTCGAGGAAGGCGGGCAGGATCGTGCGGCCCTTGGCATCGAGCAGCTCCTCCCCCTCCGGGACAAGCAGGCCCAGACCGACAGCGGCGATTTTTCCGTCGCGCAGCCAGACCTCGATCGGCTTGCCTGCACAGTCCCTTGCGTTGCGGATCAGCATAGTGGGAACCTCCTGAGATATACTCTACCAGATTTGCGGCACGCCCCTGCGGGCGCGCTTTTGGGCAAAAAAAAAACTTTTCCCAGACGGGAAAAGTCAAAAAGAAGCACCGGTTTTGAAAACGGGAAAAAACACGGCACCGTGAATTTTGAAGCAAGAAACAAACTGCATCATCATTGCGGCACACTCCTTCCCCGAATTCTTACATGGATTTTACTTAATTGTACCATGTAGGGACGGCAGTGTCAATGCAAACGCCCGGATTGCGAAAGTAAGGATTTTATGGATTTTTACGCCGAGTTTTGTACAAAATGATAAACGCCCAAAAAACTCACCGCGCCGTGCGGTTGGCAAGCGTTTCCGCCATGATGCGGCTCCAGCGTGCGGCAATCTGCTCCTGCCCGCGGGCATCGGGGTGGGTGCCGTCTGCCGAGATAAGGGTCTCATCGTCCAGCAGCTGCAGGCCATCGGTAAAGATGAGCCGCTCGGCGGCATAGCGCCGCACGATCCGGCGCATCTTGTCGGTGCGGTCGGTGTCCTCATCCAGATAGCCGAAGAACGAGGTGGCGAACACCGGCCGCGGATCGCGGGCCAGCACGGCGGTAAAGCGGTCGATCCGCTCCTCAAACACCTCGAGCGGGAACTCTTTCACCCGCTCGGTGGTGTTGATGCCCATTTCCACCGAGGCAAAGTCCCAATCTCTGCGCGATACGAGGTAGTTTGCCATCTCCTCCTCCATCAGAGCGTTGCCGGCAAAGCCGAGGTTGAGATAATCGACCCCAAGCGCCTGCGCATTGCGGAACACATAGCAATCCGGCTGGATCAGCGAGAGGCTGCCGTGCGTGATGGACGAGCCGTAGGCCAAATAGGTTTTCTGCGGCAGCTGGTCGGCGGCGGGCAGGGCGGTCCGGCCCTCGACCCCTGCGAAGATCACCGGCACATAGGGCAGCACGACCCGCACGACCTCGGGCGCAAAGGCAAGTTGCTTTTCCGCGTGATGCGGCGCAGCGTGGCGAGCTTGGCCGGGTATTCGATGTGGATGCGGGTCACATCCGCGCCGATGTTTTTGGAGGAGTACTCCCACCCGCCTGAAATGAGCCGAAGAAGATGTGGGCGGTGGCGGCCTCGGCCTGGGGGATGGTTTTCAGCAGCAGATCGACTGCGCCGTCCGGCATCGTGAAGCGCAGCTCAATGCCGGTGGCAAAGCAGTTTTCCTGCACACCGGGGCTGATGCGGGCGCGCGCTGCGGCACCGATGCGGCGGAGCAGCCAGCCGCCCTCGACCGGTTCCAGCTCCTCGACATTATGAAAGCGGATGTTCTGATGATCCATGACCATGCAGCCTCTTTTCCTTTATGATACCATCAGTATACAAAGCAGCGCGGCATTTTGCAAGGGCGGTGCTGCGGGAAAAGTTGAAGGATCCGCAACGATCCCGCGTTGCACTCTGCCCGGGATTGTGATATACTAATAAACAAGTATCGTAAAGCAAAGAGGAAAAGAATTATGGGGCTTTGGGAAGACGCAAAAAACATCCGCGATAAGGACCCTGCGGCGCGCAATGTCGCGGAGGTCATCATTTTGTATCCGGGCTTTCATGTGCTGGTGACGCATAAGATCGCCCATTTTCTGTACCGTCACCACTGCTTTTTTCTGGCCCGCCTTGTCAGCCAGCTGGCGCGGCATCTGACCGGCATCGAGATCCACCCCGGTGCCAAAATCGGCCGCAAGCTTTTCATCGACCACGGCATGGGCATCGTCTTTGGTGAGACGACAGAGATCGGGGATAACTGCACGATCTATCACGGTGTTACGCTGGGCGGCACCGGCAAGGATACCGGCAAGCGCCACCCGACCCTGGGCAACAATGTGCTGATCGGTGCCGGGGCCAAGGTGCTGGCCCGGTCTACATCGGCGATAATGTCCGCGTGGGTGCAGGCAGCGTTGTGCTGAAAACCTGCCCGCCAACGCAACAGCGGTCGCGTCCCGGCGGAGATCGTGCGTGTGGGCAATGTCAAGTGCTGCCCGGCGGACGACCTCGACCAGCAGGATCTGCCGGATATCGTCAACCAGCGCATCTCCGAGCTGGAGGCCCGCCTGAGCCGCCTTGAGGCCGAAAAGCAGGGTGAGTTCCCGCCGGATAAAAAAGAATAATAAAAACGCACGCCGTGAAATTTACGGCGTGCGTTTTTTGTCAGTATGGCTTCCCCAGAGGGGGGAAGCTGTCAGCAGGCCCCGCCCGCTGACTGATGAGGGCAAACTTACCGGGAATTTCCACTGATCGGGCAATAGGGCAAACCCGCCCTCGTCCGCCCTCGGTCGGGGCCTCGGGCACTT
>ENA-OQCP01000720-OQCP01000720.1-human-gut-metagenome-genome-assembly--contig:-NODE-720-length-14139-cov-2.004211_pt1 | contig 14139 bp, 22 predicted proteins | sample MGYA00242760_ERZ504583 | MGnify/ENA primary metagenome ERZ504583 (study PRJEB26092, sample SAMD00036308) | human gut metagenome | host: Homo sapiens | study: EMG produced TPA metagenomics assembly of...
CAGCATCAAGGCTTTGAAGCTTCTGCTTCAAGCCTTTTTCTTTTGCCTCGCTGCTGAAAATTGGCCGATTTAGGACTTCTGTGTCAATTTCTTGCGGTTTCCTCTTGCAATCCCTATAAAAATAGTATAGTATAGTTCGGTAGAGCAAAACTATCCGGGGGGCTTCCTGCCATATCCCGGTTTTATACCACTTGGAGGTGTTTTTTCCATGAGCAGTCCGCTGCTGGAAGTCAAAGATTTACAGGTCATCGTTGGGGAGGAGCAAAAGGTCCTTCTTGATGGCTGAACCTGACGGTGAACGCCGGTGAGACCCATGTTCTGATGGGCCATAATGGCGCCGGTAAGTCCACCCTTATGAGCGCTGATGGGTGATCCCCGCTATACCGTGACCCGCGGCCAGATCCTCTTCCGCGGTCAGGATGTTACCCATGAGACTGCCGATGTCCGCGCGCGCGCTGGCATGTTCCTCTCCTTCCAGACGCCGGAGGAGATCCCCGGCATCACGCTGGAGAGTTTCCTGCGCACGGCAGCCGGTGCCATTGCAGGCAAGCCCGTCAAGGTCATGAAGTTCCGCCATGAGATGGCGCCCAGATGGAAGCGCTGAACATGGACCCGTCCTACGCCGACCGCTATCTGAATGTCGCTTCTCCGGCGGCGAGAAGAAGAAGGCCGAGATCTTGCAGCTGCTCATGCTCAAGCCCAGCCTTGCTCTGCTCGATGAGACTGATTCCGGCCTCGATGTGGACGCCGTCAAGACGGTGGCCAGCGGCATCAAGCCTACCACAACGCCGACAACGCCCTGATCATCATCACCCACAACGCCAAGATTCTTGAGGGCCTGCAGGTCGATTATGTCCATGTGCTGGACGATGCCCGCATCGTGCGCACCGGTGACGGCAGCCTTGTCAATGAGATCATTGAGGAAGCTTCACCGCCCTGAAGGAGGACGAAGCCAAATGAGAGCCTTCGAGACTGAAAAGACCGAGATTGCCGAGGTCGACCGCAGTGTCTACGACATCAAGGACAAGGTCAACGCAGCGTTCGAGGTCAACTCCGCCTGACGGCAGAGATCGTGGAAAAGATCTCGGAGGAAAAGCACGATCCCGAGTGGATGCGTGAGTTCCGCCTGAAGGCGCTGGACACCTACAACCGGATGTCCCTGCCCACCTGGGGCCCCTCGCTGGAGGGCTGGACATGAGCAACATCGTCACCTATGTGCGTCCCAACACCGAGATGCGCGGCAAATGGAGCGAAGTGCCTGACGACATCAAGAACACCTTTGAGCGTCTGGGCATCCCGCAGGCCGAGCGTTCGAGTCTGGCCGGCGTGGGTGCGCAGTACGACTCCGAGGTCGTTTACCACAATGTAAAAGAGGAAGTTGCCGCGCAGGGTGTCATCTACACCGATATAGAGAGCGCGCTGACCGGCCCCTACGCCGATATGGTGAAGGAGCATTTCATGAAGTGCGTGCCCCCCACCGACCACAAGTTTGCGGCGCTGCATGGTGCCGTGTGGAGCGGCGGCTCGTTTGTCTATGTTCCCGCAGGCGTGCATGTGGATATTCCGCTGCAGTCCTATTTCCGGCTGAATGCCCCGGGTGCCGGCCAGTTTGAGCACACCCTTATCATTGTGGACAAGGGTGCCTACCTGCACTTTATCGAGGGCTGCTCTGCCCCGAAGTACAATGTGGCCAACCTGCATGCAGGCTGCGTGGAGATTTTCGTCGGCGAGGGTGCGCGCGTGCGCTACTCCACGATTGAAAACTGGTCCAAAAACATGTACAACCTGAACACCAAGCGCGCCCGCGTGGAAAAAGGCGGCACGATCGAGTGGGTATCCGGTTCCTTCGGCTCCCACACGGGCTGCCTGTACCCGATGAGCGTGCTGCAGGGCGAGGGTGCCCGCATGGAGTTCACCGGCATCACCTTTGCGGGTGCCGGGCAGGATCTGGACACCGGTGCCAAGGTCGTGCATGCGGCCCCCAACACCACCAGCCACATTTCCACCAAGAGCATCGCCCGCGACGGCGGCGTCTCCAACTTCCGCTCCTCCGTTGTGGTGCTGCCCAACGCTGCGGGCAGCAAGTCCAGCGTGAGCTGCGAGTCCCTGATGCTGGATGACCGCAGCCGCTCCGACACGATCCCCGCCATGGACATCCGCTGCGATGCCGTGGATGTCGGCCACGAGGCCAAGATCGGGCGCATCAGCGAGGAGGCCATCTTCTACCTGATGAGCCGCGGCATGACTGAGGAGGACGCCCGCGCCTGATCGTCGGCGGCTTTGCCGAGCCCATCGCCAAGGAGTTGCCGCTGGAATACGCGGTGGAGATGAATAACCTGATTCATCTGGAGATGAAGGGAAGCATTGGGTAAAGATAATAGATAATAAATAAAAGATAAGAATTATGGTGGAGTTTTGCCAAAGGCAAAAACAAAATTTTATGTGTGCTTCAGCACACATTCCACATTTTTTATTATCTATTATCTTTTATCTCTTATCTTACAACTGCTAATAAGGTGATATTGCTATGACTACAACCATGAACCGCCTGCCGGTTTCCACTTGGAACCCGCTGGGCGTGAATTATGCGCCGGCATCGGCGGCACTGCCCACTGTGCCCGCTGACGGCTGGGCCAAGGCGGAGATTCTCACCCCTGCCCTGCCTGCCGGTGTGACCGCCCCTGCCGAGGCTGACTTTACTGATTTTGCCGCCAGCGGCATGGGTGCCGAGACCGATGCCTGGCTGGCCGAGAACGCCAACCTTGTGAACCATCTGGCCGTTTCCGGCACCGCCGATGCGCCCGTTGTGTTTGAGAATACGCTGGACGCCGACCACCCCCACGCACTGACCTGCCTGACCATTGATGCTGCCGAGGGCAGCAGCCTGACCGTTGTGCAGGTCGTGCGCGGCGATGCCGAGGACGGCGTTTCCGCCAACCTGACCCGCATCCGCGCCGCTGAGGGTGCGCATGTCGTTCTGGTGCAGGTCCAGCTGCTGGGCAGCCGTGCCCGCCGCTGGAACGCTGTTGCCATTGAGCAGGGCAAATCCGCCCGCGTCGAGCAGGTCCGCATTGAGCTGGGCGGCGCAGTCGTTGCCTGCGGCACCCGCACCCTGCTGAACCACAACAAGTGCGAGTATGACCTTGACGCCGTGTATTTCGGCCATGGCAGTGATGTGCTGGACTTCAATGATGTCTCTGTCCACACCGGCAAGGATACGCTGTGCGAGATGCACACCGCCGGTGTGCTGACCGGCCACGCCGACAAGATCCTGCGCGGCACGGTGGATTTTCAGCGCGGTGCCAAGCGCGGTGTCGGCCATGAGAGCGAGGATGTGCTGCTGTTCAGCCCCAACGCCCGCAACCGTACTGCCCCCCTCATCCTCTGCGGTGAGGAGGAGGTCGAGGGCCAGCACGCCGCCAGCGTGGGCCGCCTTGACGAGAACAAGCTGTATTATCTGCGCTCCCGCGGGTTGAGCGAGGCACAGGCCCGCCGCCTGATGGTGGACGCCCGCTTTGCCCCCGCCATTGACAAGATCCCGCTGGAGAGCCTGCAGGACGAGGTGCGTGAAAATGTTGCAGGGAGGCTCAACGATGAATTGGACGGCTGATTTTCCCATTCTGGCTGCCGATGAAAACGGCAAACGCCTTGTCTATCTGGACAGCGCCGCCACCACCCAGCACCCCACGCAGGTTCTGAACGCGGTGGTCAACTACTATAATAAAGAGAACGCAAACCCCCACCGCGGCGTTTACGAGCTGGCGATGCGTGCCACCGATGCCCATGAGGGTGCGCGCCATACCGTGGCGCAGTTCTTCAACGCCGAGGACGATGAGATCGTCTTTACCCAGAACACGACCGAGAGCCTGAACCTGATCGCCTACAGCTACGGCATGAATTTCCTGCATGAGGGCGATGAGATCGTTGTCTCTGTGCAGAACATCACTCCAACATGGTGCCGTGGCAGCGCGTGGCCAAGCACCGGCGCAAAGCTCATCTATATGTATCCCGGCGAGAATGGCCGCCTGACAACCGAGGAACTGGACAGAAAGATCACCCCAAGACCAAGGTCGTCGCCGTGGCGATGGTCTCCAATGTGCTGGGCCTGCGTGCCCCCGTGGAGGAGATCGTCAAGCGCGCCCATGCCGTGGGTGCTGTGGTGGTGCTGGACTGCGCACAGAGCGCCCCCCACACCCCCGTGGATGTCAAAAAACTGGATGTGGATTTTGCCGCCTGCTCTGCCCACAAGCTGTACGCCCCCATGGGCGTGGGCGCCCTGTACGCCCGTGCGGAGCTGCTGGAAAAGATGCCCCCCTTCCTGAGCGGCGGCGATATGATCGCCGCTGTGCATGAGAGCGGCGCCACTTGCCGATGGCCCCCGCAAGTTCGAGGCCGGCACCCGTAATGTCGGCGGCGAGGTCGGCTTTGCCGCCGCCATCGACTACATGAAGGCATCGGCTGGCAGGCCATGGAGGCACACGAACATGCGCTGCTGGACCGTATGCTGGCCGGTATGCGCGCCATGCCGTGGCTGACCGTTTATGGTGAGCCTGTGGCGGACGGTCGCTACGGTGTTGTCAGCTTCAATGTCAACGAGGTCCATCCCCACGATGTGGCCACCATCCTTGATGCGGGCGGCGTGGCTGTCCGCGCCGGGCATCACTGCGCCCAGCCCCTGATGGAGTTTTTGGGCATCGGCAGCTGCTGCGCGCAGCGTAGCCATCTACAACACCGCCGAGGATGTGGATGCCCTGCTGGAAAATCTTGAAAATGTCAGAAAGGTGATGGGCCTGTGAACCTGAACGAACTGTATACCCAGATCATTACCGAGAACAGCCGCAGCAAGGAGAACCGCCACCCTGTCGAGGGGGCGACCCACAGCTTAGAGGGCGTCAACCCCAGCTGCGGGGATGACATCACGCTGCAGCTGCGCGTGAAGGACGGCAAGATCGAGGACGCCGGCTTTATCGGCAGCGGCTGTGCGATCTCGCAGGCCTCCGCCTCATTGATGATTGACCTTGTGAAGGGCCGCACCGTGAGGATGCGCACCGCCTCATCAGCCTGTATTTCCAGATGATCAAGGGCAAGATCACGCCCGAGGAGCTGGACGATCTGGAAGATGTGGCCGCCCTGCAGGGCATTGCCCATGTCCCCGCCCGCGTCAAGTGCGCCGTGCTTGCCTGGCACACGCTGGAGGAAGCACTGGACGGCGAGGGCAAAACCGATAATGTTACGACCGAGGATAAAGAGTAAAATTTCATGATAACCCCGCAGCAAGCCACTTGTGCTTCGCTGCGGGGTTTTGTTGTATATCTGTAGGGGCGGGGCTCTGCTCCGCCCGTGCCCGCTTGCGGCAGGGTGAACTTTTCGGGCGCATATGGAATGCGCCCCTACGGTTGTAGGGTCGGCGTCCCCCGCAACCCGCAAACATGGTGGCTGCGGCAGCTTACCGGGCGGGCAGAGCCCCGCCCCTACATTTTGCTGAATATTTTACGGGCATACTTTTCTTTTCCCTGCATCTGTGGTACAATATACAAATATATAAGTTAAAATCTATTATTGTGCCTATATATAGAGAGAAAGGGAAATAACCATGTGTGGCTTTGTTGGCTTTACCGGCCTGCGTGAACAGCGCGAGGCCATCCTGCACAGAATGGCAGACCGCATCATCCACCGCGGCCCCGATATGGAGGGCTACCATATCAGCGGCAATGACCCCCGCAGCGCCATCGCGCTGGGCTTCCGCCGTCTGAGCATCATCGACCTGGCCGCAGGCAAACAGCCCATGTACAATGAGGACGGCACCGTTGTCTGCGTGTTCAACGGCGAGATCTACAATTTTATGGAGCTGCGCACCGAGCTGCAGGCCAAGGGCCACATCTTCCAGACCCACTGCGACACCGAGGTCATCCTGCACGGCTATGAGGAGTACGGCACAAAGCTGGCCGGTATGCTGCGCGGCATGTTTGCCTTTGTCGTGTGGGATACGAAAACCAACGAGATGTACGGCGCGCGTGATATTTTCGGCATCAAGCGTTCTACTACACCCAGACGGAGGCGGGTGAGCTGCTCTTCGGCAGCGAAATCAAGAGCCTGCTGGAGCACCCCGGTTTCCGCCGGGAGGTCAACGCCGAGGCGCTGCGCCCCTACCTGACCTTCCAGTACAGCGCCATGAACGAGACCTTCTTCAAGGGCACCTACAAACTGCCCCCTGCCCACTGGTTCACCTACAAGGACGGCAAAATGCAGATCGAGCGGTACTGGGACGCGGATTTCCGCCACCCCACCACCCTGAGCTATGAGCAGTGCGCCGATCAGATCGATGCCCGCGTGCGGGAGAGCGTGGCCGCCCACCGCATCAGCGATGTCAAGGTCGGCTCCTTCCTGTCCGGCGGCGTGGATTCCAGCTATATCACGGCCTGCCTGATGCCCGATGAGACCTTCTCGGTCGGCTTTGCCAGCCCGGACGGCACCCACAAATTTGACGAAACGACCGAGGCCGGGGAGCTTTCCGACAAGCTCGGCATCAAGAACTACCGCGAGATGCTGACCAAGGAGCAGTGCCTTGACGCCTTTGCGGATATTCAGTATCACATGGACGAGCCGCAGTCCAACCCGTCCAGCGTGCCGCTCTACTTCCTGTGCCAGCTGGCCCGCCAGCATGTCACGGTCGTTCTCTCCGGCGAGGGTGCTGATGAGATCTACGCCGGTTACGAGTGGTACGCCGACACCCCGCTGATGCAGAAGTACAAGCGCCTGCCCGCACCGCTGCGCCATCTGGCCAGCGATGTGAGCCAGCAGCTGCCCTACTTTAAGGGGCACGACTTTATCATCAAGGGCAGCGGCCGCCCGGAGGACTGGTTCATTGGGCAAGCCCATGTCTTTGAGGAAAAGGACGCCTATGACATCCTTAGACCTAAGTACCGCGTCGGCCCCACCGCCCGCGAGGTCGCCGCGCCGATCTATGACCGCGTGAAGGATCTGAGCGAGCTGGAAAAGAAGCAGTACCTCGATCTGAACCTCTGGCTGCCCGGCGATATTCTGCTGAAGGCCGACAAGATGAGCATGGCCCATAGTCTGGAGCTGCGCGTGCCCTATCTGGACCGTGAGGTCCTGCGCGAGGCCGAGTGCTACCCCGACAGCTACAAGCTGCGCGGCGATACCAAGCCGTGCTGCGCACCGCCGCCAACAAGACCCTGCCTGACGCCTGGGCCAACCGCACGAAGAAGGGTTTCCCGGTGCCGATTGCCAAGTGGCTGGAAGACCCGGAATTTTCCGCCAAGGTGCGCAAGAGCTTTACCAGCGATGTCGCGGCCGAGTATTTCGATCAGGACAAGCTGGTCGCCATGCTGGCCGACCCCAAGCACGAGCGCCGCAAGATCTGGACTGCCTACACTTTCTTAACATGGCATGAGCAGTTCTTTGAGAAGTTTGACGCGTGATTTATAAAGCCTTCCCCTGCGGGGCTGCGCCCGCAGGCGCGTGTCGGAGCGCAACCGCCGTAGGCGGCTCTTGGCGCGTAGACTGAAGGTGGCCGAGGCTCCGACCGAGCCGGATGAGGGCGCGTTTGTGCTAATTGCCCGCAAACGGATTGCCACCGCAAGGCCGCTCATCAGTCGCTTCGCGGACAGCTTCCCCCGAGGGGAAGCCTATTTTAGAAAATTGGAGATGTACTTTCCCATGTCCGACATTATCCCTGTATTCCTTGGTGCAGACCTGAACTGCTACAACTTTGCCCGCGCATTCCATGAGGCCTACGGCGTGGAGAGCCACGCTACGGCCGCTACCCGATGGCGCCAACAAAGTATTCCAAGCTCGTACACTTTACCACCGTGCCCGATATGGACAACGAGGACACGATGCTGCGTATTCTGCATGACTTTGCCGCACAGCATAAGGGTAAGCGCCTTTACCTGTTTGGCTGCACCGATGACTACGCCGCCATGATCATCCGCCGCAAGGCCGAGCTGACCGAGTATATTGCCCCCGGCCCTGCTGCCGACCTGTACGGCTCGATCCAGAAAAAGGCCGAGTTCTACGAGGTCTGCGATAAGTTCGGCATCCCCTACCCGGACACCAAGATCCTGACTGCCCCGGTGGACGCCGCCGAGCTGACCGAGGAAAAGCTGGGCTTCGCCTATCCCATCATCGTAAAGCCGTCCTCCAGCGTTGACTACTGGAAGCACCCCTTTGACACGATGAAAAAGGTCTACACCGCCGCCACCCCCGCCGAGGCGCCGAGATCGTGCGCACCATCTACGCAAGCGGCTACCCTGACCGGATGCTGCTGCAGAAGCTGGTTCCGGGCGGGGATGACCATATGCGGGTGCTGACGGCTTTCTCTGACGAGAACGGCAAGGTCCGCGCGATGTGCTTAGGGCATACGATGGTCGAGGAGCACACCCCCCATGGCCTTGCAACCACGCCGCCATCGTCAGCGAGGACACGACCTCCCTGCCGCTGGTCGAGAATATCCGCAAAATGCTGGAGGCCTGCCACTACACCGGCTTCTCGAACTTTGACATCAAGTACAGCGGCACCCCCGGCGACTACCGCGTGTTTGAGATCAACCTGCGTCAGGGCCGCAGCAACTACTATGTCACGGCCACCGGCATGAACATTGCCAAGCTGGTCGTGGAAAAGTGGAGCGACGGCGGCACAGACTGTGTGCTGAACAAGAACGAGGTGTTCTGGCATCATGTGCCGGCGCAGGTAGCCTTCACCTACACCGAGGATAAGGACCTTGTCGCCCGCGCCAAGCGCTGAAGGCACAGGGCAAGGAGGCCTGCTCGCTGCTCTACAAGCCTGACCTTATGTGGAACCCGGTGCGCTACGCCTGCGTGCTGGAGCAGCTGAGAAGGCAGTTTAAGAAGTTTAAGACATATTACCCGGTACAGAAGTAAGGGAAAAGGCTTCTCCCTTTAGGGAGAAGCTGTCCGCGAAGCGGACTGATGAGGGCATGTCTGCCGATGCACCCCGTAAGCGGGCGGCCACGATACCCCGCCCTCATCCGGCCTCGCAGGCTCGGCCACCTTCCCCCTCGGGGGAAGGCTTTTTAATAAAAAGGAAGTTTTTATATGAAGTTAAACGACCTTGTCAACCGCATCCCCCACACCGGCGCATCGGACACCGACATCACCGCGATCACCTACGATTCCCGCAAGGCCTGCGCCGGTTCGCTGTTCGTCTGTCTAGTGGGTGCGTGGCTGGACGGCCACACCTACGCCGCCAGTGCTATCAAAACGGCTGCCGTGCCTTTTTGGTGGAGCACACACTCGACCTGCCCGCCGATGCTGTGCAAATCGTCACTGACGACACCCGCGCTGCGCTGGCCGTTATCGGGGCGGATTTCTACGGCAACCCTGCCGATAAGCTACACCTGATCGGCATTACCGGCACAAAGGGCAAGACCACGACCGCGCTGCTGACCGCCGCGATCATGACCGAGGCCGGCCTGCCCTGCGCCTACATTGGCTCAAACGGTGTGGATATTGCCGGCTGCCACGAGGCCACCGCCAACACCACCCCCGAAAGCCTTGAGCTGCACCGCCTGTTCCGGAAGATGCTGGACGCGGTGTGCATCACTGTGTATTGGAGGTCAGCAGTCAGGCCCTGCGCCACCATCGCGTGGACGGCGTTCCGTTTGAGGTCGTGGCCTTTACGAACCTGTCGGAGGATCACATCGGCCCCGGCGAGCACCCCGATTTCGAGGATTACAAGTGCGCCAAGCGCCGCCTGTTTGCCGAGTACAACGCCCGCACGATGGTTTACAATGCAGATGACCCTTACAGCAATTTCATGCGCGATGGCTTTCGTGGTGAGCAGGTCAGCTTTGGCATTAAGGCCGAGGCTGACTACCGCGGCGTGATGCTGGCACAGTATCGCAGCAGCACCGCGCTGGGCATTGATTTTGTCTGCCGCCATGCCGGGCAGAGCACCCATGTTGAGGTCATGTCCCCCGGCGCGTTCAGCGCGTCCGATGCGCTGTGCGCCATCGCACTGTGCGGGGCATTCGGCGTAATGCCCGCGCAGCTGCCGCCACATTGGCCCACACCCCTGTGCAGGGCCGGTTTGAGGTTGTGGAGGGGCTGCCCGGCCGCACCTTATCGTGGACTACAGCCACAACGGTCTCTCGCTGACCAGCGCTCTGCAGACGCTGCGCGCCTACAATCCGCACCGCCTGATCTGCGTGTTCGGCTCGGTCGCGGCCGCACGCAGGTCCGCCGCCGCGAGCTGGCCGAGCCTCCGGCAGATATGCCGACTACACCGTCATCACAAGCGACAATCCGGACAACGAGCCGCCGGAGGATGTCATCCGCGACATTGCCAGCTATATGCCCCCGGACGCCCCCTATACCTGCATCACCGACCGCCGCGAGGCGATCTATGCGGCCGTAAAGATGGCACAGCCCGGCGACATCGTTCTGTTTGCAGGTAAAGGTCACGAGGATTACCAGATCATCCACGGCAAAAAGGAGCATTTTGTGGAGCGGGAGATCATCAAAGAAGCCTGCGCAGCGTTAAAAAAGTAAGCCTGAAAAGCAACAGCGGCCCACACTTCGGGATACGAAGCGTGGACCGCTGTTGCTTTGTAGGGGCCGGGCATGCCCGGCCCGCATGTATACGGCAGACGAGCAATAATGGGACAGTTGCGGGCCGCACATGTGCGGCCCCTACAACTCTACGAAAATGCAATCGTGCAATTTTTCAATTACGCGCCCGCCAGCGGCAGCAGCAGCACGGCGGCCAGATAGAGAATATACAGCACCAGACATGCGCCGCCCTGCCAGCGCTTGAGCTTGTGTTTGCACAGCGGCGGCAGCAGCAGCACCAGCGCCATGGCCGCGCAGACCGGGACCTCATAGCTGCGGAACTGGGCGCCACCGGCAGTCTGTGGCGGTACATCAGGCTGGAAAGCGGCAGCGCCAGCGTCAGGTTTAAAATTGCGCTGTTCAGCAGCTGAACAGGCAGCGAATCCGGCGGGTAGTACCGGCAGCGGATCGAGAACCGCTTCCAGACCGAGCCGAGCGGGTGGTCAAGCGCCTCGACCAGCAGCGGGATGCAGAACCCCAGACTGATGAGCGTTGCCGCCCATAGGGCCTGGATCGTGCCGGTCAGGTTTGCCAGCGTTGTGGCGCTGTAGACCAGCGCCCGCGCCCCGGAAAAGAGCAGCGCCAGCCCGCCTAGCACACCGGCCAGATTTTTCAGCGCGTTCCAGATGCTCATGACCGGGAAGGCCATCGTATGGGCGGTATAGCCGTACCTCTGCGCATCCAGCCGCCGGCGGGGCGTTTCCTCCGAGGTGGAGAGCACCTCGATCGTCTCACCGTAGGTGAATCTGTGCTGAAAGACGATGCTTGTCAGCACGAACAGCACAAGCAGCCCCATCAGCAGGCCGGTGCCGGTGTAGCTAAGCTCACCGTCCCGCACAAAGACCGCCAGCACACCGCAGGCGGCCAGCAGCAGCACGGCCTTGCGGCAAAGCTCATCGCGGTCAGCCACAGCATACCGGCGGCGGCTGAGCAGGCAGACAGCCAGCGCCAGCCCCAAATTGGTGACGGCACCGGCCAGTGCTGTGCCGACCGCCAGCGCCGTGACCGACATGCCTGCAGCGAGGAACGCCAGCACCAGTTGCGGCAGTGCCAGACAAAGGGGCGTAACTGTGCCCCCCACGACCCACATAGGCAGACCAAGCAGCGCACAGCACCAAGTAGTGCAGCGCCCCGCCAACCGGCTGCCCACCGCCGTGAGAACCAGACTGAGGGCGTAAATCAGAAGTGTTGCAAGTAAGATTTTCATCATCATATCGTAGGGGCGGATTTCCTATCCGCCCGTCAGGTGGCTGCACGGTTCGGGCGGATAGGGAATCCGCTCCTACTGGATATACAAGAAAAGGGATGCCTTGCAGCATCCCCTTTTTCTTAGTACGCTACGCCCCAGACGACCATCTTCTGGGCGGGCTTGCCGCAGACCGGGCAGACATCGCTCAGCTGCTCCTGCGCAAAGGGCATGCAGCGGCTGGACAGACCAGCCTCGCTCTTCATGGCCTCCTCGCAGGCCAGATCACCGCACCACATCGTCTTGATAAAGCCGGTGTGCTCCTTGGCGATCTGCTTGACCTCCTCCATCGTGGTGGCGCTGTAGGTGCGGCGCTCGCGGTTCTGCAGTGCGCGCTCATACAGGTCCTTTGCCAGGGCCTCCATGGCAGCGGGGATGGCCGTGGCAGATCCTCAAACTTGACAAACTGCTTCTCGCGGGTGTCGCGGCGGACCAGCACGCACTGGCCGTTCTCGATGTCGCGGGGGCCGATCTCAAGGCGGACGGGCACGCCCTTCATCTCCCACTGGGCAAACTTCCAGCCGGGCTGCTTGTCGCTGTCATCCAGCTTGACGCGGGCATACTGGCCGATCTCGGCAGCCAGCTCGCGGCACTTGTCCAGCACGCCGGGCTTGTGGGCGGCGACCGGCACGATCACGACCTGAATGGGCGCGATGGCCGGGGGCAGGATCAGGCCGTCATCATCGCCGTGGGTCATGATGATGCGCCGATCAGGCGGGTGGAGGCACCCCAAGAGGTCTGGAACGGATACTGCAGCGTGTTATCGCGGCCGGTAAAGGTCACATCGTAGGCGCGGCTGAACTTGTCGCCGAAGTAGTGGCTCGTGCCGCTCTGCAGGGCCTTGCCGTCCTTCATCATAGCCTCGATGGTGTAGGTCGCCTCCGCACCGGCAAACTTTTCCTTGTCGGTCTTGCGGCCCTTCAGCACGGGGATGCACAGGTCATGCTCGGCAAAGTCAGCGTAGCAGTTCAGCTGCTGCTCGGTCTCGGCCTTGGCCTCCTCGCGGTCTCATGGATGGTATGACCTCCTGCCACCAGAACTCACGGGTGCGCAGGAACGGGCGGGTGGACTTCTCCCAGCGGACAACGCTGCACCACTGGTTGTACAGCATCGGCAGATCACGGTAGGAGTGCAGCACATGGCTGAAATGGTCGCAGAACATCGTCTCGCTGGTGGGGCGCACCGCAAGGCGTTCCTCCAGCGGGTCGCTGCCGCCGGCCGTGACCCACGCAACCTCGGGGGCAAAGCCGTTGACCAGCTCACCCTCCTTCTTGAGCAGGCTCTCGGGGATCAGCACAGGCATCGCCACATTCTCATGGCCGGTCGCTTGAAGCGGGCGTCCAGATCCTTCTGGATATTCTCCCAGATGGCGTAGCATAGGGGCGCAGCACCACAAAGCCCTTGACGCTGGAATACTCTACCAGCTCCGCCTTGGTGCAGATGTCGGTATACCACTGGGCAAAGTCGACCTCCTGTGCGGTGATCGCCTCAACCATCTTTTTCTTATCGTTCGCCATTTTTCTTATCCTCACACTCTCTTGAACAAAAGCGGGGCTGTTGTTCAGATTCTTTCTTCCAGATAGTTGACCACATCGCCGACGGTGTGGAAATTCTCGATGTCCTCGTCGGGGATCTCAACGCCGAACTCATCGGACAGGGTGGTGATCATATCAATAACATCCAGACTGTCAGCGCCGAAATCGTTGACGATGTCGCTGTCGGCAGTGATTTTTTCAGGCTCGACCTCGAGCTGCTCTGCCAAATAATCACGGATGCGGCTGAAAACTTCGGAATCCATAATTTAACTCCTTTTTATACACAGATATACATTTAATATATATCGTATCTTTCTGCGAATGTCAAGGGGGTAAGTGGTAATTTTTCCCCCGCCCGCATAGGATTTGCGGGGAGGTGGCCTATGGAGCTGAATTTTACAAAAATGCAGGGCGCAGGCAACGATTACCTGTATCTGGACTGCCGCAGAACGGGGCTGCCGCCCGATGCCGCCGCGCTGGCGGTGCAGCTTTCGCGGCGGCATTATTCTGTGGGGGCAGATGGGGTGATCTACCTCTGCCCGCCGCTGCTTGCGGACGGTGACGCCACAATGCGGATGTTCAACGCCGATGGCAGCGAGGGGGCGATGTGCGGCAACGGCGTGCGCTGTGCGGCGGAATTTTTATACACCCACGGTGTACGGCGGGACTGCCTGCGCATCGACACACCGCGCGCCGGGCGGCGCATCCTGCGCCGTGTGGGCGCAGGGCTGTGGCAGGCCGAGATGGGCCGCTTTACCGCTGCCGG
>ENA-OQCP01000721-OQCP01000721.1-human-gut-metagenome-genome-assembly--contig:-NODE-721-length-14128-cov-2.077280_pt1 | contig 14128 bp, 17 predicted proteins | sample MGYA00242760_ERZ504583 | MGnify/ENA primary metagenome ERZ504583 (study PRJEB26092, sample SAMD00036308) | human gut metagenome | host: Homo sapiens | study: EMG produced TPA metagenomics assembly of...
ATGCCATCTATCTGGAAAACGACTATCTGCTTGTGATGATCCTGCCTGAGTTGGTGGGCGCATCCAGCGTATGTACGACAAAACCAACGGTTATGACGCCGTTTATTACAACGAGGTCATCAGCCCGCACTGGTAGGCTGGCAGGGCCGTGGATCTCCGGCGGCATTGAGTTCAACTGGCCGCAGCATCACCGCCCCTCAACCTATGACCCCACTGATTGGAAAATCGAAAACGGTGCGGACGGTTCTGTGACGGTCTGGGTCGGTGAGACCGAAAAGATGTTCCACACCAAGGGCATGGCCGGATTTACGCTCTACCCTGACCGCGCCTATCTGGAGATTCACGGCAGGTGTATAATCCTACGGACCGTCCGCAGACCTTTTTGTGGTGGGCGAACCCTGCTGTGCCGGTCAACGATGCCACGCAATCGATTTTCCCGCCCGATGTACACGCTGTGATGGACCACGGCAAGCGCGCTGTTTCCAAATTCCCGATTGCGGACGGTGTATACTACAAGTATGACTACGCCCCCGGCACCGATATTTCCCGCTACAAAAATATCCCTGTGCGACCTCCTATATGGCATATCACTCGGACTATAATTTTATCGGCAATTACGACTATGACCGCAAGGCGGGGCTTTTGCATATCGCGGATCACCATGTATCCCCCGGAAAAAAGCAGTGGACATGGGGCTGCGGGGACTTTGGCAAGGCGTGGGATCGCAATCTGACCGATGAAAACGGACCCTACATCGAGCTGATGACCGGCATGTTTACCGATAACCAGCCGGATTTCACCTTCCTCAAGCCGTATGAGGAAAAATCCTTCACGCAGTATTTCATGCCCTACAAGCAGGCCGGTGCGCTGAAAAACGCCGGCACACAGGTTGCCTTCGGCGTGCAGGAGGGCGAGGGCGAGCTGTGCGTCACGCTGTACGCCCCCGCGCCGCTTGCCGATGCGGAGCTGCAGATTTTGTGCGGTGATACGGTTGTTTTCACGCAGAATATTACGCTGGACACGGCACAGGCGTGTACCGTAACGGCCGCCGTGCCCGACACGAAGCACTACACCGTGCGGGTCTTGCGCAGCGGCAAGACGCTGCTGGACTACACCCCGTGCTATGAGCAGGAGCCGGTACCCGCCCCTGCCGAGGAAATTCCCGCGCCGGAAAAGCTGGAAACCACCGAACGGCTATTCCTCGCCGCCACCCATCTGGAGCAGTACCGCCACGCCACCCGCGATGCGGGCGACTATTACCGCGAAGGACTGCGCCGCGATGCCACCGACCTGCGCCTGAATAACGGCTACGGCAAGTACCTGTACAACAAGGGGCTCTTTGCCGAGAGCGAGGGGTATTTCCGCGCTGCCATCAAGACTGCCACATGGAAAAACCCCAACCCCTACGACTGCGAACCGTACTATAACCTTGGTCTTGCACTGCTGCGTCAGGGTAAGCAGGAGGCCGCATTTGATGCGTTCTATAAGGCTACATGGGACGCAGTATGCAGGGGCGCGCGTTCTATCAGCTTGCCTGCCTGAGTTCTCTGCGCGGCGAGTATAGCGAGGCACTTTCCTTTGCGGAGCGCTCGCTCGTGTTCGGGCTGCACAACCTGAAGGCCCGCACCCTAAAAACCGCACTGCTGCGCTTGCGCGGGCAAACCGAGCAGGCCGTGCAGTTTGCCCGCGAAACGCAAAAAATCGACCCGCTGGATCACGGCTGCTGCTATGAGATGACCCTGCTGGGAGCCGAAAAAGAATCGGAGCTGACCCGCCTGCTGCGCGGCGATGCCCACAATTACATCGAACTGGCGCTCACTTACAGCGCCGCCGGCTTGTATGAGGATGCTGTGCATATTCTGCAGACGCACCCAAGCCCGGCGAGCCGCTGCAGCACTATTACCTGTATCTCTTTACCGGCGATGAACAGGAACTGACGCTGGCCGAAAGCGCACCGAGCCTGTACTGTTTCCCCAACCGTCTGGAGGATATCTCCGCACTGGAGTATGCGGTTTCCCACGGCGGCAGTATGCAGCCTATTATCTTGGCTGTTTGCTTCTGGATCGCTCCCGCTGGCAGGAGGCACAGGCTCTGTGGGAACGCTGTGCGGAAAATATCGCCCTGCCACCGTATGGCGCAATCTGGCTCTGATCTACTACAATAAGCTGCACGATGCACCTCGCGCCCGCAAAGCCATGCAGACAGCCTTTGCCATGGACAGAACCGACGCCCGCGTCTTTTTCGAGCTGGATCAGCTGGACAAGATAACCAACGCACCGTATGCCGAGCGCCTTGTGCGTATGCAGGAAAACGCCGCCCTTTTGCCGCAGCGCGATGACCTGTACACCGAGTACATTACCCTGCTGAACCTTGACGGACAGTACCAAAAAGCCTACGATTGCATTATGGGGCATACCTTCCACCCGTGGGAGGGCGGCGAGGGCAAAATCCCCGCACAGTATCGTTTGGCACTGATGGGCCTTGCCCGCGCTGCAGATGATGACACGGCCCTTGCGCTGCTGCAGCAGGCGCTCACCTACCGCACAATCTCGGCGAGGGCAAGCTGATCGGCAATCTGGATAATGATCTGTACGAAATGATTGGTGAACTGTATGCCAAACGCGGTGACACTGCCCTCGCGGAGGAAGCCTTCCGCCTGGCAGCGCGCGGCGCGTTTGATCTGACCGGCGCCATGTACTATAACGACCAGCCGCCGCAGATGATGTACTATGCAGCCAAAGCGTTGGCAGCCCTTGGTGAAACCGATGAGGCCCAAAAACGCTTTGCCGCCTTTATCGACTATGCCGAAGCGCACTGTGATGATGTGATGGAGATTGAATATTTTGCGGTATCGCTGCCTGATTTTCTGATTTTCGAGGGTGACCTCAACAAGAACAACCGCGTTCACTGCTGCCTGATGGAAGCCTTGGGTGCACTGGGCCTTGGCGATAACGAACGCGCCCGGCAGGCTGCTCTGTGCGGCCTTGCCGAAAATAACTGCCAGAGTGAGCTGAACCGTATTGTGAAGGGTATCTTATGAACTACGCATTTAACCCGTTCGCCCCCGCCCCCCTGCTGCGCAGGCACCTGCATCTTGGCGGCAGCAACCCCAAGGGGGAGCAAATTACCGTGACAAGCCGCTATCTTGAGCGCAATGCCCGCCCTTGGCTGCCGGTCATGGGGGAATACCATTTTGTGCGCGATAACCGGGAAAACTGGTACCGCGAGCTTTGCAAGATGAAGGCCGGCGGCGTTGATCTGGTTGCCACCTACCTGTTCTGGATCTACCATGAGGAGGAGGAAGGAAAGCTGGATTTTTCCGGCGACCGCGACATCCGCGCCTTTGTGCTGGACGCAAAGCGCGCCGGGCTGGAGTCGTTTGCGGCTGGGCCCGTGGGCACACGGCGAATGCCGCAACGGCGGCTTCCCTGATTGGCTGCTGCAAAAGCCTTTTCCGCTGCGGCAGTCTAACCCTGAATATATGGCGCTGGTACGCCATTGGTACAGCTGCATCTACCGCGAGGTCGAGGGGCTTTTCTTCCCGGACGGCGGACCGATCGTGGCCGTGCAGCTGGAAAATGAATTGACGGATGACGCACAGCATCTGCTGGATCTGAAGCAGCTTGCGCAGAGGATCGGTTTTACCGTCCCGCTTTATACCGTGACCGGGTGGAACAGCCGCTACGGCGCCAAGATCCCGGTAGACGATGTGCTGCCGGTGTTCGGTGCCTATGTGGACGCGCCTTGGGCAGAAACCACACAGGCGCTGCCGCCCTCCCCGCATTTTGTGTTTGACGCTGCCCGCAATGATGCCGCTATCGGCATGGATCAAATCGCTGCAGCCCCGCAGGACGGTTGGCTTTTGCCCTATGACCGCTACCCCTTTGCCACCTGTGAGCTCGCTGCGGTTTGCAGCCCACCCACCACCGCCGCGTCATCGTTTCCCCGCAGGACGCCTATGCGCTTTCACTGGTAAAGCTGGGCAGCGGCAACAACCTTGTGGGCTACTATATGTACCACGGCGGCATCAATAAGATCGGGCGGCATTCGACCCTGAACGAGAGCCGTGCCTCTGGCTATCCCAACGACTGCCCTATCCTCTCTTATTTTGAGCACACCGCCATCTCCCCCTACGGCGAGACCGGGGATACCTACCGCCTGCTGAACCTGCTGCACCTCTTTGTCAGGGATTTCGGCAGTCTGCTGGCACCACTGCCCTATGTGCCGTCCCCCGAAAAGCCAACCCCAGACAACACTGCCGCGCTGCGCTATGCCATGCGCAGTGACGCGCGCGCGGTTTCGTCTTTGTAAACCAGTACCAGCGGCTGCGCTGTATGCAGCGTGTGGAGGATGTCCGATTCGACACCGGCACAGTCTGCTTTCCGCCGTTGACCGTGTCGGGCGGGGCGTCCTTTATCCTGCCGTTCGGGCTGGAGTTGTGCGGCGAAACCCTTACCTACGCCACCGCACAGCCGATCTGCCGGGACGGAAACACCATCTTTTTTGCAGCGCTTGACGGCATAGAACCCTGCTACTGCTTTGGCTCTACAGCCTACCGTCCCGCTGCTCTGCCGGACACCCATCGGTTTGGTGATTTGTGCGTAGTAACACTACCGTTCGCGCAAGCACTGTATCTGCGCAAGCTGAACGGTCAGGTCGTGCTGGGGGATGGCTGTGATGTCTACACTGCCGATAACCAGATACACGCCGTACAGCCGGGCAATTTTGCATACTCTGTCTGGAACGGAACGCGATTTGTGCAGCATAGCGTACAAAACCCCTTCTCCCCCGCCGTTCTGCAGGCGGAACCGCTGGACACGCTGCCGTTTTTGCCGCCGTATCGGCAGGAGCTGCAGCTTGGCACATCCCGCAATATCACCTGTAAACGCCTTACGGTCACCACACCCGAAGGCTTTGTCGAGATCCCCGATGTCTGCGATACCGCGCAAATCTATGCCGATGGTGTGTTAGTTGCCGATGAATACTACTGCGGTGTGCCGTGGCGCATACCGGCAAGGCTGCTGTACGGCCGGGATTGCTATCTTTTCCTTTCGGAATGGAAGGATGACATCTACTGTGAATTTTGAGGTGCTGTATGAAAATACTGGATCTGCGCGGAACATGGCGCTGCCGCACCGATGAAGCTGCCTGCTTTACTGCCCCTGACGGGCGCTGGAGGGCAGCTCCTTTGTGCTGCCCGGCTCTGCCTGCGAAAACGGCATCGGCACGCCGTTGCACTATACCGGCGAAACTGACCCCGACACCCTGCGCGCCCCCGCCAGCGGTACGCATACCTTGCCCCGCTTTGGCTGCAGCGCGAGGTCGACATTCCTGCCGATTTTGCCGGGCAGGCTGTCACATTGTTTCTGGAGCGCGTTAATATGACCAGCCGCCTGTGGTCGATGACTTGGAAATCGGGCGGCAGATTGTGGAGTTATCTGCCCCGCACATCTACGACCTGACAGGAAAACTCACCCCCGGCCGACATACCCTGACCCTGCGCCTGGACAACCGTGACCTGCTCAGCTTAGGCGATATGGCCAGCGGTTACAGCCCCGACACGCAGGACTACTGGATCGGTGTGGTGGGGCGTATCGAGCTGCAAATCTGCCCCCATTGCCATGTGGCGAATGTGCAGGTGTACCCTGCGCCGACAGTGTGCGCGTTCGCGTTGTAACGGCCTGCAATGTCCATTCACCGGAGCGGCAGGACAGCGGCACACTGCGTTTTCAAATTGCGGACGCCGATGGAGATATCGTGGCCGAACAGCAAAATTCTGTAAGGTTGTTCACCTCCAAGCAGGTAAACTATTTCACCCTGCCTCTGCCCAGCGCACACCGTTGGAACGAGTTTACTCCCACGCAGTACACGCTTGTCACAGAATTCCGGTGCGGTGATGATGTTGACTGTACCGAAACAAAATTCGGTATGCGGTGCATTGCTGTACAGGATAAGAAATTTTATCTGGACGGGCGGCAGATTTCTTTGCGCGGCACCATCGACTGTGCGCAGTTTCCGTTGACCGGCTACCCTGCCATGGACAAGGACGCATGGCTGCAGCGGCTGGGCACAGCCAGGGAATACGGGTTAAACCATGTCCGGTTCCATGCGTGGTGCCCGCCGGAGGCCGCCTTTGCCGCCGCCGATGAACTGGGCTCTACCTCAGCGTCGAGATGCCGCTTTGGCTCAACCGCGACATACATGTGCCGGAGGTCGGTGACGACCCTGCCCACCGCAGCTATTTCCTGCAGGAGGCGCTGACGATTTCCCGCGCCTACGGCAATCATCCGTCCTTTTTGTTTTTCTCCAACGGCAATGAAAACTTGGGCGATTTCTCCCTGCTGGAGGAGATCACGACCGCCGTCAAGGCATTGACCCGCGCCGGCTGTACACCCTCACCTCCAATTTTGACCACCCGCTTCTCCCCTGTGAGGATTATCTCTGCGCGTTCCGGGCTGCCGGTCACCCGGTGCGTATCCAGCACTGTCAGGATCGCGCTGCGGAAAGTACTGCACTGGACTATGCCGATGCCGTAGCCGACACACCCGTCCCTGTTATTTCCTTTGAGGTCGGTCAGTACTGCGTCTACCCCGACACGGATTGCATTGCGGACTATTCCGGCGCCATGCGGCCCATCAATTTTGAGGCAGTGCGCAAGCTGGCACAGCAAAGCGGTGTCTATGAAAGGCGGCAGGATTACATCGATGCCTCCGGGAATCTGGCCGCCAAGCTGTATAAAGAGGATATTGAGGCAGCCCTGCGCACTCCGGATTTCGGCGGATTCGAGCTGCTTTCCCTGACCGACTACACCGGGCAAAAAACAGCGACCGTAGGACTTTTGGATGTGTTTGGACGCAGCAAGGGGATTTTGACAGCCGACGAATTTCGGCGTTTTGCGGGGCCTGTGGTGCCGCTGTTCAAGGCGAAACGCATCTTTACCACAACGGAGTTTCTTGATGCCGCGCTGTCACTCTACGATTTCGGTCCCGAACCCACGCAGGATCTCTGCTATGATGTCACCATCCGCGAGGGTGACGCGGTGTTTTGCCATATAAAGACACGCAAGCCGATGCTGCACATCCCACTCTCCAGTCTTGACCATTCGGCGCAGCTCGATGTAACAGTGGCGGTAGGCACCTACAGCAACAGCTGGCGCATCTTTGTTTTTGCGGATACCCCGGATACTGCCTTGCCGACTGTTCACACGCCAGCCGAATTGGAAAAAATTTGCGAAACCGGAGGCCGCGCCCTTGTGCCGCGTGAGTTGTTTCCCGAACAGATCCCCTGCAACTTTATTCCGGTGTTCTGGTCGCCGGTATTTTTCCCCAGCAAGGCGTCCTGCGGCGTGATGATCAACGCCGCACACCCTGCACTGCAGGGATTTCCCACCAAAGCCTATGCCGACTACCAGTGGAAGGAAATTCTGGAGAATGCGGTTGCGTTTTGTATCCCCAAAAACGACAAGGCTGTGCAGCCCATTCTTGAAAATGTCCCGAATTTTTACGACAACACCCCCACCACCCCGCTGGCCGTAGTGCATAAAGGCAAGGCTACGCTGCTGTATTGCGGCTTTGACCTGACCCCGGACACCCCTGTAGTACGCCAACTGAAAAATAGTCTTGGTTGTTTTCTTTCTGGTAAAGCATAATTTCAGAAGTAAAGCACATGGAACCCCATTCGAAATTAAGGCTGTCTAATACAGCATTGTTGTACAATTCCCATTCCGGCACCCGAGTTTCTTAGCGAATCGTATGGGAGCTTATTGAAAAACGCAAGGCGCGAATTGCCAATAGTATCATTCAGCCGTTCATAAAGCCTGTTGTGACAACCAACAATGGGCTTTTCTTGTTTTGGGCGCAACTGAGCAGGATTCACTTTGCGTTATTCTTCTTTTTCCTGTCTGGCTGCGTTCAGCAGCTGCCTTTGAAATTCCCGGGCCGCCGTATTCAGCGGACGGTGCCGGTCGTAGATCAGGCTTACGGAGCGCTGTGGGATCTCCTCCCGCAGGTCAGCTGCACAATGCTGCGGCGCTGCAGGCTGCCGCGGGCCATCGGCTCCGGTACAAAAGCGAGGCCAAGCTCACTCTTGACCAGCGTCATCATCTGGTCTGTAGTGGCCGCCTCAATATCCGGCTTCAGGTCGGCGCTGTGCTCAAGGAAAAACTGCCGGTAAAACAGGCGGCTCATGCTCTCGTTTCCCAGCATGATCAACGGATAGGCGCCAAGTTCCTGCAGCGAGAGCGTCTGACTTGCCAGTGCCGTGAAGGTTTTCCCGCCGACTAAGATTTCATTGAACGGCATCAAGTCAACCTTTTTCAGCTCCCCCTCCGCCCCGGTGGGAGTCGTCACAACAGCGAAATCCACCTCGCCGTTTTTCACCGCCTGAATCGCCTGCGGCGTCGAGTGGTTGGAGATCCGCAGCCGGATACCAGGATACTGCTCATGGAAATCCCGCAGCCGCTCCGACAGGTAGATGTTCAACGCCGTCTCGGTCGCACTGATGCTGATTGCACCATGCTCAAAGGTTGCGCTGGCACTCAGCTCCTCCTCGGCGTCCTGTATCTGCACTGCAGCCGAGGAAATGCGTGTATAGAGCATCTCCCCTTCCGGCGTCAGCGTCACGCCCCGGTTGGAGCGGATAAACAGTACACAGTGCAGCTGATCTTCCAGCTTGTTCATCGTATGGGTGATGTTGGGCTGGTTGCTGCCCAGCACGCGGGCCGCCTTGGTAAAATTGCGATATTTTGCGACATAGTAAAAAATCTTGTAGTATTCCCAATCGACATACATAGGCGCTGCCTCATTCATATCAATATCACATAGTCATTATGTGGTAAATACTTTTTACACATTCTATGTCACAAAGTATAATAGCAACGCAACCCAAAAGCAAGCAAAAATTTACCCCTAGGGCAATACCGCATAATTCTAAGTGCCGATACGGCGAGCGAGGTGCGGCAGATGCTAAGCCAAAAGCGCAGATAATACTTTGTGTATTATCGAGCATTTTGGCAACGCAGATGCCGTGCCGCAGCCGCCGGAGCGGTGCTTGAGCCGTCAGGCGGGAATTGTGCGGTGTTGCCCTAGAAACAAATTTGAAGGATGGCGAAACTAAAATGCTGACCGCAGTAACCGGTATCAACTGGGGCGATGAGGGCAAGGGCCGTGTCATCGACCTGCTGGCCGAAAACGCCGATATCGTAGCCCGCTATCAGGGCGGAAACAACGCCGGGCACACCGTTGTGACCGAGCAGGGCAAATTTGTTCTGAACCTGCTCCCCTCAGGCATCCTGCACCCGGATGTTGTATGCGTGCTGGGCACCGGCATGGTCATTGACCTTGACCATCTGGCCGGGGAGATCCGCTCCATCGAGGAACGCGGCATCAAAATCAGCCTGCCCATCTGAAATTGTCCGACAAGGCTACGATTTCCCTGCCGTGGCACCGTGTACAGGACGGCCTTGAGGAGGACCGCCTTGCCAAAAAAGGAAAAGCGTTCGGCTCTACCCGCCGCGGCATTGCCTATGCCTACAGCGACAAATACCGCAAAAAGACCCTGCGTCTGGGGGATCTTTTGCACCTAGACGAGGAGCGTATCCGCAGCAGACTGCATGTGATCCTTGATTCCAAAAACATGGAGCTGGCCGGCTGTTATCATCAGGAGCCGATGTCCTACGAGGCTCTGCTGACTGGTGCTATGCGCAGGCGGCGCAATTCGGCCCTTACATCTGTGATGCCGGTGCCTATCTGCAGGCAGCCAGCAACGCAGGCAAGCGCATTGTGCTGGAGGCACAGCTGGGAGCCATGCGCGATATTGATTACGGCATCTTCCCCTATACCTCCAGCTCCAACACGCTGCCGCCTACGCCCCCTGGGGGCTGGTATCCCCAATGTCAGGCTCAACCATGTGTCGGTGTGCTGAAGGCCTATTCCACCTGCGTGGGGGCCGGCCCTTTACGGCTGAAAAGGCAATGCCGGAGGCATGGATGGAATCTCTGCGCAAGGCCGGCGGTGAATTTGGTGCTGCTACCGGCCGTCCCCGCCGCGTTGGCCCCTTCGACTGTGTTGCCAGCCGGTATGGTCTTGCCTGTCAAGCGCGGACAAAATCGCGCTCACCAAACTGGATGTCCTCAGCGGCATGAAGGAAATCCCCGTCATCACAGGCTATACGCTGGACGGCAAGCCGGTGACCGCCTTCGACCCCACCGATGACTTAGACCGTATGGAACCTGTCGTAACGATGCTGCCCGGCTGGAATTGCGATATTTCCCACTGCACCCTGTACAACGAGCTGCCTGATGAGGCAAAATCCTACATTGAATTTCTCGAAAAGCAGCTTGTCCATGTTATCCAATTTGTTTCGACCGGTGCCGAGCGTGAGCAGTACCTGCTAAAGGGCACCTGGCTCTGAGGCACTTCCGCATCTTTCTGTGCGCCGTCTCGTTATCTTTCCAAGCTGCGTCTCCCCTCTCCCTACCGCGTTTGCGGGTGGGGGCTTTTTGTTTTCCGCCTTCTGCGTGCCCTCTCCCAGAGAGCGTGAGAGTGCGCCTCTTCGGCGCGTTTTACTGTGGGCAGCTCTTTTCCTTGGCTGTTCATTTTCGCGCCTTACAAGTGCCTTTGCGCCGGTCTGGTGCAAGCCTGCTCTTTTCATGGCAATCAGTAGACAAAAAAATACCCACAGCGACGGCTGTGGGCTTTGGTTCAATCATTATTTGCAGATGCTCCCAGCGCACGGCAAAGCGGATGATTCAGCAGCATACCGGCGATAACATACCGATAGGAGTGAACCGCACCGTTTCGAATCGTTTGCGGTATCCGCTGCTTTCGTACCAGCTTTTCCAGAACATCCATCTGCTCTTTCAAAAAGTAAAAGGATATCTGTGGATAAATCTTGTCATCCAACTGTGTAGCAATAAACCGGCTGACAACCTTTGTTTCCGGAAACAGATAATAGGCCGCCTTGTTCTGCTCGATTTCTGCTTTGCTGGCCAGATATTCCCTGCTGTTCATAATCAGGCAGTTGTCAACACCGACCGCCATAACCTTATCCAGCTCGGACTGGAGCAGCCGATTGGCAAGAGTGCCTACGCGGATATCCTCCACAGCAGCCTCATCCACAAGCGTCTCCCGAATCAGGAGCCCTACCCGAGGTTGACCTTGACTTTTCTTCTTTCATTCGCATCACCCTTTGGTTACGGGACAGCGTCTCCCCTACCCTGCCTTACTTTGCGGCTTCGATCAGATCCCTGAGACTTTGCGCCTGCTCGATCAGCTCATTCAGAATCGCAACATCATTGTCACGGCGCTCCTGAGACATCTTTCTGACACCGCGCTTGTAGCTGGTTGAACTCATTTTCTTAAAAATTCTATTGGCAACAGGCTGGAGCGTCTTTTCCACAAAGGTCGCGCTTTCAGACTCGCTCTTTTGCTCCTTCTTCTCGACGCGCTTTGCCTCCTGATCCTTGGCCACATCCTTTGCGATCTCTTCGGCCTTCTTCGTATCATGCTGGCTGACGGCGGCGTGGTACTCGCCTACCGTGTTCTGCAGCAGGCGGATTGCACTGTCACATTCCGCAAACGCAGTCTCCAGGCGCTCGTCCCGCTCATCCGGCTCGTTGGTTTTTCTGGCGCTGTCAATGGCCCGCATAAAATCATAATGTATGCTGTTGCGCTCCTGCAGCAGACGCTCCTGTGCATCGGTGTCGCAGTTGCTCACATCTACCGTGCTCAGCAACAGATAGCACTGCGCAATTTTATGCTGCACCTCCGGCTCCAGCGTGATATAGCTTTCACACTCCATGCGGGTCAGGAACTTATTGTCCAAAAGACGAAGCAGCTCTTTATCCAGCTTTTCCTCTATGCGGAAATCACGGTCGATCTGCTTGGCTGTGGTTGCACTTACCTCCTTAATTGCCTTCTTAGCGTCCTTTTCCGTCATATTGAACGGCTCGCTCTGCAGGCATACCACAAATTCTGCAACAGCTTTGCGGCGAATTTGTTCATCTGCAAAGCCACCGCGAACCTGCAGGTTCGCGCTGTATAAAAGCACCTTTTTTTCATTTTCCGAAAGGCTTGTTGTGATCACATTGCAGTTTTTGATGGTGTTCCAGGTGGCATCGCCTCTCTTTTCGAGGTACTCCATCGCACGGTAGCGGCGCTCACCGGATAGAAGGACATACACCGTTTTCCCATTTTCTTCCTGCGGAAACACCACCAAATTATGCATCAGCCGTTGCGCTGAATATCCTCCGCCAGCTGCACAATATCCTCTTGGGTGTCAGCCTGCCGGAAAATTTCGTTGTCCGCGTTTACGCGAATATCGTACAGTGCAATATCCCGTGATTCGTATTCTATGCTTTTATGACCTGCGGTCAGATCACTGATAATCTTCCCTGCATCGCCATTATTGGAATCAATTTTGCCAAGCTCAGCATCCGTCGGGCGGGAACGCTTTACGATTCCCTTCTTTTTGGCGGGGCTCTTCATTCCCATATCATTTCACCTCCAGACGCTTTTTCAACTCTTCGTAGGCTTTCACATAGGCTTTTGCCACAGGCTGTGTTTTGCCATGTAGCACACAGGCAAAAAGCGGGAAATGGATGTTTTCACCGTCTTGCTGGCGGGGATTGCAACGCTGAACAGCGATGTGCCGAGTTCTTCCTTAAAATGCTCCTGAATCTTCTTGTCTGTTGCTGCGCTCCTGTCCACATTCACTAGTAATACACCGGCACCCATCAGGTGTGAAGTGGAGCTTTGCTTCATCTTATTACATTCATAGTAAAGGCGGAATGCCGACTCTTCGGAGTTATCCTCGCAGCCGGCCGGAATCAGAATATAATCCGCTGCATAGATTGCATTGGAAAGCAGCAGGCTGTCACGCGTAGGCTGTGTGTCAATTAGAATGTAATCGTACTCATCGCGCACTTGATTAAGGAAATAGTACAGGAAATTTCCCATACCGGAAACCTTCCTCGGATCTCCGTCCTTCAGGCGCTCTGCATCACCAATCAGCAGCTCAATGCGCTTGTTGATCCGCGGCGTCTGCGCATCGCATGGGATCATATCTACATTTTCATACTGCGTTTCTACAATAAAGTCTCGCGTCTTGCTGTGATACAGGAACCCGTCGAAAAGATTATAGAGCGCCTTGCCGTAGAATTCATCACTTGTAATGCTCAAGCCGCCGCTGAGTGCTTTGGTGAGATTTCCCTGCGGATCGGTATCCACGCAAAGAACTTTTTTTCCTTCATCGCCCATCAGGTAGGCAAGATTGGAGGCCGTTACGGTTTTACCCGTGCCGCCCTTTTCAATGGCAATTGTAATAATTTTTGCAGACATTGAGCAATTCCTCATTTCTGTAAAGACTGTTATGTGTGGATGTGTCTGTCAATTCTTGTTGCTACAGTTTACTATTCCGTTTTTATCTTGTGATTTGTTCTTGCTGCCTTTTTGCTTCTACAGGGTGCTGCTGTTTCTTATTATCCGATTCTATCATACTTTGACGGCTGAATATGTTGAAACCTATCCCTCACCATAGAAATCGTTGCAGTTACTTTCTGCTGCTCATTGTAATTTCAATTATAACATAGATATAAGTAAAGTCAATTCTCTTTTCTTTATTATTACTCTGCAGCAGCTTTTATTCAGGTCCATCAATTCTTGTTGCTGTGCTTTGATGTGTCCACATTCATACCGACGATTTCTTTGTATTTTCGCCGCGCTTCACAGTGCAGTGCGGAATCAATATGCCTCTCAATTCTTGTTGCTATGATTCAAAACATTTATTTGCGGTGTTTAGCAAAGTAGCCTCGGGGCGTAAAAGTAATAAGTATTTTATTATCCCATTCTCCTTCATGGCTTGGCGTTCAATTCTTGTTGCTGTCCTCATCTTGCATGTATTTATCAAATGAAATCACTTACCCTTTACCACAAAAAAGCAGGAGCCTGCAAATTGCAGGCCCCTGCCAAACAATACTAAGGGCAATACCGCACAATTCCCGCCTAACGGCTTAAGCACCGCTCCGGCGCTGCGGCACGCATCTGCGTTGCAAAATGCTCGATAAGACATCCAGTATTATCTGCGCTTTTGGCTTAGCAGCTGCCGCACCTCGCTCGCCGTATCGGCACTT
>ENA-OQCP01000724-OQCP01000724.1-human-gut-metagenome-genome-assembly--contig:-NODE-724-length-14113-cov-1.189761_pt1 | contig 14113 bp, 22 predicted proteins | sample MGYA00242760_ERZ504583 | MGnify/ENA primary metagenome ERZ504583 (study PRJEB26092, sample SAMD00036308) | human gut metagenome | host: Homo sapiens | study: EMG produced TPA metagenomics assembly of...
GGGTACCTCTTAACTTTTCCGCAAGACTGAATGCCTCTTGCGCCCGGCGCCGCACAGACGTCCAATGCAGTGGTCTCCCTCCTTTGGCGCCGCATATTCCGCCACCATCATGGAGCTGATGTCCTGCACATAGAACAGTCCTTCCTTAAAGCTTGAAAGACCGTTTAAATGATCAAACCAAAGATCGTATATGCATACGAAAGTCCGGGATATTTTTCCGTATCCAGCGGAACCGCGGTAACGCCCTCCTCCTTAAAACGCTCTGCGAGCGCCTCCGGCGTGATCCGTTCCAGATTCGTGCGGACGGTGATCGGCGCTTCCAAAAAGGGACGCTGCAAGAATCTCTTTTGTGCGTTCCTTTCCATAATCGCCGATCCACTGCGCAACGATCCATTCCGGCATCGAGTAGCACACCGACCAGGCTTTTACGGCATCGACGCTCTCCTTTGGATATGTAAGCTGATCCAGACCGCGCGAAACACCGCGCAGTACCCCGTTCACGAAACCGGACAGCTGTCCGAAGCCCTTTTTCTTCGCAAGCTTTACCGCCTCGTTGCAGGCGGCGGATGCCGGTACACTGTCCATATATTTCAGCTGGTATACGCCCATCCTAAGAATGGCGCGGATCACCGGCTTCATTTTTCTGACCTTTACTTTTGAAAACTGATCCAGAATATAGTCCAGCTCGATCTGGCGCTGAATGGTGCCCTCCGCCACTCTCGTTAAAAAGGCACGCTCTCTTTTGTCCAGATACTGGTACTTCTCCAGCACCGAACGGATCACCAGATGGCTGTACTGTCCCCTCTCCGTCACTTCTAAAAGGATCTCAAGAATCAGTTCCCGCGTATTCACGGAATCAGTCGTCACGTCTTCTTCCTCCAAATAATAACACCAGACGAAGCAGCTGCAGAATCGATGCCGCCGCACTCGCCACGTAAGTAAGTGCCGCCGCCTTCAACACTTTTCGCGTATAAGGCAGCTCACTGTCGCTTAAGATTCCCTGCTCTCCTAAAATGCGCAGCGCGCGGTGCGATGCATTGAACTCCACCGGAAGCGTCACAAGCTGAAACAGGACAGCGAACGAAAAGCAAAGAATTCCAAGGTCGATTAAAAATGTCCCTGTATTGCTGGTAAAAAATAATCCGATTAAAATTAACGGCCATGCCAGCGTAGAACCGAGATTTGCCACCGGCACGATCGCCGAGCGGAGCGTGAGCGGCACATATCCCTGCTGGTGCTGAATAGCATGTCCGCACTCATGCGCCGCCACACCGACAGCCGCCACCGACGTGCTTCCATACACAGAATCCGACAGATTCAGCGTCTTGTTCGACGGATTGTAGTGATCGGTCAGATTGCCCGATACATGCTGCACCGACACGTCGTAGATTCCTGCCGAGTGCAGAATCCGTTCTGCCGCCTGTGCTCCGGTCATGCCGGACATGCTGCGGTAGGAAGCATACTTGTTGTATGTCGACTTCACCCTCGCAGATGCAACCAGACAGATGACTGCTCCGATGAACACGAGTATATACGTCGGATCAAATCCCCAGTAATAGTATGAATATGGCATAGTAATCACCCTTTCTTAAAATATGTGCCCTCTTCGATCTCATATCCGTTCAGAAATGCCTCCACCGGCATACGCTTCTTGCCCTCAAGCTGAAGTTCACTGATGGCAAGCATTCCCTTTCCGGTCTGCACCAGAATATGATCTTTTTCCACTTCACAATGCAGCCCGCTCCGCCCCGGACTCCTCAGAAACGACCTGCGCCTTCCAGATCTTTAACATCTTATCGCCCAGTCTGGTATAGCACTCGGCCACGGATCCAGTCCGCGGATCAGGCACTCAATCTCTTTTGCGCCCTGTTTCCAGTCAATGCTTCCCATTTCTTTGTAAATCTTGGCGGTATGCGTTGCCTGGGAGTTGTCCTGCGGCGTGTAGGTTGCCGTTCCCGCATCGATCGCTCCATCGTGCGCACGCACAGCTTCGCGCCGACCTCGGACAGCCGGTCGAACAGACTGCGCCCGTCTCATCCGCACGGATCTTCACTTCTTCCTTTAAGATCATATCTCCGGTATCAAGGCCTTCTCCCATCTGCATGATCGTAACACCGGATTCTTTTTCTCCGTCAATTACTGCCTGCTGAATCGGGGCTGCACCTCTGTATTTCGGAAGAGTGATGCATGAATATTAATGCATCCAAACTTCGGAAGTTCCAGAACTTCTTTTGGAATAATCTGTCCAAAAGCAGCAACAATGATGATATCCGGATTTATTTCCTTCAAAGTCTCCAGAAATTCCGGATTATTTCTTACCTTCGCGGCTGATATACAGGAATCTCATGCATAAGAGCCTCTTCTTTTACAGGTGTCGGCAGTAATGTCTTGCCTCTTCCTTTTGGTTTATCAGGCTGGGTTACTACTGCTGCAACCTCATATCCGGCTTCCACCAGTGCACGTAACGGCGGCACTGCAAAATCCGGAGTTCCCATAAATACTGTTTTCATAATAATATCACCTCTTATTCCTCATCTTCATCATAAGAAACATGGTGAAGTTCTCCCTCTACCAGCTCTGTATACATATGTCCATCCAGATGATCCAGTTCGTGACAGAATGCACGTGCAAGGAGGCCTTCTCCTTCGTATTCTACCTCATTCATATCCTCATCCTGTGCTTTTACCTTTACATAATTCGGACGTGTTACCTGTCCTGCCATTCCAGGAACGCTCAGGCATCCCTCGTCACCGGTCTGCTCGCCGCTTGTCTCAAGGATCTCCGGATTGATCAGCACGATCGGGCCTCACCTACATCGATGACAACGATACGTTTCAGGATTCCTACCTGTGGTGCAGCGAGGCCAACACCCATTGCATCATACATGGTATCCAGCATATCTGTGATCAGTTCCCCGATCCTCGGTGTCATTTTGTCTACTGTCCGGGATTTTTTTGTCAGTACAGAATCCCCCTGTACACGGATTGTTCTAAGTGCCATTTTTCTTCTCCTTTAATTCATATCAAATTGAATGTATATTTTCCGGAATCCGGAATTTATCTCTATATATTTCTCCAGCTTCTCTCTGACTGCGGTGAGAAAGCTGATATCTCTGTGCTTCAGATGGATCACCTGACGATAAACATCCTTTACCTTGCCTACCGATGCAGCTGCAGGCCGATCATGTGAAGCTCTTCCTTCGGACTTACCCTGCGGATAAAAACTTCTATATAATACATGGCATTTTTCAGAAGCTCTTCATCCTGGCAGCGCCAAAAACAGTCATCATATGGGCTGCTGGCGGATAATCCAGAAGCATCCGGTACCCCATTTCTTCTTTATAAAATTTCTCATAATCCTGAATAGCTGCAGCCTGGATACTGTAATGCTCCGGCTGATATGTCTGGATCACCGCCTGCCCCGGGCGGTTACCTCTGCCGGAACGTCCAACTGCCTGAGTCAGAAGCTGGAATGTACGCTCCCCGCAGTGATAGTCATCCATATTCAGTGAAAGATCTGCTGCGATCACTCCTACCAGGGTCACATCCGGAAAATCATGTCCCTTGACGATCATCTGGGTCCCCACCAGAATATCTGCCTCATGCTTTGCAAAAGAATCCAGGATCTTCTCATAGCTGTCCTTGGTCCTTGTGGTATCAAAATCCATTCGGAGTACCCTGGCTTTCGGGAATTCTTTTTCAATGACCTTCTCGATCTGCTGGTTCCTGCCTTAAATCCACCAATGTGCGGTGAGTCACAGGATGGACAGATTTCCGGCTTCACAGTCTCATAGCCGCAGTAATGACAGATCAGACGATTGCCATTGTGTTCACTTAGAGACACATCACAGTGGGGACATTTCATAACGTGGCCGCAGGCTCTGCAGGAAACAAAGCCCGCATATCCTCTCCGGTTCAGAAACAGCATGGCCTGTTCCCTTCTTTCAAGGACCTGCTCCAGATCCCTTTTCAGCTCCAGACTCAGTACCGAGCGGTTCCCTTTCTTTAATTCTTCCCGAAGATCCACGATCGATACCTGCGGAAGCGGCCTTTCTTCATAACGTGCGTTTAACTTTACCAGAAGATATTCTCCGTCACAGGCATGACTGTAGGCTTCCAATGACGGAGTAGCTGATCCCATGACCACACGGGCATGTTCCATCCGTGCCCTCTCAATAGCGGTCTCACGGGCATGATATCTTGGCGTATTCTCACTTTTGTAGGTGGGTTCATGCTCTTCGTCGATAACGATCAGCCCCAGATCTGCAAATGGCGTGAACAATGCAGATCTGGGTCCTACCATCACCTGGATCTCACCACGTTTTGCTCTTTTGAACTGATCATAGCGTTCTCCCTGGGAAAGTCTGGAGTTCAGAACCGAAACCTTATCTCCGAACATGGCATAAAAGCGCCGGACTGTCTGATAGGTAAGTGCGATCTCAGGGATCAGCACGATCGCCTGTTTTCCCTCCTCCAGCACCTTCTGGATCAGTCGCATATAAACCTGCGTCTTTCCGCTTCCGGTCACTCCGAAAAGAAGTGCAGGCCTTGGGTCCGGCTCCTGCCATTCCCGAAAGATCTGCTCTGCCGCCAAAAGCTGTTCCTGGTTCAGACTAAGCTCCATGTTCTCCTTCACCAGGCCGAGCCCCTCGGGAATGCGATACATTTCCTGACTTTCAATAGTTATCAGACCTTTTTTTTTTCAAAAAAATCAAGAACGGAAATGCCGGCTCCAAGCTCTTTGGAGGCATAGGTATAATCTAGCTCCCGGCCTCCAGGATTGCCCGAAGGAACCGCTCACGTGCTTTAAAGCGGCTGCCTTCCAGCTTGCCAAGAAGTGCCTGACCCTCTTCCTTTTTTCCTGTAAAAAAAATCAGCCTTTTCTCTTTTGCACGGACCTTGTCTTTTACAGGCAGAACTGTTTTCAGCGCTGGATCATGGTGGAGCCATAGGTCTCCTTCATCCAGGCCGCAAGTGCGATCAGCCGAGATTCTGTTGTCTCACTGTCTGTGGACACTCCCCGGATCTCCTTGAGCTTTGACGCATCATATTTTGCCGTTCCGGAGATCCCGGTCACATAGCCTTTCCGAAGGGTATTTCCCTTTCCGAAGGGCACTGTGACCACAACTCCGGGTTTTATTGCCTGCACCAGCTCCTCAGGTACACGATACTGAAAATCCCGGTCCAGCTTTTCATGAGAAATGTCAATGATCACATCTGCATAGATCATCCATTTACGCTTTCTGATCTTCTTCCAGGATCTCCCGGATCAGTACACGCTCATCCATGGGATATTTCTTACCCTTGATCTCCTGATAATCCTCATGGCCCTTCCGGCAAGGACGATGATATCTCCCGGCTCACCGTGATGGATTGCGTAGCGATCGCCTCTTTACGATCCGGGATCTCTACATATTTTCCATCTGTTTTTGCCATTCCGATCTTGATATCATCGATGATGGCCTGTGGATCCTCATCTCGCGGATTATCTGAAGTAATGATGGTCAGATCTGCCATCTTTCCTGAAACCTCACCCATCTCATAACGGCGCAGCTGGAACGGTTTCCGCCACAGCCAAACAGGCATACCAGTCTGTGCGGATCATATTCCTTCAGTGTTCCGAGAAGGCTCTCCAGCGCCATGGCATTATGTGCGTAATCGATCATCAGTGTGAATTCGTCAGATACCTTGATCATCTCAATACGCCTTTGACCCTGGCCACCTTCAGAGCTTTGATGATATTCTCCTCGGATACCTTAAAATGGCGGCAGATGGCAATGGCAGTCAGAGAATTGTAAATGCTGAACTTACCTGGAATATCGATCTCCACAGGAAAATCCATAAGTCCCTTAACATGATAGGAAATTCCCAGATAGCCCTTTCTTCCAACGAGTCTGGCGCCTCTGCACGGAGATCTGCTTTTTCGGAAATCCATAGGTTTCAAGTTTACAGGTGTGGCCTTCGATAATGCGGTCAAAGTGTTCATCGTCACGATTTACGATACCAACCTTACACTGTCTGAGAAGCATGGATTTGCAGTGCAGATAATCATCAAAGTCCTTGTGCTCATTCGGTCCGATATGATCTGGTTCAATATTTGTGAAAATTCCAAAATCAAACACAAATCCCTGGGTCCTGTGAAGCATCAGGCCCTGTGAGGAAACCTCCATAACGACCGCATCGCAGCCTGCTTCTACCATATCATGAAAATATTTCTGTACCATATAGGATTCCGGTGTCGTGTTGGCTGCCGGGATATGCTTCTCCCCGATAACAGCCTCGATGGTTCCGATCAGACCAACCTTATATCCGGCATTCTCAAGGATCGATTTCACCATATAGGTTGTAGTTGTTTTTCCTTTAGTTCCGGTGATACCGATGGTTTTGAGCTTTTCTGCCGGATGTCCGAACCATGCTGCTGAAATAAAGGCCATGGCGTAACGGGTATCCTCTACCTGGATCACTGTCACATCCTCCGGTGCCTCCACCGCTTCTTCCACGATGAGTGTCTTCGCACCCTTTGCCACAACATCAGGTATAAATTTATGTCCATCCACGACCGCACCTCTGATGCAGATAAAAAGGCTCCCTTCTTCTACTTTGCGGGAATCATATACAACAGAAGAAACCTCCTGCTCTGTACTTCCCTGAAGGCATTTGTATTCAAGATGTTCCAATAAGGATAAAAGATTCATTTTTCTCCTCCATCTTCCCTTTTTCCGGTCTGACGGGCAGCACACCGGAGGCGGGAAATATACTGTTCTTATTTTCTGTACATACCATATAGAATAGCACACCTCCCCCCTGTTTTCAACGTTTCTTTGAGGTACGGCCGCCTTGTAAAATATCAGCTTGTTACTATTCACTCCGTTCTCAGTAACATCAGCTTTTTCCATAAATATCCGCATATTTTTTCCGAAGCCAGATGCCGCCCAGCACAGTCACCAAAGCTGTCACTGCCAGAAGCGTCCACAAATCCCTCCTGGTATCATCTCCGGTCTTCGGATGTGTGGACGCAGTTCTTGCCATCTGTATCTGACCGGAAGCCGGACCCTGGTCATCTCCCTGCAAAGGCAGCCCTTCTTCCGGCGTAATAGCCACCTCTCCTTTTACCATGACAGAAGCGGAGGCCTCCATCAATCGCTCTCCGGTTTCCTTGCTTGTGACCGTCACCTGGTTAAAAAGCTTCTGATCCGCTGTTTTTCCCGGGATCTTCACCACAGCCTGAAGAGAAACTGCCTCTCCCGGCGGATCTGTTGGATCATTGCTTTGTACGGCTGCTGTTGAGCGTTACACCTTCCTGCTCCAGAAACTGTGCATGGATCCCTGCTGCCTGAAAGCGCTCCGTTCCCACAACCGAATGAAGCGTTTTTTCACCGGTATTCACGATACAGATCTGATAGGTCACAGTCTCACCCGGTGCAGCGGTTTCTTTGTCTGCAGTTTTCTTTACAGAAAGATCCGCCTTCAGTGTCTCCAGACTATTTATAGTGGTGGCATTCTTCCGGATCACCTCCGCCGCTCTGCCCTTCACCCTGGCCTCTGCTTCCACCTGGTGCTCCAGATCTTTTTCCTGTTCATCCAGAAGCGGCGCCTGTACATAAAAGCTCCTGCTCTCTCCGGCTTTTAATTCTGCAAATTCCGCCACAGCCCCTTCTGTTAGAAGGCCTTCTGCATCTTCCCACAGCTGCCGGATCTTAGGGCATGAAAGGCTGCTGGTCAGACGGATATCTGCAAGATCCAGCTTTCCGGTATTGGCTATCTCTACCTGATAACGGATGGTCTGCCCTGCTTTCATTTTTTTATTCTGTGCAATTACCGACAATTCCATATCAGCCTCAGCAGCCTCCACGTCCAACATAGGCGAGATCCCCTCTGCGATCACCAGCTTTTCCCCGTTTTCTTCTGTCATGAGAAAGGTTCCCGCACCGGTACAGTCCTTCTGAAGCGGTTCCTCCTGAGTCACAGGATAACTGCTTTTCTCTGCCGGAAAACGGTATTCCTGCCGCAAGATCAGCGGGATACGGAAAAGATCTCATCCTGCCCGTTCTGCTCCACGTTCAGCACGCTTTCCAGCTTTGTGATCTCTGTAGCTTCACCGCTCTGGCTCCTTACAGAAATCTGCTGTGCAGCCATATTTTTCGGGACAGAATCCGTTTCCGGAACAAAATACTCCGAAATATACGTGACCAGCGTCAGCTTTTGCGTCTCCTCAGACTCACCTTCCTCTTCATTCCCTACATTTTCCCCTCCGGTCGACGTTCCTTCCGGTGTGAGCGGACCCGTTTTCTCCTGCTCTTCATCCTCCGGCTGTACTGTTTCCCCGGATGCCAGCTGCTCCACGTGCTCATATCCTTCCTCCATTTCTATTCCGATTCCTTCCACAACCTTATCCACCGGCAATTCCTGTTCTGCCTTCTCTTCCTGCTGCAAGTCATCCTCCGGCAGCTCCTGCTCTGGCTCCTTTTCCTGCTGCCAATCATCCTCTGGCAGCTCCTGCTCTATCTCTTCTTCCTGTTCCACCGATGGATCTTCAATCTTATGAAATTCATCGTCCCACTTCTCATTTTTCTCCTTATCCTCCGAAAACCTTCTCCCGGACAGCCATTCATTCAGGCCGCGAATCCGGATCCCAAGCTCCGCCTGTCCGGATTCTATGTCTTTCCAGAACACACTCTGATCGATAAACGGTGCCTGTCCCGGCAAAAAATCTGCTCCCAGAGTCAGCTTCGGTTCTATTGTTCCTCCCAGCATGGCTCCTGCCAGCACTGTCACAATTCCGGCTTTCTTCATCTGTTTCCATATTCTGTTTTTCATGGCTCTTCCTCATTTCTGCCTGATCTGGCATTTCTTATACACATGTTTTTTTTTACAGAAGCTTACTTTTCCACAGACAAAGGCATCCCTCCCCGGCAAATGGTGCATGATCAATATTTTTTTCGATAAAATAAAATGGATTTCTGCATCGAAACGATGCGTGAACAGATCCCGCAGAATGCAGGATCAAGACTTTTTCAATGTATCACATTTTCAGACCATGCGCAACCGGATATAAAAATTATAAAGTTTGTTTAAACTTTCTTTATAAATTTTCCATTTCTTTTAGATTAACGACATATTTTAAACATATTTTCTCTATATAATAGGTGTTGGATAGATGAAAAACCACTCTCTATCTCCCCCCTCAAAAAATAGTAGGAAGCAAACCGTCTGACTGGATCAGGCGGTTTTTCCTGTCTCGGAAAACACTCGATTTTCTATTGCATTTCCCACATAGGTCTTTTATAATAAAATATAATACTCGTGCATCGTTTTCGATGTACTCGTTACTGAATACAGTAACTGATTTCATTCCAATTTTTAAGAGAAACGAGGTATTTCCTATGAGCGAAAAAACCGTAGTAGTTGCATTAGGCACCGGGCACTTGGCACCACACTTCCAGAGCAAAAAACAGCTACAAAACTCGCAGCGAAGGTAATCGCAGATCTGGTAGAGGAGGGAACCCGCGTAGTGATCTCCCACAGCAACGGTCCGCAGGTAGGGATGATCCACACCGCAATGAATGAATTCGGTAAGGCACATCCTGATTATACATTTGCACCAATGTCCGTATGTTCCGCCATGAGCCAGGGTTATATCGGCTATGACCTTCAGAACGCCATCCGTGCTGAGCTTATCTCCAGAGGGATCTACAAACCGGTCAGCACAGTTCTGACACAGGTTGTCATCGATCCATACGATGAAGCATTTGCAGAGCCGGAGAAGATCATTGGACGTGTTCTTAACGCAGAAGAGGCCGAGGCTGAAGAAGAAAAAGGAAACTTGTCACAAAGGTGGGCGAGGGTCAGTACAGACGTATCCTTGCAGCACCGAAGCCACAGAAGATCGTAGAGATTGAAACCGTAAAGGTCCTCTCTGCAGCAGAGCAGATCGTCATTGCCGCAGGCGGTGGCGGAATCCCGGTTCTTGAGCAGGGAACTCAGCTGAATGGTGCCAGCGCCATCATCGAGAAAGACCTGGCAGCAGGACTTCTTGCAGAAGAACTGAACGCTGACACTCTGATGATCCTTACAAGCGTCGAGAAAGTAAGCCTTGACCATAATACGGATCACGAATCTTATCTGGATACTATTTCCACAGAAGATGCCAAGAAATATATTGCCGGCAAACAGTTTGCGGCAGGCTCCATGCTTCCTAAGATCGAAGCAGGTGTTTCCTTCGTGGAGAAGGGAACCGGACGCCGTACCATCATCACAGACATGGCCCATGCAAAAGACGGCTACCGTGAGAAGACCGGAACTATCATTAAATGATCATTTTACGGACTCAGAATACAAAGTGAACTATAAAATTTCACTTTACATAAAAATATCCCGCAGACGGCTGCTGGTCTTACCGGCAGCTCTGCGGGATATTTTTTATACTGTCTGGCTCTACATCCGATCACTGTTACACAGTTGATCGGGCAGCCAGTATTTACATAGATTTTCGCTCAGCGATCTCAGCCATCTTCGCCTCATTCAGGCGGGTATCTCCATGGACACGGCTGTAGGAAAGATATCCGTTCATACGGTCGATCTTAGTCAGATTTCTGGAACCGCAGACAGGGCATACATCCATCTCCAGTTCCTCATGACCACAATCGTCACAGTATGCAAGAGAAAGGTTCACTCCCTCATAATATCCCAGATCCATGGCTCTGCGGATCAGTGTACGGATAGCTTCCTTATTGTAGCCGATCGGATAACGTACATACTGAATCTTACCTCCATTGCAGAGTTCCCAGAAACGTCCCTCCAGATCCTGTTTCTCGATCGGAGTCACATCCTCTGTTACATGGCAGTGGAAGCTGTTGCTCACATATGGTCTGTCAGAAACGCCCTCAATGATTCCATACATCTTACGGAACTGCTCTACCTGCAGGCCACAAAGACTCTCTGCCGGTGTTCCGTAGATCGCATAAAGATAACCATCTTCCTTCTTGTACTGATTTACCTTGTCATTGATATATTTCAGGACCTCCAGAGCAAACGCCCCATCCTCGGCAATGGATTTGCCATTGTAAAGTTCCTGAAGCTCATTTAACGCTGTGATACCGAAGGAAGCTGTCATAGGCTTCAGGATCTTGCCAATCTTTTCATTCGGTTTCAGATGTCCGCCGTAGAAACCGCCTTCACAGTATGCAAGCGGGTTGGTGGATGCACGCATCTGTCCCAGATATTCGTAAGTGCGGATGTGCAGGTTACGGATCATTTCCAGATAGAAATCCAGAACCTCATAGAAATCTCTGCTCTCCGCTCTGGCCTTTGCAAGGATCATCGGAAGATGAAGCTTACCGCACCAATGTTAAAACGTCCCAACAAAAACAAGGCGTATCATTCTCATTCCGCCGGCCTCCATCACCGCCCACCGCTCATACCACGGACCTTAAGAAAGCAACGGCATCCCATCGGGCTGATGACCTTCTTGTATTTCCTGTACATACTGGAAATATAGCCTGCGCCGGACATAGACAGCCAGTCCGGATACATGGTTTTGGAGGAACACTCCACACCAGCCTCAAAAATATCCTCACAGCACTTTCCTGGACCATGGATCTCTTTGTCATAAAGGAATACGATCTTCGGGAAAAGTACCGGTTTCTTGTGTCCGGCCTTACCCTGTCCTCCCTGATGGACCTCAAGAAGGGAAATCGTACACATCTTCTCAAACTGCTCGGTTCCGAGACCAAGTGTCACCGTAACAAACGGATAATCACCTCTGGAAGAACCGACGGTATTCAGCTTGTACTCAATTCCCTGCCAGCCCTGGTCATAATCCTGCGGACCTTATCAAGAGCATACTCAATAGCTCTCTCCTCACGGCCACTCCAGCTCTCGTCCGAGTATTTCATAAATTCGGAAATATATTTATCATAGCTCTTCTTTGCATACGGTGCCAGGATCTTATCAACCTCCGGCACTGTAAAGCCACCATACTGCTGTGCTGCTGTACTGAGAATGATATCCCCCATAACATCAAAGGCTGTATCCAGAGTCTTCGGCTCGTTATACCAGACATTACCCATCTCAAAACCGCCACTTAAAACAGCTGCCACATCGAACAGACAGCAATTCATGGTATCCAGACGTGCAGACTGGTCATGAATATAAATGTAGCCGTCCTTACATGCCTGAAGCTCATTACGGTTCATAAAAAACTTCCGATAGAGTTCCTTGTTCAGCTCATTAAAGATCAGCTTCGTTTCGTGGCAACAAGGGCGCTGTCTGTATTGGCATTACTTTTATCACCGATATAACGGATCGCCTGACTCTTGGTATAGACATCATCCATCATATGGATAAATCCAGCTTGTAATTCCGATAATCACGGTAGCTCTTGGCAACTGCCGGATTCACACGCTCCAGAGCTCCTTCAACGATATTATGCATCTCCTGGATCTCAATCTCATTTTTTCCAAGAGAATCTGCATGCTCCTGTGCAAAACGACAGATAAAATCTTTTTCTTCCGGTGAAAATTTATAAAGGATTCGTGCGGCAGATTTGTTTACTGCTTTCACGATCTTCTGCGGATCAAATTCTTCTCTTGTTCCGTCTTTCTTAATTACATAAATCATACCTTGTCTCTCCTGTTTGCTGCATTTATGAGGTTTTGCCACTGTTCTTTCGTTCACAGTGGCGGTTCCTTTACCCCTATCGCATTCTCCCCATATATTGTGTTGCATATGAGAGTATAACACAATATCATGTGAAATAAAAGGGGGAATTTCATTTTTTATTGTCTGAAATCTTCCCCCGAAAATCCATTATTAAACTAATATTTTTAATCTTCCCACTCCATCAGATAAACACTGTCGAAGTCACTCTCTTCGGATTCTACCTGAATCGTGTCACCTTCTTCAAATGTCAGAAACAGTGTATCCTCACCATCTTTGAGTGTATATTGTTCGTTATCTGCTTTCTTTCTGGTAATAGTAAGTGTCACTTCGGCGCTGGAAGTAAAAACGCCATATTTTCCTTGCTTCAAACATGAACGCCAGCCTGTGCCGGTCCATATCCTGCACCGATCGAATAATCCTTGTATCCCTGCTCATCATCCAGCTGTAAAAATATGTACCGGATCTGTGGTCTCAGCGGTATCTGTCTGTATCTCACTGCTATTCTCAACCTCAGACTGAATTGCTTCTTTTATGACACCACCCAGATCTTCAGCCAGTGGTGCAACTGCTGCAAGAATAATAATGATCACCCAAAGTATCCCAAGTTTTGAATGCTTCTTAGTTTTTGCAGGCCGGATTTTTTCTCTGCCAGAGGATGTATTCCGATTGCCAGCAGCCTTTCCGGTGCTTCCTTTCCCCAAGGATCCGACTCCCTGTGTCTGCATGATCTTACGGGCTTATCTGATGCATGTCGATAGTGATCACTCCGGCTCTCATTCAGATGATACAGGATTTCATCATTGCGGTATGGCATACCACACTCTTTACATCGTCCATTTACAACCGTTCCGTCACATAACGGACATTTCATAGACAACACCCCCTTAGTTCAAATCATTTCTCCGATTTCACTTCAAATTGCTGTATTCATTATTGTATCCTTTTTATTGCAATCTTACAAGGTAAAAAAATTGCAATACCGACTTTTTCTTGCTATAATAGTTACATTAAATCTAGGAGGATTATTATGGAACAAATCAAGATTCCTGACGGGTATCATTCAGATCTGAATCTGCATGATACACAGGTTGCAATTAAAACTGTCAAAGACTTTTTCCAGCAGACACTTTCCCAGAAGCTGAATCTTCTCCGTGTTTCTGCTCCTATCTTTGTATCTCCATCCTCAGTCTGAACGACAATCTTAACGGTGTAGAACGTCCGGTAAGCTTCGACATCAAAGGCCAGGACGAAAATGCTGAGATCGTACATTCCCTTGCCAAATGGAAACGCTATGCGCTGAAGAAATACGGCTTTGCTCATGGCGAGGGCCTTTATACAGATATGGTCGCGATCCGTCGTGATGAAGACCTGGACAACATCCATTCTGTATATGTTGATCAGTGGGACTGGGAAAAGATCATTTCCAAAGAAGAACGTAACCATGGAAACTCTGA